>Ga0256406_1001171_pt1 | contig 43362 bp, 36 predicted proteins | sample RumenRJG_03DNA_FD_185986 | JGI IMG/M metagenome (GOLD analysis project Ga0256406, IMG submission 185986) | Bovine rumen microbial communities from Lethbridge, Alberta, Canada - RJG_03 | ecosystem: Host-associated > Mammals > Digestive system > Stomach > Rumen | place: Canada: Alberta | collected... | reverse complement strand
TGCCATGCGCGGGCTGGGTCGCCGCCTCATGTTCCATCATGTCTTCCAGGACGTGCTCGACCTCCAGTTCGACCAGATTCTCGACAAGTTCACGGATGTCGAACGCCGTTATGTCGTGAACCTCTTCGAAAATGGCGGCTCGACGCCGAAGCACTCTCAGGCTGCTGGTGGCGTCAAGGCTGATGTGTACGACAAGGTTCTCAAAGACTTGCCGATGCTTGATCTCCTCGGCGGCGTCTACATCACGCACCATCTGAATGGTTCTGCCATTATCGGGAATCTGATTCTCCGCACGAAGGAAACGCAGGAGTTTTTCACGAAAGCTCACCCCATCTTCACGGATGATGCTTCCGATCTTCCAGATGCAGAGCATGTTAAGGCGATGAAAGAGCGTCATACGAAGGTACAGTCCAATCGCGACGCCAGCCTCTTCTTGAATAAGAAGATGGATGAGGATACCCTGGCAAAACTCAAATCCGCAGCTATCTATGGCGCAGAGGTTCTTCCTGTCGGCACTTCCTTCTATTGGGAGAACGCGCTCCGTTATACGCCGAATGAGGGCACGCTTCTTGCCTTTGATGCCTTCTTGGCGCTCATCGCTCGTCACGGCTTCATTGGCGGCATGAATGCCAAGGGATATGGCTATGTCGATATCCAGCTGGAAGGGCTCGATACGAAAGAGGCCATCGACAAGTTCGACCAGTATCTCTTGGAGCACAAGGACGATGTCATCGAAGGCATCCACCTGCTGGCAGACGAGTTCAAGTATACGCTTGGCAGCAGTGACACGGGGAAGAAGGCGACGAAGAAATGAGGAACGGCAGGCCGCTCAGCGGTACACAGATCATCTTTTCCAGTCTTGACCCAAAGGCTTTTCCAGAGGGACCAGAGAATCCGAGCCATTTCGAAGTCTCGTTTGAGAATGACGAACCGCATTCCTGCGCTTTGTGCGGTGGAACCCTGACGAAGCAGCGGTTTCCCGTGGGGAAGTCCCTCAGCTCTTCCTGGGTCACGACACAGGAGCTGGAAGCAAAGGACGAACCGATGGTTTGCTCGGCCTGCAAATGGCTTCTCACAGGCAAGCGGAATCGTCAGTTCTTCATTCCGACGCATCAGTTCGTCATCTTCTCGGGAGAGGACACCTTGGCTCTCAACGCCGAAGAGTTCTATCATTTCCTGAAGAAGGGCTTCCAGTATCCATGCGTCATCGCAGTGCTGGACGAGTCGAACCGCACGCGGAAGCACGTTGCGTGGAAGCTCAATCGTTCCATTTCCTATTCCAGCGAGGATGTCCAGGTCTCCCTTCTCTCCATCGAGACGGAGCATGGCTTCTACGACGGGACGGCACGCTTCTCTTCTGGCAGCTTCCTTTCCATGGTGGATAGATTCCTCCCACTCATCAAAGAGTATCGGAAAGAGTTCAAGGCGGATTTTAAGAACCTTTGGGCACTTTACTACGACTGCCTCAGGTGGTTCCATGACGAACTTCGTAGGAAGAGCTACAACAGCGAAAACCTGTTCTTTGCCATCTACTTGGCCTGCAACATGGTTTTCCCGTTCGAAGAACGCGTTGAAGAGCGTAAGAAAAGGAAGGCGAGCGCATGAGCGATTACAAGATTGACATTTCCTTGTCATCTCCTATCTTCCAGAAGACGACAGGGAGCACGAACATGATTATGCTGGATGCCTTGCTTGCCCGCATCGCGCTGGAGCGCAAGGGCATCCGCAAGACGTCGGTGGAGCTTCTTCCTGAGAACCTCATCTTTGCCAATCTTCCGATAGAACGCGTTGAGAAGTGCTATCTTTGCTCTGGCCATTTTGCTACACATTCGGTGTATAGCAAGCCGGACTTTTTCGCGAAACGCGCAACAGATTCGCAGAGCGTTAGAGCTGTTTCTCCATTCTTCCATTCTACGGGTGCGGTCTCCCATCCAGCCCTCATCCCGCACTATGCGGTGGCAACGAAGGGCATCACGTTCTACGTGCGCGTCATGGACAGTCGGAAAGATGAATTCTTTGACCTGCTCAAAGACGTCAAGCTTTATGGCATCGGACCGAAGACGAGCATCGGGTACGGTCAAGTCGCCGGCCTCCAAATCGTCGTGAACAAGACGCAGCCAGACTTGTGCTACAAGACAGCTGAAGGCATCCCAACGCGCCCGCTCCCCATTTCTCTTTTCAAAAATGAGTTTCAGGGGAGAAGCGACGTTCCTACGGGGATGAGCAACTACTTTGCACCGTACTGGTTCCGCAAGAATAACGTTCCGTGCTATCTTCCAAAGCCAGAGCAGTACACAGGGCTGGAGAAGTTCAACGTTGACATCATGAAGGATGTCAGGAGCGAGCTTGTGAAAAAGGTACTGGAAAAGAAGGAGAAAAAGCAGAAGCGTGCTTAAAGAGTTCCATCCTGCCTGCGTGCGGGAAATCAAAACTTATAGAATGGATTATTGGATGCCATCCCGATGAAGACGGGAATTGATTCATTCTCTGCAATCCCTTTTCAGGGAGAAAGGAGCTTCCTATGAACACCACAGAAACAAAAACCACCCATCGAGCGATGCTCGTCCTGCACTCCGATTCCTTGGAGACGATGTCCCATGATACCGCTATGGCAGTTGTCTGGCTCTTCCTGAACCCAGAGAAATACTGGCACAAGCAGGAAATGAAGCCCTTCGTCTGGGATGTGCAGAAGACAGGAAAGGGAACCTTCCAGTTCCTGTTTTCCAGCATCTTCCCATCTGACACGCGTCATTTCTTCGAAGCGGCGCAGGAGAAAGGTTCGTCATTCCGCCTGAAGGACGGTACGACATTCGACATCCTGAGCCTTCAGTATCTTCCTGACCTCAAGCTGGAGTCTGATTTCGTCCGCGTGTTCAGCAGCGGCGGCTGCCAGTGCTTCCGCAAGCAGACGGTGAACAATCGCCGTCATTGGCGGATGATCAGCGCGATTGAGACTCCGCAGAAGTTCACGGAAAGTATCGCGAACTCCATCCGCAGACGAGCCAATTCGTTCCTTCCTGGCAAAGTGGCAGAGGATACCTCCATCCGCGTGCGCTTCGTGGAGCCGATTGCTCCTCCAAAATCCGTCTACTACAAAGGCGGCAACATCATGACGCAGTTCGTCACCTTCAAGCTGGAAGCTCCGCCTGAAGTCCAGAAAGTCGCCCTGTATGGCGGCATCGGGAAAGAGCCCAGCTCTGGCTTCGGATTCGTCCTGCCAGAATAAGTGTTAAGTGAAAGGATGAAATCCTATGGGAAAGATAGAGTATTCAAATGCTTTCCAGAAATATCTGGTTGAACGGAAGAAGGAAGTTGCCAGTCGCATCCCGTTTCCATGGGATTATATGCAAAACAAATCTCGTGGCATTCGCAAAAGCACATTGTATTTTATCGCTGGAGAAAAGAAGAACGTGATGGCGGTAGATATGGCACTTGCTTTTACCAATTCGTCCAAGAAAGTCGCGTATATTTCTACAAGTGAAATCCCTGAAGATGTCAAAAACATCAGTGGAATTGCTACATGCCATACAACTTCTTTTGAGGAACTTCAAGCATTCGTGGATTCCGTCAACCCCGATATGCTTGTTGTCGAAGATTTGCAGGATTTTACCCTTACGGCTGAAGACGTGGCAAATGATGAGGAAGTTGTACAGACTGGCAACCAGTGCGTTGTTCCAAATACCATTGGAGGTCGTGCCTATTCTTTGAAACGGTGGGTGATGGATCATCATACAACGGCCATTATTACAATGGATATGTATGATTTCGAAGATCCGGTAGGCGTCTCTCTGGACGATTTCTATGATTCCATCGGATGGGCGTCTTGTGCGGCAGATATGGTTATTGCTCTTCGCAAGAATCATACGAACCCCAATTATTATAATGTGTTTGTCCTGAAAGACCGCCATTGTGCATCTCCACCTTATCATATGGTGATGCGGCTGGACTCGCCCAAAGAACATTTCTTGGATGTGCAGCGTAGCTGAGAAAGGATGTATCCTATGGAAAACAATGAAGTCACGGCACTCGTTTCCGTGCTTTCCACGCACAAAATCAAGAAGGTCGCTCCCGAAGGCCGCAGGCTTTCTCGGTACGAGCAGTTTGGCGAGGGGAGAGTCGCGATTACCCAGATGCTGAAGGGCGTAGCTCCTTTGCCAAAGAAGAAGCCTCTTGTCATCTCGTTCCAGCGCTGCGGTGATGACCACGCGCATTACAGAAAGGGAGACGTCCTGCAAGTCGAGGGCTATATCGAGGCATTGACGAAGAACGAAGACATCCTCTATGCAACCCGCGTCTGCGTTCCGACAGAGGCTGGCGAACGAGCCATCGCCTTTTCCCATAACGTTTCGGCACAGAATACGCGCAACAACCTTATTCACGATGACCAGGGCTTCCTGATTGCGGATAAGCCAGAAACCATCTTCCCGACGTCTCGGCAAGACCTCCTGTCGCTCACGGATTTCCTGCGTTCGCATGGAATGGATTTCGACATCGAAATCGCCTATTTCATCGACAGCTACTTCAGCCGTCGCATGCGCAATCGGAAAACTTACGATAGCGTCGCCGACATGGTGCAGGCCAATCCATTGGTTCTGTGCGACCTTTACTGCTTGGAGAAACGCTTCTCGACGAAGAACATCATCCAGTCTTTTCATCTGCATCCATCGGAAGAAGACCGTATCTATGCCAAAGCCGTCTCCTTCATCAACTTGTCGGCATATCACGGTGATGCCTTTATTCCCGCATCCAAGCTTTACGGATTTCTCCGTGATGATCTCAAGGACAAACCACGGAATTTCATGTATGACGTCCTGATGCATCATAACTCGACGGGCTCGATGGCTTTGCTCCGTTTTTTCACACCTGAGAAGCGCTTCGTCGGCATGTCGGATGACATCATCTCGTACTATCGGGAGAAGCTCGATGCCGAGCGCCCAGATGAAGAAGAGCGGAATCTGAAAAACGCATATCAGATTTTCGGGAATGTGGCATTTTATATGATCAAGAACTTCTTCGGGGAGAACAGCGCGGCAAAGAAGTTCGCTGAACGCCTCGGCACGGAAGAACATCCGATTGCAGACTATGCCGTCCTCGACAAGTTCACGCATGAGCAGAGCCAGGCTGTTCATCGCGCCTTCGATTATCGGACGAGCGTCATCACGGGCAGTGCCGGTTGCGGGAAAACGGCGGTTGTCGCCGAAATCGTCCGTATCGCCAGAGAGAATCAGAAGAGCGTTATTGTCCTTGCGCCTTCTGCGATGGCTGCACTCCATGCCGCATCTGAAGTCAGCACCAAACAGAACATCTCGATTCCGTACATGACCATCCATCGCTTTGCCCGCATCCTGCCAGAGGATACAGATGCTGGCGAACAGGGTGATTATCTCCCCGTCAAACCTGCGCAAGGGTATGACTTCGTCATCATCGACGAGATGTCCATGTGTGAGCTCTCGGTCTTCAACCGCGTTCTGAAAGCTCTCGCCGATTCGCCGAAGACGCACCTCATCCTCGTCGGCGATCCGATGCAGCTTCCTGCCATCGGTCCGCAGTTCTTCCATCAGCTGGCGGATGGTCTTGTCGGCGACATCCTTCCCGTTACACGACTCACACAAAACTTCCGTGCGAACAGCGATGTGCTTGCTACCTTCAGTGAAGAAGTTCGCGCAGGCCGCTTCTCTGTACCAGATGATTCCCATATCTTTTTCGAGGAATCCACGCTGAATCAGTTCATCCAAAAGCATAAAGGTATTCTTGCGGATTGGAATACAATGTTCCTCACGGCAAGAAAAGAGGATGTCGAGCGCCTCAACAATGCCATCCGCAGCGTCCGTCATCCAACTGCGAAGCAGATTCCGCTCACGAAATTCTACATCGGCGACAGCGTCATTACGCAGCAGAACGATTATGCTGAAGCCGAGAAGAAGGAAGGTCGTCATCCAGACCGTACAGATGACATCTACAATGGAACCAATGGCGTTCTGGTGAGTTATAGCGAAGAAACAGACACCGCCTATGTCCGCATGTACTCTCCAGATTTTCCAAAAGAAGGAAAGCTCATCCCTTATCGCAAAGCCGAGCTCGGCGTATGGCTTCTCCCTGCATTTGCACAGACGGTACACAAGGCGCAGGGAAGCCAGTTCCATCGCGTCGTCTATCTCTTGACGGATAAGAAGGGCGGCGTTTCTAGGAATCTCCTTTACACCGCGATTACGCGTGCAGAGAAAGAACTTTGCCTGATTGGCGCAGGTCAGCAGTTCGAGACTGCTACCCAGAAAATGTCACATTATGGAAACTCTTTCTTTGCATTTCGTGTCATAGATGAGCTGAAGCAACTCGCGAATCCTGTCGAAGAGGAAGAAGTTGTCTTTTCTATCTGAGTTTTGACCTTCGAACGATTCTACCCGTAACAATGTCAGGCAAACATCGCTTTTTGTGACGCAAAATCAAGCTTCGAGAGCCTGCAAAAAGCCGATTAGCGAAAAGCCCATCTAAAGCCGCGTAAATTCTGGGCTTTCAGAGGAGACTGTCGCATCCCACGTATGGCGTGGGAAATGAAAGGCACCCGAACGCGATTTATCTATATCGTGACATGTCGCATTCCACATACGCGTGGGAAATAAAAGTGATTGCTCCCTATAGATTAGCTCTTGGATGAAGTCACATCCCACGTACGCATGGGAAATAAAAGGGGTGGCACAATCAAGGGAGACTTGACCGTTAGTTGCATCCCACATGCGTGTGGGAACTAAGAAAATACATTTGGTTGTGGAAGGATTCGCAGATGGGGACATCTCATGCGTTTTACAATGTTCGGTGTCCTAATTTCATCCACCGCACGGTGGTAGTCTAGAAATCCTTCCTGCGCGAACCGCAATCAAACATAGCTGTTCGCAACGTAAAATCAAGCTTTTTGAGCCATCTGAAAAACGGTTCGCGGAAAAACATTCCTGAACCCGCATGGTTGCTGGTTTTTACAATATGACCGTGTATCATCTCGCGCTTACGCGGGAAATGAAAGATAGATGTTGTTTTTCTCTATTCAACCCCGATGGGGTGTATCATCTCGCGCTTACGCGGGAAATGAAAGAACAACTACTATCTGAATACGGCCTATGATATGGACTGTATCATCTCGCGCTTACGCGGGAAATGAAAGGGTCCCCTCCTTTTGCTATCATGGTATGCCAGAGTATCATCTCGCGCTTACGCGGGAAATGAAAGTTGAATATGCCCGTAGACACGTTCCACACCCCCTCGTATCATCTCGCGCTTACGCGGGAAATGAAAGATCATGACGGTTACGGCGCTTGACGGGCGTCTCCGTATCATCTCGCGCTTACGCGGGAAATGAAAGCTTATACGCGACGTGCGCAAAAATGTACAGGTTGAGGTATCATCTCGCGCTTACGCGGGAAATGAAAGGCTGTGATAAATTCGTCGGTCTGCTTACGGTTCATCGTATCATCTCGCGCTTACGCGGGAAATGAAAGTTCGTCTGGGATGTCTGGTCCACCTTCTGGAACGTGTATCATCTCGCGCTTACGCGGGAAATGAAAGTGTCTTGATGCCGTTCGCGTAGAGGATGCGGATAGTATCATCTCGCGCTTACGTGGGAAATGAAAGCATAGCCTTCATCGGTTGGCCTCCCCCGACAGGGTATCATCTCGCGCTTACGCGGGAAATGAAAGCTGGACGGTGCAGGCGGCTGTGTATCGGGCACAGGCAGGTATCATCTCGCGCTTACGCGGGAAATGAAAGCAAGTCTGCTTGACGCAGAGGATGACGCTGCTCGTATCATCTCGCGCTTACGCGGGAAATGAAAGATGAGTGCCGACCAGGTGGCGCAGGAGCTTGGGTATCATCTCGCGCTTACGCGGGAAATGAAAGTGGATGTCGCTCGCGAGAAACGGGAGGTCTTGCGTGTATCATCTCGCGCTTACGCGGGAAATGAAAGGACCGTGTTCATGAGGTCTTTTGAGAAGTTCGCCATGTATCATCTCGCGCTTACGCGGGAAATGAAAGACCATCAACAATTCCAACGCACCGCATAAGCGGGGTATCATCTCGCGCTTACGCGGGAAATGAAAGAGGTGGCAACGAAGGGTGCGAACGCTGCGTTGCAGTATCATCTCGCGCTTACGCGGGAAATGAAAACGTGTGGAGTTCACAATTGCAGATGTTCGATTTCTGTCGCATCCTACGTACGGCGTGGGAAATAAAAGAAGTGCAATGACATACAATTTCGGGGCAGCAATGCGTCGCATCCCGCATACATGTGGGAAATGAAATTGGCCGATAGCTATTTTTCGCATTTTGCTGTTCTGGTATTTTTACAAATAAGCTTTTCATCCATTGATTTCTGGTGATTCCTTGATGCATTTAATGAAGTGTTTGTACCTATAATACTGGAATTTTCGACCAAGTATCGGAGTGCAACCATCTACAAATACAATTTCCTTATGCCGTGACATTCGACAAATCTTTTCTGGTTTCATGTTCGGACAGTTATTCTGAAATGCTAGGAGCTCCGCAATTCTTGTGGATGTGCGCGTATCCTCTCTGACAGGCGTGAAATAGATTTGAACCTGGCAGTTATGCAAAATTGTATTCTCTGCCGAATAGAGCTTGTCTATTTCCCGAATGTCATGAGCAACAATGCATACTTTCGTGCCTGCCTTGTTGCTGATGGCAAGGAATTCTTCCAAATAAGGAAGATGCCGAAGCTGTGCAAACTCATCCAGCATCATAAGCAGGTGTGGATGAGTCGTTTTTGTCGCATCTGATTGAATGACAGCCTCACGCATCAGCATGGATGTAAAGAGCGCTGCAATCGGGAGCATCTGCTCTACTAAGCAGACATCAATGGAGAAATAGAAGGAAATCTTCTGCTTCCTATCAAGCAGATTGGCGAGCTTGAAGTCCGATTGCTCCATATTCACGCGAATCTCCGGCTGTCGGTAGCTTTCTAGGGCGCTGTTTATGACAGCAACGATACTGGCTTGATTATCTGCACGTCTCTTCATCATCCTAGCTCCAGTTTCCTTGACCTTGGGATGTACGTAGAGAGCAGCATAAGGGGAGTGACCGTCAAGGACGCTGCCTTCAGCAATGTCTCCTTTTCCTTGCACGGCATTCAATGTCGCATCTATTGTAGAAATGGGCGGATCTCCAAACACTTCTCCACTATGGAGGTCATGGAAATATTCACCGTATAATTTCTGGAAGAGGCGTTCCTGAATGGCTTCCTCGTGGTCGAGATGCTGATACGTCTGAAAACTTTCAAGAACGTTGCCAATCTCCTTCGTCAAAAAAAGCTCGCTGACGTCAAAGAGGGAAGGGAGCATGCGTCCCTCCCGATGATGTTTATAGAGAAGATGCAGAATTCCTGCGGTCAGCAGTTCTGTTGCATCTTTGAACGTTTCCGAATCCATGACCTGCTGGCTACGCATCGGCAGAATCAGCAGGCGAGAAATGGCGTAGGCATCTTCATATTCGAATTTCGTCTGGACGCGCACTTCAGCCAATGGATTCCATGATACTGCGGAAGCGTCTTTCCCAGATGGCCGGAACTGCATGATTTTCTGTCCGAGCTTCTTTTGGCGATAGTTTGCGGAAAGGGCAAAGGCTTCGCTCATCGGGTCGAAGATAAAAAACGATTCCTTCCATGTGAGAGCTGTCGGAATGACCGTGCTGACACCTTTCCCAGAGCGTGAGGGTGCTACGAGCAGGATGTTCTTGTCATCATCGCTTACCATCAAGGACTTCTTGTTGGGATGCCATCCAAGCACAACGCCAGATGTGCTTTCTTTCCAAGGCCGAATGCCAGCTGCCAAAATATCCTTCGTCGTTGCCCATTTGCTTCCTGCCATCGCATGAAAGATGGCTCGAATCAGTTTTACTGCCAACAAAATCCATGCACCTGCCTTTGGACGTGTTTTATCATCTGAAGCAAGCCTAGCACATCCAAAACTGCCGTTTTTCTTGTGTTCTTGTCCATAGAAACCGACTTTTCTAAAAACAATATATTTTTCGAGCTCCTGCGCCGAATCCTAGCGGTTCTAACTTTACTTTCCCGATTACTTCGTCTATAATAGTGGTAAGTGGAATTATTTCGCTAAATGCTGTTTGACGAATGGAAAGGATGATGAAGCTTATGTTTGCGACCGCAAATGACCTAGAACGGCGCTACCGCAATATCAGCATGGCCGATATTGTCACATGCGCGAAGAGGTATCTTGAGGATATCAACGCAACCGGCGAGCACGCAAAGACACAAAATGGCATTTGGAAATTCGATGAAGAGGCTATCCGCAAGCTGGACGGCTATATCGGGTATGTCCCCGAACCGTCTAAGGAAGAAGCAGAAGCGAAGCCTGCTGTCGAGAAAAAGGATCCTGTTAAAGAGCTCTCTGCGGAGAACCAGCGCCTCGTAAATGAAATCCATCAGTTGCAGGACAGCGTTACGACTGCGGAGCAGAAGAACGATGAGCTCTCGAAGGAAATCAAAACCCTTCAGTCGAGCCTCCTTCGCCTCCAAGATGGCCGTGAGGCAGCCAGCAGCCAGTTGATCCGGCGGAACGAGCAGCGTGCCGCTCGTGCAGAAGCAAAGAGCGAGAACCTCAAAAAGAAGCTGGATGAGCTCACGAAGGCGAAAGACGAGCAGGCAGCAGAACTGCAATCCCGCATCGAGGAACTCCAGTCGAAGCTCGTTGCTACGACGAAGAGTCTCGAAGAGAAAGTCAAGAACGACTTCATGGTTCTGGAAGCCCAGCAGAGCGAGAACCGCCTGTACAAGGAACTGGCTGATTCGAAGCAAAAAATTACGGACATCTCCGCAAACGTCGAAGATGAACGCGCTTTGAAGGAAGATGCTTGGAATGAAATCAAGGAGCTCAAGGGCGTCCTTGCTAATGCATCTCATCAGCTGGAATCCATTATCAGCCAGCTCAATGCGGCACAAGAAGGAACGTCTTCCGAAGCACATGAAGAAGCATCTGGCGAACCGCTGGTTCCGACTGTCACGGCAGTGGAAACCAAGCCTGATCCAAAAGAAGCGCTCGTTCCGAAATCCTTCCGCACGCAGAAGAAGTCGAAAAAGCAGGAACTCGACGAAAAGCGCCAGCGCGAGGCTGACGAAGTCGAAATCGCACGCCGCCAGATGGATGCAAGAGAGCAGCTTCTGGAAGAACTCCGTCAGAAGCAGCAAGCCGAAAAGCAGGAGGAAGAAAAGAAAGAGCATACCAGCATCTTCCGCCGCATCGCGTCCTTCTTCTGAATCAGGAGGACGGCTTTATGACTTTGGATGATTACATTTTAGAGACCTATCGAAATGCAGGCACAGACCTTCATTTCGTCACTGACTTCCGTCCGACGTATCGCAACCGCAACGGAAGCTTTACGTATCTTCAGGATGATCCTCTGGATGCGGATGCCATCGAAGAGGTGCTCCATCCTCTTTTCAATAACGGAAAGAAGGAGCACCTGATGGCCATCCTCAACGAGCAGGGGGATGTAGACCTTGCTTACACGGCACAAGGGGAGGGGACTCCTCCCGTTCGTTGCCGTGTCAATGTCTTTCATGATGACCATGGCTATGCGGCGGCGTTTCGTCTTTTCAAGACAACGATTCCTACGCGGCAGGAGCTCCGTCTCCCCACGGTCACGGAACATCTCATTCAGCATCGGAACGGGCTCATCATCTTTACCGCTCCGACAGGCAACGGTAAGACGACCTCCATCGCGGCGCTCCTCAACAAAATCAACGAAACGATGGACAAACGCATTATCACGATTGAAGACCCAGTCGAATATCAGTTCCCGCGAGAGAAAGCGATTGTTTCCCAGCGGGAAGTAGGGCTGGACTGCCCGTCGTTTGCGCATGGGCTCAAATCTGCACTTCGTGAAGACCCCGATGTCATCTTGGTCGGCGAGATGCGTGATCGCGATACCATTCTTACCGCGCTCTCTGCATCCGAGACAGGACATCTCGTCTTCACCACCCTTCATGCCGCCAATGTTGTCGAGGCCGTTGACCGCCTGACGCAGTATTTTGAAGCAGAAGAACAGGCTGCCGTGCGCTTGCAGGTTGCAAACGCGCTCCTTGCCATCATCGCACAGCAGCTCGTTCCTCGGAAAGGCGGAGGAAAGATTGCTGCGTTCGAGGTACTCATCAACACGCCTGCCATTTCCAATGTCATCCGCTCCGGCAAGACCTATGCGATTCCTGGATACATGGATCACGCAAAGGATATGCAGCACATGGAAGAATCCCTTAACGAGCTCCGCTCGCTCGGATTTTTGGAGTAACCGCTATGGCAAAGAATCGGAAGAAAAAGAAAGGGAAGGACGTCGACGACCACGTCATTTATCCAGGCTTCTGGGGAAATGTCCGAGCGCTTTATCTCAAGGAACATCAGCCGAGAAAATTCGCATTCCTTCAAGAAAATTACTTGCTGGAACCCCACCTGAACAAAATTCAGAAAGCGTATGAAGCCCGCGCCAAGAGCCTCATGGAACGCTTGACCAAAAAGCATATTGATGAGACGCTTCAAGACCGAGATTGCGTCGCATGGCTGGCAGAAACGTTCCGCATCGAGAAGAACGTGCGGAAGTTCCTCGTCCGTAAATTGCAGAAATGAAAAAACCATCGCTGAAAAGCGGTACTGCGGCATCCAATTGAGATGTCGTCATGATGATGGAAAGCGCCGTGAGGCGGTATACAGCTGTGCAAGATAGGAGGGACTTCTATGCCTGGTTCACAAACGGCTATGCAGTTTGACCCCAATGACGTATCTCAGTTGTTTCTTCCGCGCTATCCTTTCCTGAAACGGATAGAGCCTATGGAGTTTTACACCTACTCCGTCCATATCATCACGGCCAATCAGAATATTCCGTTGGCAAGTACTTGTCATACAGCGCTTCGCTCGTTGAACAAGAAGCATGCAAACAAGCACTACCGAGCTTATACGGACAAAGAGAAGATTTACTCTCTGAAAGAGCTCGACGAACCTGATTGCGATTTCGACTTCCAGTCTAAAGACAACGAGCCATATGTTTTCCAGCTCGTGCCAGAAGGGAAACAGCTGCTTCCATTGAGCACGAATCTTGTGTACGAGAGTTATCTGAAAGAACTCGTGCTGGAAGCTTTTCGTTCCATTCCAACCTATCGCATTCAAAACGGCGATGTTTATACGCCCAAAATCGTGATGGGGTTCGAGCAAGGAACAAACATCCCAATTCAAAAGGAACTTTTGGGTGATAAGGGGCGCATCCGAATGGATCGAAAGATTATCATCGATACCCATGTCCTCCCTGATGGACGCGCTTACCTTCAGCTCGATTATTCCAGCGAATTCGTACCGAAGGAAAGCGTCTACGAGATGGTGAAATCCATAGGCGTTGAAGCATTGATTCAGCAGCATATCTGGGTGAAATATACGCTCCCGACGCAGACGTACTTCAGCGGATATATTGTTCCCATGCCGGTCGACCCGCAGAACGAATGGTATTCCAAAAAGCGTGAGGGATTTCTCAAGCATTATCGTGGAACCTATACGGCTCCTGAAATTCTGGAGGCTGTCGACCAAGACCCTGAAGATGACATCCCTCTGGCACTTCAGCAGAAAAACGGGCGAATTACACCATTCTTGTCCTATTTCCTTGTTCGTGTCCTTTCAAAAGAAATCGTCAGGAATCTCGACCCAGCTTTTTCAAGAACAGCTACCATGTACGAAAAGCTCAACATGCAGAAGCGATTCCAGTTGGACTATGTCATTCTAGATCAGCTGGGAACTATCCCTGAGCTTGGCGTCAAACTTTCCAAGCGTCCAGCCAAACCTGCGGAACTTGGATTCCAGGCAACTGTCATTGCACCTCCAACCCTGAAAGCAGGGAAGCATTCGACCGTTCCTAGCAACTGGAAGAAGAACTTCTTCAATCAGCACTTGGGGTATTACAAACAACCACATTTCCCTGACGAAAAGTTTCGTCTCGCAATTCTGATTCCAGCACCCTTCCAGCAGGAGAATGATGGATTCTTTTCCAACCTTACGAGAAAATGCTTTGTACGATACCTTCTTTCCAATGGGCTTTTAGAGAGCCTCCCAGTTTCACGCGATGAGGTAACGAAATTTCTCGAAACGCAAGTTTTCACGATGCCGGATTCCTTGTCGAAAGACCTTGATGTAGAATTTTTCCTTTCTAAAATTCAAAAGGAGTTCGCTGCTCATGCCTATGTTGTCGCCGTTCCTGCAACAGACGGCAAAGGCGAGGGAAGCTTGTATTCTATGGTGAAAGGACGCCTTTCTCAAAAGAACGTCCCAACACAAATGGTGGAAGAAGCTACCATGAAATCCATCTGCGTAACGAAATATATTGAGGTGCTGAACCAGTTCAGGGTTAAAAATCCTGATTACGCAACGACTTTAGAGAATGTCCGCAAAAAAATATGGAGCCTTTTATGACACGTCTGATCGCCTGATTGCTCAGAATCTCAATATGGGCATTCTGAGCAAGCTCGGCGGCGTTCCTTTTGCCATTTCGAATATGAAGGGAAACGTTGATTTATACATCGGAATTGATGTCGGAACGGCGACAAACGGAATTCACTATCCTGCGTGCTCGGTGGCTTTTACAAAAGATGGCAGCTTCTTGGGCTTCGTCCAGCCGGTGGATGCGATTCCAGGCGAAAAGATTCCGCCTGATGTCCTGCGGAAGCTTCTTACAGAAATCCTCGTCGCTTATCGGGAAAAGTACCAGGAATATCCGAAATCCGTTGTCATCCATCGAGACGGCTTTTCCCGCGAAGACTCATCTATTTACAGCGATTTCTTCGAAAAGGAGGGCATCAAGGTATCCGTCTTTGAGATTCGCAAGGTAGGTGCTCCTCGTATCATGAATCGCAACAACCAGGATGGCCAGAATCGGAATTATAAGTACGCTTGGAATCCAGTAAAGGGAACCCTCCTTTTTCGGGAGGACGAAGCTTTCTTGGTGACGACAGAAGCAAAGGCAGGCGGAGCTCCCAAGACGATTCATATCGTCAAAAAATATGGTGACATCGATATTCAGACAGCAGCAGAACAAATCTATGCACTTACGAAAATTGATGCTTCGTCTATATGGGATACGCGCCTCCCTGTGACCATCAAGTTCGCGGATGCCGTTTGCAAACAACGCAAATACCTTCCCAAAGGAATCGTTGATGATCGCCTGCTCTTCTTGTGAACAAATTGCCTTTCCATATCATCACATACGCTATACAAAGGGGCTGCTGCAATAACTGCAACAGCCCCGCTTCTTCGCTTATCTTCCAACAAGCTTCAAATCCTTCTTGCTCACCAAATCCGCCAGCGGCGCATTCAGAAAGGCTTCCCTTGAGTATTTCATAATGCCTGTTCCCTTTGACTGGTGCGCCAGCCGCTTCTGCACGACATCCCAGAACTTCTTTCCCCAACGTTTGAGCTTAGCAGAGAGGGAACGCTCCGAAGATGCCTCTTGCAATAGCTTTTCTCCTTTTTCTCCCACGAGCCTCGCATGGACTTCGCTCGCTACGAGATTGTCATCTTTTGCGATGTCTGCGTAATAGGAGTTTGCCTTGGTTTCTTCCCAGAGGCGTGTCTGCTTCATCAGCGCGACGCCTTCTTCCCAGAGCTTCGGGTTTGTTTTCTGGCACATCTTGTCCCAGAGATGCACATACTCATGAATCGGTGCCTCGACGCTCATTTGCTTCGGGTCGAGATAGACAGTATCCCCTTGAACAAACCCCAAGATTTTTCCAGAGCGGGTTTCGATGTCGTGCATGCTCGATGATTCAACAAAATCAGGGTTGTCGATGATGCCTGCCCGAATCTTTTCCCGTTCTGCTTGAATTTCTGCATCCGTCAGCTTCACGCGCTTGGATTTCGGGTGTGCAGCGAGGAATTCCTTGCTCGCCGCCTGACGTTCGTCATCCAGCCGATCTGCGAGATGGAGGCCATCAGCAGGGGAGGCTGCCTGTTTCATCTCCTTGCAAGTGGATGCAAGCTTTTGCAAGGCATCTATTTTATACGTCGGTTCTTTTCCGTCGCTTCGCGTAGCAATCTTCTTTTCGTTCTCTACGAAGAGGTCGACCAAGCGCACCATCTTTCCTGCCGTTTCTGCCGCTGGCGTCTTCCGATAGCGGGTCGTCTCTGCCGTCAGCTGTCCCTTCAGCTTCGTCCGCAACACGCGTGATCTCCACATGAGCTCTTCATCGTATCCAGCTTCTTTCAAGATGGACTGGCGCTCTTCCTCAGGAATGACACGGTCAAAGCGAATCGAGCTGGCAACAATCCAATTGGAAAGATTCGACTCCTGGAACATGTAGTACCCGCCAAACGGTACCAGCCCTCGAATATCTTTTTCAGACTTCGATGGATTCGCCTCCGCAATTGGCGTGTAGTCCTTCGTAGCATCATAGCTGACCTCTACCCAGACACGCTTCGTCCCTTTCGGATGCCCGATGTTTGATTTTGTCGGATAGCACATCTGCGGGTGGTAGATGTCCCCAACGCCCATCAAGTGATGCGTTGACGGTACGCCTGTTCCCATGTGCCAGCCGAATCTCGGAGCCAGTTTCATGGACTGGATTCCCTTGAAATTCTTGTCCGCACTCTTGGGCTCATCTGGAACGAATCCCTTCGCCCAGTTCCATTCGCCCATTGGATGAACTTCCTGCGTTCCAGCAAAGAGCGCGTGAAGCGTTCCGTCTGGCCATTGTTCCATCAACTTGTAGGCCTTTCCAAGCTTTTTCGGAACATAATCTTTTGGCCGGTTTCCAAAGAACTTGACCGTATACATCTCCTTCTGCTTTCCATTCCTGTCCAGAAACGAAATCGAGGCGGGGGAGAGGTCTGGTGGAACGGAGCCTTCCTCATAGGAGAGCACCATCTTCTGGATGGCTTCCCCCTGATAGGCATCATCGAGGGATTCTCCGAGCACCCGCTCCATTTCATCCGTATCCGTCACAACGCGAATGCCCGCATCCTTCAGGCATTTCAGCACGAACTTCTTTGCTTTCTCGTCATCCATCTTCATCATCCTTTCGTGTGGTACTACTCAGATGGTATAACGAAAAATCAGCGATAAAATCCGTACTTCTTGCCATACGATGAGGCAGAACAACCTTTCAAGATTCTGGCCTTCGAATTTTGAGATACTGTTTTAGTAGTGAATCACCAAGACATCAAATGAATAAGGAGTGGAGCATCATGAAAGCTTTGCAGAATGCATTAATTCACGATAAGAAGAGCTTGGACGAATTCCTGGAGCATCTATCGCCAGAAGACCGGCAAGACATCATCTTCATAAAGTCTGCCTGCCGTACGGACTACGAAAAAGCACAGGATTCTTATACGGCCTTGATGGGGGATGACAACACCGTCTACCTCGGCAAAACAGACAACTACCACAACCTCTCTCTTCGAGATACGACAACGGCTTTTTACGATAACTCCGAGCATGACCTTCAGAACCTCGGCAAAGATGACGAAGTCTATTATATGCTCTACGGCTCCGGCTACGATACCGATTTCGAAGCCGTCTTCCATGAAAACCAGCTCGGTGGATATGACTATCTCAAGAAAGTCTGCGACACGCTGGAAGCCATCGAAGCCAAAGGTTTCACGCGGAAAAAGCCGTTCTGCTTGAACCATACCCCATTGAATCACGACACCCTTTCAGAAGCCTACCAGGCCTATCAGGAGAGCGACCTCTGCAAGGGGACGAAGCGTCTTGCAGACGTCCTCGGAGCATCTGACTATCTGTCGCAGGCAGAGGCTTGCGAAAAGCTCCTCAAAAAGGGGCTTTCGAAACTCTTGACAGGAGAGCGGAATGCCGACACGATGAAAGCCATCTCCGAACATCTCGTCTCCTGTTCCCTGGATGACCGCGTAGAACAGGGCTTCCAGCGGGCATTTGATGTTCAGCGAGTAGCTGCTCGTGCTGTTGCTGTGCTCCCCGAAGATGCCAAGGTTGATGAAAAGATGATTCAGAACGCACTTCTCTCCGAACTCCAGAACGGAAAGCTCCCGCACGAGATTCCTGAGAAAAGGCGTCCTCTGGTTGAACGCTTCCAGAAGTATCTGCAAACAGCAGAACCCCGCCGCATCTACAAGGAAGTCCAGTACCTTGCCAAAAGAGGGAACATCTCCCGTATCAACGAACTCCCTGTTCGCAATACGGCGCTTTTCAGATGATGCTACAACCATCCTCATCGATATTGTCGATGGGGATTTTTGTTGCAAGAAGTACGGATTCCCATGCTGGAAATGTGGTTTACCATAAAAGCAGTAATCCAGAGAGGGGAGTCGGCATCATGGACATGGAAGACGATGCCTGCCGTAAGTTCCGTGAGCTTGTCGAACAGGCCGAACAGAAGGAAAAGGCGTTCTTGAATGCCTATCAAGATGCATCACTGCCGCTTGTCTTCTACAACAAAGACGCCCGCGCCGACCGCCTGCAAGGCTGCATCATCGCCCCATCCACGAGGAAAGGGCCGCTCCAGGCCACGTTCTTCGATGCCCATGGATTCCTCAGCGATACGAATGGAACGAGAGAGGAATGCCTCAAGGAATGCATGAACGTCCTCGGCACGCCAGAGCCGCTCGAAGTAGCGGCTTTCCAAGAGATTACGGCATCCAGCTCGTTCGCGCAGGGCAATCTCATTTCGAAATATGTCCATTCCATCGAAGACCAGGATTCGCCTTCCGCCAAGCAGATTCTCGTGGATTTCTGCGAAAAGCCGAAAGTCAAAGATGATCCAATCCAGCTTTACCGATGGCTTTATCGCAAGGCGATGGAGCGACACCATGTTCGAGCTCTTCCTCTTCAAGAAGGGTATGGCACCAACATTGACGAGAAAACGCGGATGAAGCTATCCGAAGCTGTCCTCACGGATCGCCGCTGGCAGAAACTTCCCGAGGAACAAAAAAAGGCCAGCCTGAAGGGCGAGCCTTATCTTCGCCAAGAGGTTCTGCACCAGCTGATTCAAGAACAAGCGAAAGGGTACAGCAGGTGAAAGAGAAGGAGGGACGCTCTTATGTCTGAGCAATCCAAACGAGCAGAACTCAAAAAACTCACGCAGAGGATGAAAACGCTGACATTCGCTTTCGAACGCCACGAGATTCCGAAACTGAACCATCAGCACTTCAACATCATGCAGACGCCGAAAGCGCTCCAGCTTGTCGGGCTTCCTGACCTTCCGCTTCGCATGGATGGACCTATCTTTGCCAAAATCATGAAATCGAAGCACAGCGACCAGATTTCAGCCAGCACCATCATCAAGCTCCCGAATGCCCTGCATGACCCTCTCATGATTTTCCGTGCAAAAAATCAAGATGGAAACTATGATTCCAACAAAATCGTCGTTGTCACCGACCTCAAGGACAAATACGGCGGAACGATCATCGTCCCCATCATTCAGAACGTTCTCGTCGATTATGAAAAACGCAGAGGCGTTGCCGAACCTTGCAACAAAATCATGAGCTTCTATGGCAAGTCCAACGTTCGCAACGGTTCCATCCAGACGCAGTTTTTCTTTGAGCGCATGAACAATGACGACCTGCTTTATATCAACAAAAAAAGAACCGCCAACTGGCTAAAATCTTTAGCTGAGGCACCTCGTGGCCTACTCGTTGACGATTCCTTTGTTTTGTCTCCTATTATACCAGATGAGACAGCGCTTCGCAAGTTTGAAGGACGAAATCTCAAGCCAGATTTTCAGCGCCCGCTCTCGAATAAAACCAGCGTCACAAAGGAACAGCAGGAACGTCTGGATGCCCTTTATGGGCAGCCAATGGACACCACTCGTCCAGAAAAAATCTACCGCGTTACCATGCTGGAAAAGCTCAATTCTATTCCATCCCTCACCATGAATGCCGTGCATCAGGCGGAGCGTGAAACCATCGCAACGCTTGTTGCCAAGGGCATCACAAAGAGTCGCATCAAGAAGATTTTGCAGGAGCGCAGCCCGCTCTGCGATACCAAGCAGAGCAAGCAAGACCTTGAAGAAATTCTTGAACGAAAAGCAAGAGGATGCATCCGAAAGTGATGGATATTTTCCTTTGATGAGCTCCATGAAGTCAGTAAAAATTACAAGTTTTCGGATACACCGACAAGATGATAGGAGACGATATGTATGGAAGAATCCTTCAAAGAACGTTTTGAACGAGAAGAGCGGGAAAATAAGCGCTATCGAAAAATTCCTGTTTCTGATGCGATGCACCAGATGACTATCGACATCTTGGACAGCCCTGAAGAGCAGGATATCTATCGCTCCATCCAAGAAATTCTTGCATCCAAAGAGCCTTGGACAGGAGAGCGTTATATCGCCCAGGAAAATCCGCAGAATATCGGCGTCTATTATGTCGATATGATGTGGACACCGGCGCAAGCTTGGGCAGATAAAATCCCTGTGGATGAAAAACATCCGAATGTCCTCTGTGTTGGGTACGGCATCGAAGGAACCCAGATGTACTACGACCCCGATGGTGAATGGGCTTTTACGTATGATGACTTGAAAAATAAGTCTCTTGCGGATTTCCGCCGGATGCTGGTAGAAAAAGCTTTGCAGAGCGTGGATGACCCCAGTATGCTCTTCAAGAAATTGACGGAAGAAGACAAGCGATATCAGGAGCAGTATCAAAACAACGCGCTTCCAATGTCAGAAGCGGTTCCGATGCCAGAACTTCTGAAGCATCCAAATCTTGATGGACATGACCGTGCCATTGCACTTCAAGTGCAGACCAGCCTTGTTGCACACGGATTCGATACTGACGGCATCCGGCAAATCTTTTCGGACATCCAGCAGCTTTCCTCCAAACTGGAGAAAGGGAAAGAACGCGTACCTTCAGGGCATCTCATGGACGATGCCGTTCAAAGCCTGCATACACAAGGCATCAGCGAAGCAAAGGTCATGAACCTTGCGAAGAAAGCCATCAAGAATGAATACGGGCGATCCCGATGAAAGGAAGGATTCATCATGGACGACAATGAAATGAAAGTAGAAATCTTCACGTCGATGGACGATATGCGGAAGAACTGCCAAAGCAGCAAAGGCGCACGGCGCATCTTCGATGCTTGCGTCAATGTTCTCGATTACGGAGAGGATTTCAAGCTCGATCCGTGCCCTGACTATCCGCCGCTTTCCTTTACGGAACCCGCAAAGAAATGCCTGGAAATCGACCTCCATTGGAAGGATACCATTCAGAACCGCCAGGACATCAAAGCGTTCGCGGAAGCTCTTCAATATGGCGATGTCCGCATCAACAACGAGCCTGTCATCGAACCAAAGATGGTCTACGAAGAGGATGCGGGCATCTTCCGCCCTTCTGACCATGAACTGGAAAAGACGCGCCAGGAGCTTGAAAGCATCATCGAGAAAGCGGAACTTCCGTTCTCTGTCGGCTTTACCAACGAAATCCCTTTCGTCGATGATACGACCCACCGCTTCATCCTTTCTCAGCCTATCCATGTCGACATCGACACGAAAACAGCTCCCGAGCTCAAGCAGAGCTGCATCATTCTTCCCGTAAAGGATTTCAATATCCAGCGTATCTCGCAGGCCATCACGGACGACTATTTTCGCATCGGCCCGCAGACGCGTGCCAACGACTACATCTTTTCACAGTTCCAGCCCGATGGCGATGTCAATGACTACCAGCCGTTTTATCAGGCGTTCGAGGAAATTCACAGGAACGTCGGCGAACTTGCCTCCGTCCTTCAAGACTATACGCATCAGAAATACCAGGAGCACTTCCGCGAAAGCCTTGGCAAGGATGCTGCCGAGCGGATGGCCCGGCGTTCCATCGAAGCCACGGCCAAATGCGGCGAAGCAGCCGATATCAGCGAACCAAAGCTCAAGAAGATGCTTTCCGATGCCTGCAAGCTGACCCAGCAGAAGGCTTCGGCTCGCTGATGGAGGACTCTATGGATATGGAACAAACATCCATTCGCCTGATGGATGCAACAAACGAAGAGCTCTCCCATGAGCATCAGAGGATGGCTAGTCATGTCTCTGCGCTTTGTAATGAGCACAGGCGTCTCAATTGGCTTCTTTGCGCAGAGGTTGCTTTTTCCATCCTTGGCGGCGTTCTCGCTTCGGTTACATCCTCCATCTTCGGAGAGACATCGCAAGGGTTTCTCCTGATTTCTGGAACCGCCATCATTTTTCTTTGTGCCTCCCTTTTCTGGAGCCATGAAATCGAAGACTCCATCGATGAATGCGAGGCCGTTCTTTCCCTTATCTAGGTCGAGCAGCATCGCCGCGCCAAGGTTGCAGAGCTTTGCTGATTGTACGAACGGAGGCGTTCCATCATGCAATATCTAGATACCAAGCGGCTCATGAAAGCCCTCCATGTCGATACTACCGACGAGCTCCTCGCATATATGTTCGACCCTGTCCATCAAGACGAACGCATCGTGCGGGAATTTCTCGCCTTGTATGCCCTTGTTCTGGAAGGTGGTGACGACCATGCCATCCTCGAAAGCGAGTCCTGAAGAACTTTCCCTGTTCGACTTCATGCCAGAGGCATCTTCCATCGAAGAAGTCGCTAGAGACATCAGAACGAAGCCACACAAGACTAGCGGCATCCAAGAGCTCCTGCGACGCGCTTCCAAATACCATCAGCGGAATACATCGAATCTCGTCACCCTCACTGGCGATGATCAGGTAGAGTTTGAAGTTCTTCCCCAATATACAAATCTTCGTCCTGCTTCTTTCAACGATGCCGTCTTCCTGATTACGGATGCGCAAATGCATCTCATGGATGCCCGCCATGTCAAGAGTGATGACGTCCCGCCATCAGAAGCTGTCGGGAATCTTCTGAAGCAGGTTATCAACCACCGTGCTTGCCAGTTCATCATCGTCATGTCGGACGACCTCAAGGTTCATCATCCAGAATTCTTCCAAGCCATCAAGGAAATGGAACCGCTTGCCGATTCTGCCAACATCAGATGCCTTTCCAAAATCCAGATTAACCTCAATGATGAGCGCTTCCTTCCTCGGTTCATAGAGAACGATACCTCTCAGAATAGAGTCGCAGAGACAACACAAGACTCCGTATGGACACCGCCATATTTCTTCACGCAGAAGGAAGAAGAGGCTATCCGCGACTACCATTTCGAGAAGATGATGGGAAAGCACATGACGCCACGCAAAAGCAAAGCTCCGTTTGAGAAGCGCAACAAAGAAACCGACGATGCCTTTTACCATCTATCCAAAGGTGTAGAATGGCTGAGCAGGGAAGAGGTGTATCTCATCACCCTCGACAAGAAGCACACCATCAACGGCATTCATATCAATACGAAGGGTAGCATCGACAGCTCGCTGGTCAATACCACGCTCATGATGGAGCAGATGCTTCAGCCAAATGTAGATTCTGGCGTCTTCGTCCACAACCATCCATCTAAATCGCAGATGCCGAGCAGATACGATTTCTCCATCAGCGCCAAGCTCCAGAATCTCTCGAAAGCCCTTGGGAAGCCGCTGTATTCCGTCATCGTCGCTGGAGATGCCTGCGTCGATTTCACCAGCGAAAAAACTTCGGCATTTTATCCGCAGCCGAATCTTTCCAAAGGGAAGCAGCTTTCTCGCTGAACTTTGTCCAGAAAGGAGTTCATCATGGCAGAAGAAACATATTTCGACGGCCTTGAAGTCACATACCATTGGAGCGAGAAACCGCTCTGTGATTTCCAAGGCAACAAATATCAGGATGAGCAGGTGCTCAAAGGCGAAAAAGCCTATGAGTTCCTTGTCCAGCTCAATGCCGCTGACAAGGAGCGCTTCAACCAGAAGCTTCTCGGCGATCTCGGTTACGCCAAAACCAAGGTCGACATCCATATCCCGACCTTTACCATGAGCGAGATGCGCATCGATCTTGGAGACCTGGAGCTTCACGGGGCAAATTCCATTTCCGACGCCTTGGCTTACCGCCTTCCGTTGGAGGCACGCAGCTTCCTCAAGCATCCAGAACAGCTCCAAGCATATGAAACGACGGAAGCGGAGTGCAAGGGCATCATCAAGCAGGCCAACGACGCCGTCATGATGTTCCGCATGGAAGAGGATGCCTATCTTGAAAAGCATCCAGAAATCCGCGCCATCAACGAGAAGCAGCCGGATTCCTACTATGCCTATCTCGTCTCTCCTGAAGCGCTCGATTTCTGCAAGAAGAACGACCTCGTCCATCAGGAGTACCATCCTAAGCATCTTGGCGGCTTCGTCATCCTTCCCAAGCTTGATAAAGACCGCACAATGACTTATGGCGGCTTTTCCAAAGACTATCTTTCAACCATCCGCCTAGAGCAAATTGAAGGCTATCAGCAGGATTTGCGTCCGATTGGCGACAACGTCATCATCACGAGCTCCCTGAATCCGAACAGCATGGCCTATCAGTTCAAATACCTCCGACATCCCATGCTTTCCATGGCTCCTGTCATCACGCCGAAAGAGGTCGAAGCCATCCGCTATGCCAATGACCATGTCACGCTTGAGCGGAAATATGCGTCCTTCGATGATCGTGAAGCCGACCATACCACCATCAAGCTGAACAGCATGGATGATGCTCATGGCGTCACTGCCATCCGTCTCTTTGCAGCGGATTACATCAACCGCAGCAGTGCATCTGAAGAGCCGCCTGCGTTCGAGCCCTATCACTACTGCAAGCTCCAGCTTGGCAATCAGACACATGAATTTGCTTTCCATGATGCTCCCTATTTCATGGCAAAAGAGCTTCAGGGGAACTATCTTCCTCCCATGGATGACGAGCTCAAGGCAAACCTCAAAAAGGCGTGGAGCGTCCTTTGCAAGTACGGAAGCGACTACAATGTCTGCAACGTCTTTCGCAAAATCCCGCCGCTCTATCAGCCAGACGAACGCTTCCAGCCGCCGACCGTTGAGCAGTTGCGGGAAAATCTCAAAGAGCGTTCGTATCTTCCAGAGATGCCCATCAACACGAAGGACAAGAAAATGGAGGCTGCGAAATACTATATGGATTATGCCGCGTGTGATGCTCAGAACGATACACCAGAGAAAATCGTCAAGGAAGCTATTTCCAAGATGATTGAGGACGGCCTTACGAAGACGATGGTCAAGGGCGTCCTGAAGTACAACGTCGAGCATCCTGCCTACTATGAAGAAATCGGGACGAACCTTCTTGCCAAGGATGCGTCCATCAAAAAAGCTTTTCAGGAGCAGAAGACAATCCAGAAGTAATTAAAGGGATGAGGTATCTATGAGCACGAAAAACAAAGAGTCTTTTTCCGCTGTCGTGGAAGACGATAACAGCCTGATGAAGGCAGATGATTTGCTCGGCAAATTGGCCGCGCCATATCATTTTTCTCCAGACTCGAAAATCCTTTGTGTCGGGATTACACCAGACATCGAGCCGGTTTGCGAAACAAACAATTTTTTTGGCAGCGAGAAAGCGCCGCTCGAAAGCTCGTTCGAAACGATGTGGCATCCGATGGCTACTTTCGACGCAGTTGACTTGTCAACTCCCAAAGAGTATCCGCAGAAAATTCAACTGCCCTTTGATGTAGAATTTTGCCGCATGGGAGAAGAACCTCGTTTTTATATGAGAATTGCAGATGCAAACGGCCATCACAAGGATGTTTCCCTTGTTCCTGACGAATGGGCACAGCAGGCATACGAGACGCTTCCAGACGTTCGGGAGAAAATCAATCGAGGGATTGTCGAAGGATGCGCAGATGCCCGTTTCTTTGCCGAACGGAATCAGCTGGTGCCTGAAGGGGCAAGAGAGAACCCTGTCGGAGCTCATCTGGCGTTTGACATCGTTTCCTATGGCGCACATGATTTGATGGGCGACAATGAGCGTCCCGATCGATTCCATTGCCTTGCATGCGTTGTAGACGCTTTCCACAAGCATTTGGATGACATCCTGCAAGAAAAGGAAGCCTCGCTTGAGGATATCCAGCAAAAATTGCAAGCCAGCCAGTATCCTCTTTTCTCGGACGCAACTCCGCTGAGTAGCGGAATCGCCTATGATTACGCTCTCGATTATGCGGATTTCAACTAAAACCGCGAGGATTCCCCGTCCTCGACGCTTAAACGTAGGGCGAGGAGGAATCGCGGCGCGTAGCGATTGACGGCCTCGCAAGGTTGCGATATACTCTAATCAGTCGAAATGATTGGAGGGCAGTAACTATGCGAGAATTACATCATAATGCTCATTCGGTGTTCTACATGTACTATCACCTCGTCCTTGTCGTGAAGTATCGCCAGAAGGTCATCAATGATGAGATTTCCAACCGGCTCCGAGAGATGTTCGAAGCCATCGCCCCGAACTACGGAATCGTCTGCGAGGAATGGAATCATGACATTGATCATGTCCATATCATGTTCACCGCCCAGCCGAAATCCGAACTGAGCAAGTTCATCAACGCTTACAAGAGCGCGAGCAGCCGCCGCATCAAGAAGGAGTTCCCCGCCATTCGGCAAAAGCTCTGGAAGGAATATTTCTGGAATCAGAGCTTCTGCCTGCTCACGACGGGAGGCGTTCCCATCGATGTCATTCGGCAATACATTGAAGACCAAGGGCACAAGAACTGAGAAAGGAGGGATACGCCCATGAAGAAGCTGAAAGACCTTCCATTCTGCTTCGGGCTGAAGATGCGAGCGTATCCGTCTGATGCCCAGAAGCGAATCATCGACAAAAACATCGACTTTACCCGTTTCTACTGGAACCAGATCGTCGCGGCGAATAAGAAGATGGCGGGGCTTCGGCACACAAAATCCATTTTATGGCCTTGGGCAGACGCGCAGATGGCTCACCTGCGCGAGATTGCCAACCCGAACTGCCAGCTGCTCAAGTGCTTGTTCACCTTCCTCAATGATTCGGATTTGGACAGCGACGTTCCCATGCAGGCGAAGGCGAACTATCAGGCGGCATGGAATCTCTGCAAGAAAGTCAAATCCGTCCAGCCGCCGAAGTTCCGCAAGAAGCGTGCAGATGGCAGCTACCAGACATCGAATCACTACAATCCGAAGAAATTCCTCATGGCTTCGCCGTACAACGGGAACATCAAGTTTCTTGACCGCACCCATATCTTCCTTTCGAAAGTCAGGCGCATCCGCGTCGCTTACTCGAAGGAGCTCGCGCATCGCATCGAAGAGATGGTGCAGGATGGCGGTGAGGTTCGCATCACAAAAGCCACGGTTTCCCGCGATGCCTGCGGAGACTACTACGTTTCCTTCCAGTTCGCTTCCGATGTCCCATATGGATTGGCGTTCGCGAAGACGGGCTCGAAACTCGGCATCGACCTGAATCTCGACAATTTCCTGACGGATTCCAACGGCGATGTCGTTGACAATCCGCGTTATTATCGTCAGGCACGGACGCAGCTCGCAAAAGCCCAGCGCAAGCTCGGGAAGCGGTGCGCCCGTGCCAAGAAAGAAAAGCGGTCGCTCCGCAAGGCAAAGAACTACCAGAAGCAACGAAAGCTCGTTTCCCGCATCCAGCGCAGGGTATTCCGACGCAGGAAAAGCTTCCTTGACATTCACTCCACGACACTCATCAAGAACCACGATCTGGTCGCGGCAGAGGAACTTCGAAGCAAGAACCTGTTGAAGAACCACGCCATCTCGATGTCCATCTCGGATGCAGGATGGCGAACGTTCCTCTCCATGCTGGAGTACAAGGCAGAGATGCACGAGAAGGTGTTCCGCGCCGTGGATCCGAAGGACACCACGCAGACGTGCTCTCATTGCGGGCATGTCCTCGACAAGGAACACAAACTCACGCTGAAAGACCGCGAGTGGACGTGCCCCGTCTGCGGGACGCATCACCTTCGCGACCACAATGCCGCGAAGAACATCTTGGCGAGAGCGCTCGCCTGAAACCAGAAAGCCGTTGGCAACGAGCGGCTTCGATGCCCTTGGTAACTACGGAGCCTCCACGGTGTCGGGAGAAATCTCGGCGTCGCGAGTTCTGCATATCTAGGGAATTTGTGATACGAGACGGGAACTACGCCCTTCTTCAATTCACAAGCCCCCGCCTCAAACATCATCGGATGTTTGAGGCGGGTCGTTGACCAGAGGCAACCGCTTCACGGTCATATGCCTTTTCGGCAGATGATTTTTTTGATTCATGTTGTGCCATGATGGATGCTCCCCTCACTCGGCCCCGAGCGTCAGCCAAGGGTCTTTTCCAAACACTTGATAGTCATACCAGAGCACCATGCCGTGGCGATCTGTGAGCGTCATTCGATGGCGCTCATCGAAGAGGACGACGATGAACTCGTTCTTGTGACGGCGCACGCGCATGAGCTCTGCTCCGCTCGTGACGCAGGGATGGAAATGCTTCCTCTGGATGAGGAACTGCTCGAATTCGTAGATGTCTTGGAGTTTTACAAGACCGAACCATCCATAGGTTTCATGGATATGGTCGAGTGCTTTCTGCTTCCTGCTTTTTGTCATGATGTTAGCCCTCTGTCATCGCCCGTTGAATGGCACGAGCGATTTGAGTACATATTGATCGGACAGTGGAAACGAAATATGTATGACTCCGTGATGGATATCACCATCACTATAAAAATGGTAACAGATATTGTCCGTATCGTACTCTTGTGTTTTTGCATCCGACACTTTGCAGGGAGCCTCAACAGATGGCTGGAAAATATTATCGAAATCGCCGTAATACCCCTTGCTTTAGCTATGGGGATATAAGGCGGTGGGTGGCGCTGGCTCGATACCAGCGATGCCCACATTGAATTTCCATACTTCTTTGTTCCCTTCACTTCTCGATTCATGGTACAATCGAAGAAGAAAGAAAGTGATTCGGATGTCGAACACGCGTGGCTACAAGTACCGCATCTATCCGAATGCGTCCCAGCGTTCCTTGCTGGAGCGCATCTTCGGATGTTGCCGCTATGTGCGCAATCATTTCCTCGCTTTGCGAAGGGATGAATGGAAGGCGAACCACCGAGATGCATTCGGCTTTACGAAGGAAGATGTCGAGCTACTCGCTAGACATCTCGGGCACGAAGACAAACTGCCAGAACTCACGAAATGGTACGATGGCTACAACTTCCAAGGGATTGAAATCTATAACCCTTGGTCGGTTCTCAATTACTTCAATCAAGGCTGCAAACCGTGCGCATACTGGGAAAATGCAGCGAGCAACGACATTTTGCGCAATCTTCTAGCCAGCACAGACCGCCGACGGCGCAAAGAAATCGCCCGCCTCATGAAAGGCGGCAGCGTCGTGACGACAATCACAGAAGACATCACCTATCAGGACATTGGCGTGAAACGCAAAGCCTTCTGGAGCTTCATGCTCCATGCTGGCTATCTCAACTGCACGAAGACGCAGGAAGAGGAAGAAGCGCAATATATCCTCCCCATCTCAAATCATGAGATTCATAGCCTTCTGCAAGATCTGAATGACGGCATTGGAAGAACAGAAGCCGTGCTCTGCGACAAACTTTAATGTTGCTTTTTTGCGAGACCTTTTTGAGATTTTGTCTTGCAGTTTGATAGGACAAATGGTATACTAAATAAGCGAGAGAGTATTTCAACATATACGCTAATCAGAAGACCCCTTGCGGACTTTGTAGCCGTAAGGGGTCTTCTTGTATCTTGCGTTACCCGTTAAAACGAAATTTCAGCTGCAACATCTTTCTTTCGCCAGAACTCAGCGGCACGCAGTGCGCGTTGCGGACTTCATGACATCGCGGACGTAGCTTTCCTTCTGACCGAAAGGACTGCATGTCTGGATGATTTTCTGGACATCTTTTTGGGAATTTGTCTTGAGCAGACGGATGGCTACGCCAGTATCGAGCTGCTTCTGTCGGTCGTGGTCATAACTGTAGAGGTTCGTGATGCCGGCCTCCAGGAAGGCTTGCATGCCATCGTCGGAGAGCGGCTTGCGAGCAGAAATCTCCTGTCCTTTGGCTTCGAGGATTCTGCCTGCGCGGTAGGAATACTTGCCCGTATCCACGCTCTTGGCAAGGCTCTGGATACCTTTCTCGAAGCTATGGAACTGCTCTTTCGTCAGGACGCCCTTGTGCTCATGGAAAAAGCCCTGCACTTTGTCCTTGAAGGAGAGCGTGTAGGAAAGAACCTTTCGGGCGAGCTGATTCGGGGCATGACGGAGCATGATCTCGCGCTCCTGTGCTTTTGAGAATGCCTCGGCAAGCAGCTCTTCCTTGACGGTATCGTCATTCATCTTCCTGAGGTTGTGCTCCATCTTGTAGGCATCAATCTGTTCCTGCGAGATAGGATAACTGGTTTCGGTATGCTGGAGGAGTTCTTGGTAAAGCTGCTCGTCTGCTTTGCGGAGGCCGTGGAAAGCCTCATGCCAGAGGGTTTCGTCCAGAGGCTTGTTGGAATCGACATTGAGGTAGATGATGTTCGATTCTGGTGAAAAGAGGCCATGAAGCCCTTCGTCACCGTGGAAGAATTCCGTACGGATGCCGAAGACGTCCTCTGAGAACTTGCGGAGGGCGTATTCTTTTTCGCCGAGTTCGTCTTCGCGGACAGGATGCGTGATGTGCTGCATCTCATCCACAGCGGCATAGTCATCTGCCGAATAGAGGGCGATGCCCTTCTCCGTCTCCTGATAGCGCAGCACCGAAATGAGCTTTTCGTAGGCTTCACGGATATAAGGAAGCTCTTCTTCCGTTGGATACGGGTAGGAATCCTTCTTCCCTGTGCCCTCGTCCCACGATTTCTGGTCAAGGAAATGGACGAGATACGGGTCTTCGATGCCCTGCTCCTTCATCATGGACTGAACGACGGCCTCAAAAGCGCGAGCGCCCATCTCCGTATTCTTTGTCCAATATTTGTTGGCAGAGGTTTCCAGCATTTCGGAACGGCTTGGAATGCCAGATGCGCTGATGGCGTACTGGGTATCGGTGAAGGCTTCCTTGATTTCTTCGCGCAAGGAATCTTCTGCGAGGATGAAGCCAGAGCCTTCGCGGCTGGCCGTATCCCCGATGGGTTCGTGCTCGAAGGATGGGATGTACTTCTCCCCTTTCGAGGTCGCGACAACGCTCTCTTTGAAATGATTCCCACGCTCCTTGGTAAGACGATCTTTGAGGTCTTTCGTGTCGGAATACAGAACGAGGGAATCCTCTTTTTCCAACCGCTGGAAATAATGGTCGAGCGCGTGATACCACTCGTGCGCGAAGGTGCCTGCGCCCCTGGTCTTCGTGAGGTTGATTGCGATATTTGCATGTTCATAATGAGCAGAGAATTTGGAACGGCCATTGCATCCGAAGAGAAGGGCAAGGTCGCCATTGAGAGAGACGGCCTTCGGCGGGATGTGGAGGACGTTCGCAAGGTCGATGAAGGCGTCATAGGCAAGATTGAGGTCTTGCTGGCGGGTCTTGTCATCGACCCAGTTGCCAAACTCGACGGCCTTGAATCCGAAAGTTTTGTCGAAATCCTCCATGGTGACAGGTCCATCATGGTGCTTCCCTTTGAGGTTGAAGATGTCAAGGTCTGGATGCGCCTCAGGAGTCTTCTTCCAGTCGGCGAACATCTGGTCGAGTTCGTCGGCATGGTCACGACGGAAGGTAGCAGCCTCTTCCCTCGTCTCAAATGTTTTGAAGGTGCGGAGCTGGCCATTGATTTTCTTGGCAAGGAACCAGTATTCGATTTTCGGATGCTTGCGGGTTCCCTGATAATGGCAGTAAAGGTCAAATTTGATGTGCTTCGGGGCGGGAGCTGGAGCGGAAGCCGCCTGCCTGCTGGCAGTCTTCTTGCGCTTTTCTTCCGCGATATAATCTGCGAGTTTGGAGATGCACGCTTCCCGCGTCGTAGCCTCGACGATGTCTCTTCCACGCCCGATGCCGTAGGTATTCATGTAATCGACATTGCGGGCTTCCTTGATGGCATAGACAGTCTGATCTCCGCGCCGATATTGCGCCATGTAGTAATTGCCGAGGCTTTGCTCGTGCCCGCAGGCTTCATAGAAGTCCATGAGGTCTTGGACGCGCTTGACGTAGTAATATTCCATGCGGTTCATCTCTTTCGCCGCATCGTTCCCGAATTTCAGAAGGGACGTCAATGCCATTGCATACTGGCCGTCCGTAGGCTGGGAAAGAACGGAAACAGCGCAGGACTGTGCAAGGTTGAAGCAGTCGCAGTAACGGTTCATGTCGTAAGAGTACGGACGGGGCTTCTTGGGAAAAGCTTCTCGGAGCGAACGGACGAGCGCGAGCTGCTTCTCAAGGTTCGGCGTGTCTTTGATGGCCTTCGTATAGTTGATTTTCGGCCAAAGCTTCCCCATCGGGGTGCTCTTGATGTCGAGCTCGCCTGCACGGCGGAGTTCGTCAACATACTGCTTGCAGGCATCTTTTCGGGCAAAGCCTGTTTCTTTGCCAAAGTCCGTAATTTTTTGCAGGATATCGTGGGACGGAGGTTTCGGCATGGCCGCTCCCCCGCTGATGACCTTCTTCTTCGGAGTTGCCACCGCATTCTGGATGGCATGCGGGATAGGATGAAGAAAGATATCCTTGGGAGGCTCTTGAGGAAAATCTGTAAAGAGATTCATCTCCATCGAGCCTGAAGACGACTTGTTCATGAGATGTCCTCCCCTTTCGTTTTTCTACTCCAAAAATGGTAGCAGACGAAAAGGGATGGGAACTCTTTTGTTCTTGCAAGTTACTTTTGTTGCTGCAACTTTTGCATGGTACGGTTGGCAGCACGCTGGATGAGTTGCTGTGCCGTTACTGGTGTCGGAACAATGTGATCAATCAAAATAGATACATCTGTTCCCGATGCCCGACGATACGTTCCAATGATTCTCCCGTAAATTGTTACATAGTCTTCTGTTTTTACTTTATAAATATCCGACAGCACTTGCTTGTCGTGGTGATTGATATTTCTTGATACGACATACGAAAAGATAGAATCACCATTTCCCTTGAATTCAATGCTGTCCGTTCCAATATCAGAAACATGTGCGTAAGAAATTTTGACGAACTTCCCTTCATACTGTTGTACCGCAGTATTGATGTTCGATTCATATGCATCAAGCAAATCATCAATGTCTACGTCAGCATACGTTTTTGATTCATGCCGTTTATGCACATTCGCAATATACTCCGTGATGGCCTGATCACCATGAATAAATGGATGAGATATATTGTATTTATATGCACCCCATGCATATTGCTCGTTGGAATTATAGACGCAGATAGTTATAATAGCTAAGAAAACTACAGAAAAAGCGGCAAAGGCAAAGACTCCCTTGAGAACCCACAGCTGGAAAGACTCAAAGGTGGTTAGTTCGTTTTGATGATTTTCATGTTCTTTTGATGACATTTTGTTTTGTTCCCTTCACTTTTAAATTTTTTTCTTGTTCATCATTTTGAGAAAGAATATGTGGCCTCTTTGACGAAAGCTTTCGCAATATCGTGTATGGAAGCCCCATCTGACTATGACAACATTGTACTATATGAATCGCGAGAAGTCGATACCGAGAGGAAAAGGCTGTGCCAGCCAGCATCGACTGAAAAGAAGAAGAGCCACCGACGATTTTCAAAATCGCGAGTGGTTCTTTGTTTTTGGCGATGAGTGTGATATTGCATGAGGATGCATCGGTTTTGTGAAGATCAGAGAGAATGAATCGTCTCAAAAGCCTTTTTTTGTCGCCCGCTGGATGCTTTTTTCGATGGAGCGCATGACACGCTCCGCAGCCCTCTAATCATGTACATCGTAGAAGATGGCATCTGCATCCGACATAATGCATCCTTTCATCGTGAAGGAGAATCTTTGGAGAGGTTCTTGACGGCTTCCTGCGCGACCTTTCTGGTTTCCATCCAAGAATTGGTCGACGCCAAGCGTTTTCGGAATCCACCTGGTTTTTCAAGGTAAACAGCGAAGCGCTTTGTATCGCAACAGGGTTCCCTGCGCTCTTTGTCTTTGAAATCCTCATAGACTGTTACCGTCGTATCACCAATGGCTTTCGAGATGCATGGACACCAAGCATCTCTGGAAGTGGTGTCGTGGAAGCCGGCAATCATGTGGAGCTTGTCATCATAATTGGGGCAGGCAAAAAGATAGCGCGGCTTTTCGCAGAAATCATGGAAGAACTGCATGGATTCCTGATGCATCTCCCCATTCTGGCACTTGAGCAGAGCAGCCTGCACGGCTGGAAGAACCATTTCGCGAGGAGCCTTGTCCATCAAGTCTTCGACGAGATAGCGGTTGATGCCAGAATCCTGTGTTTCATGGGTCTTTGTTCCAGCCCAATCCAGTTCATCATGGAAGAAGGTGTCATAATCCTTTCTGGAAAGCTCCCAATGCATATTGGGATGCAGGAGGAGTGCTTCCATCTTGGATTGAGGAATCACATAGAATTCCTCTGGCTGGTACTCCGATTGCATATGGATGGCTGCTTTGCCAGTATCATCCAGCTGAATGTCTCCCATAGGAGCATTTTCCAGTTGATAGACATCCCGCATAATGGCTTGTGCACTTTTTTCTTCTTTCGAATCAGAGTATGGAATTTTCGTAGCATCCCACGTAAATACTTCCATGTTCGAAATAGGATGCGCCCCTGAAAATCCGTGCCCATCTGTATATGCAAGCAAGATGCCGGGCTCAAACTCCGCAAATCCCGTCTGTTGGAGAAATTCAAAGGCTTCTCTTCGATTTGGCGCGGTTCCATCCTGACGGTATCTTTCTGCGATTTGTGGACTTGTGACAGGGATTTGCCCATGACGGCACGCATCTTGGAGATGGAACTTTTCTTTGTATTCTTCAACAGGGTCTTTCAGAGAAATCGATGGGTGCATCTTCTGAAAGGTTTCATCATACGTGAGGCAGGCTTCGAAGCATTTTCCCATGCCCTTTTCCAAGAAGTGCTGAAAATCTTCATAGCTCATGCCCGCAAATTTCTCCGCAGGAAGTTCGAGCCCGTAATCGCGAAGATCACCAATCTGGTAATATTTGTCTTTTTCCCCAGAAAGCAGGAATGCCTGCGTTTCCTGCTCGAAGGCTGGAAATGAGACACAGATGCTGTCAGACTCTGGGTTATATGAAAAGCGAGGCACAATCTGGATAGGATGCGCTGGGTCGACCGTGATGCAGGCATCTTTGATCGGCTGGAGGATATCAGATGCTGCGAACACTTCATCCGCAACAGTCACTTTCTTCGCATCCCAAGCATCCTCGTCAGACATCGCTTGACGAAGATTTTTCTGTATTTTTTGGAATTCGTCAGGCTGGAAGCCATTGGAATAGTCCAGCAGGGATTCCATCGATTGAATTGACATGACATTCACCCCTCAATCAGCGGATAGGTACAACCTTTTGTTCAGCTTCATGCTTCTGAATGTTTTTCAGCATCGACTGGAACGGCTTTTTGAAGGCAGTACCTTGGAATTTCGGCAGGTTCTCCTGAATCGTGTCCTTGAGATTTTTTACGGCTTCGCGGCGTTCTTCTGGCGTTCCTCGGAAGAACGGAGATGGAACGCCTGGAACCGCTTCTTCCATCTTGTGCAGGACATCTTTGCAGAGGCGGTAATCTTCGATGTCCGTCGCACTGGCACGGCTCTTCATGGAAGGAGAATGGTTTGTGAGGATGCCGCAAACAGCGGCTTCTTTTTCATTATCTGGAATTTCTGCCGTGACGAGGACGCGGTCATCCATTTCCTGAAGCGTATCGATGGCAGCGAGGATGCGCTGATGAAGCCCGCCGAGCTTAATCGTACGCGATGCATTGGAATCCATGTCCCGCATGAAATGGTTGAGATGGCGAGGGAGCGTGCGAAAGCTGTTCTGTTCGAGGAACTGGTGTGTGACGAGCGGTTCATCCGCTCCCATCGGGTCGATGCCGGAAAGGAGCATCTGCTGGATTTCTCCAGCATGCTCGCGGTCAGGCTCCACAGCTTCTGCACAGTTCAGCTGGTAGTCATAGGTTTCCAGAAAGTCGTCGGTAACGTCCTGGAGGAAGGCGATGACATTGTCATGCGTCGGCGGTTCCTGGAAATAAGCGTAGGCATCTTCTTCCGTAGCATGAAGGACGTCATCCGCAAATGCCCTCATATTGATTGCTTGCGAGAGCTCGCCGATGGAATGCGATAGCTCGACCTTGCTTTCTCTCATGAATTCATAGACAAGCGATTCAGGGAAAAATTCGGTTTCAAGGGCTGGCTCGCCATCGTCATCTGAAGGATTCACACCATCGGGGAGAACTTCCATGGAAATGACATGGCGAAGCTTCTCCCTGGGCAGGGAAATGGACGGACCTTTTTGAAAGCCGTCAACCAGATAATCGACATCTTCTGGATGATAGGCACTGCCACCGAATGCAATCGTGCCGTTGCGTTCCTCACCATTCTCATAATAAAGGACTTCGTCGCCGGTCCTTAACATGAAAATACCTTCTTTCAATCTTTTGTATCAACGGGTTGGTGCGGATTTTCGTGTGCGCCCTTGCGTCTTCTTTGCTCTCTTGGGCTTTTTGGATGCATCCGTCCGCTGAGCTTCTCTTTCATGTGCATTGCTCATGTAATGCGACAGCGCCGCCTGCATGAGAAGCGTATTTTGCGCAATATCTCCCTGTCTCTGGTTGACGACGCTGTCCTGACCGAGATAGATGTCTTGCAGGCGTCGTTCGACCTCGGCCTCGATGTTCATGTCACGGTCGAAGGGTGTTTTTTGGAAGAAGCAGCTGCGACCAAGATAGAAGTTGAGATAACCTCGGTCAACGCTTTCTACCACAAGGCAGGAACTGCCCTTTTCTCCGAAATAGGCTTTTGCCATATCGAAGTCATAGATGTCGTGTTTCGGATAGCTTTCGTCTTTATGGACGTATTTCGACTGCTTAGCCTCTTCGCGGATACGACCGTTCGAGTCACAAAGAAACTCCCCTGCCTCGCCAAAGGAATGCGCGAGGTCATGAATGCTAGAAATCGCAGAAGAAGTGAGCTCGTTTCTCGATCTCTGTTGCAGATAATCATAGATAAGGGAGGCCGCTCGCAGGTCATCCCGAAGGTCTGTAAGGACTTCGTCTTGCAGGTGTGTCTGATTGCTCCAAGCAGCATCCTGCACAGGAGAAAACCATCGATACTCGGGGCTTTCCAGAAGGATTCGTTTCTTCCTGGGCTCTTTTGCAGAAAATCGAACCTCAGCAGAGGCTTCTTCGAGGATATCGAGCCCTTCGTTATGAGAGGCTGCATGCCGGATGCCATAGGCATCATGAGCGAGAATGTCCTTGAGCTCTTTCGGATACGCCTTGGGATGCTCGTAGGTTTCTCCTTTGTAGCGGAGGATTCCGCTTGATTTGATGACGAGCTCGGCTGCAATCGGATGGGCATCGTCAGAAAGAGCAGCGACCGTCTTCCCTGCGGGAATGAGGTATGCATTGATGGCGTCATTCTTGCCATACCAATCGAATTTTTCCATAGGGTATCACCTCTCAGCGGCTGACGGTGTGCATCTCGGCTTTGCCAAGCTTCTCGATGGCCTTGATGGTCTTCTTGTCCCCCTCGACATAACCTGTGAGGGTCTTGCGCATCTGGTCAAAGTCCTTGCTTTGAAGCACTTTGACAAGCCCCTTCGTGAGAGCGGATGGCCTCGAAGGATGAACCTCGCCGACATAGCTCTCGAACGTGGAAAGGACGGCAGCACGGAGGTTTTCCTTATCCCCCGCCTCCTGATACTTCTGGATGGTGTCATAGTTTCCCGTATCGCGGAGCCAGAACTCGTAGCCCTTCTTGTCGAAGTTCGCAAGGCGGGATGCGATGTTTTCGGAGCGCTTGGAATAGGTAGCGTCTGTTGCCCAATCGAAATCATAAGGATTGTCTTTGCCGTTGAAGTACGTGACGGCAGCGACGCTGCCTTCCACCATGCCTTCGGTGATGGGATCATCGCCAACAGGAAGATTCTTCCATTCCTCTGGAAGGGCATCTTCCCGATAGGCGGTATAGGCGGCGTAGCTTGCGTAATCTTTTTCCATCTGATGCATGTACGTCTTCATGTAGCTTTGGATTTCCTCGCTGGTCTTGCCGAGGAAGGCAGATTCGTCTTCCACAGGAGCGCTGAGTTCATCCGCATTTGGGAAACCATCGAAATCCATGTGGAGAGACGGCTCGAAGATGACGTTGATGTCTTCGCGATTCCGCCATTGTTCGTCATGCAGGATGGCTTCTTGGAGTTCTTTCGGGAATTCTTTCCAATCAAAATACTCCTTGCCCTGATACTCAACATCGACGCGACCTGCGCCGAGATGGGCGAGGGTATCGACAGAAACCGACATTTCATAATTACCCTTCGAATAAAAGGCAACCATGTCGCCTGGATGAAGCTGGATAGGTTCCTGGATATGGGAAAGGTCGGCACAGTTGAATGTTTCATTGTGGTTCATGGTTAAGCACCTCGAATGGATTGGTTGTTTTCATTACTACGAAAATGGTAACACAGTCAGAAGGCTTGGGAATACGATAAAAATGCAAGAGAAGGCGTGCCCATTGTGGGCACACCTTCAATGAGGCCTTCGCGGAAAGAAACGATGCACCGCCTGTTTTGCAAGAAATGGAGAGTTCGCGGCATCAGATGCAAGCTACCATAATAAGAGTAATAGCGAACATCCCATTTTCAGATGAGGTATGCCGCCATATAGCAGAAAGGGTGTGTTCAACATATGGAAGCCAAATATGACTACAGCATTTTCCGAGAAACGGAATTCGAAAAGCTCAAGCAAGCATTGAAAGATGCACAAGAGATGGATGTGCAGGAGCGTCAGAACTTCGATCCTGATTTTGATGCCGAAATCGGAATGCCATGTGGCATTTCCTTCCGTCCCTGGCTTCAAGTGGGACGCAGCGGCTCCAGTGTCATCCAGTTTGATGACTACGACCCTTACTATGAAGAAGGTTACGGCTGCCCAGAATTGTGCTTTTCGGGGCGGGAGCTTTCCAAAATGGGATATGACGATTTTCGGAAGAAGTTCGAGATTCGTGCAAATTCCTATCTGAACCGTCATATCGCAGAAGGCGATATTCCAGAATTCTACACGAAGTTGAAGGACACAGACACAAGAGATGCTTTCTGGGAAATCGCACGAGAAGAAGCCTCTACGGAGAAAAGGGATGCCATTCGAGAGCACCCAGAGTTTTTCGATGATGCCGTACAAGAGGTTCTAGATGCGAATGAAAATTTGATACCTTGCTACAAAGGTATCTATGATTACCGTGCCTCGATTACGCGAGAAGCCTTTGATGAAATCAAAGAAAGGCTCGGGCAAGAGCTGGAGCAGTATCCAGATACTCACAAAAATCGCCCCAAAATTCCGCTCGATAGAATTGGTGAACAATGGTATTCCATGTATACGGATGCAGACAGCAGAAGCAAGCTGGAATTTCGTCCGTACTTCACCTACGATGCGGCAGATGATCAGTTCTACATTTCAACGCAGGCACTGGATGCGGTGCAGATGGGATATGCGGGACCAGAGGTAGAGCTCAAAGATTGGAGCGAGCTGCTTTCAGCAGAAGACATGACAGCGCTCGGGCTTCGTTACCCTGTGGAAGACTTCTTGAAGATGGATTACGAGCAATACCTGGAACAGACGGGGCGCTCCTGCATCGGCCTTATGGAGACACTTGGAAAAGATAATGGCTTTCAGCATAAATTCCATGCGGCACTGTATCGGATTGCAGATTGGAAAGAAGACGGATCCCAAGTCACGAGAGTGGCAGAAGATGACATGCCGTCGCACTATCCCCTTTTCAATTACGAGAATTTCCAAGAAGCAGATTTCAAAAGAGTTCAGGAGAAGCTGAAGTCTTTCCCCATGAAAAAGGAGCGTCTGCTGCATGAAGAGGTATCGCTGGAAGACCTTGCAGATTTGAAAGGAATTCCTGTCGCATACCAGCCAGAAACCATTGAAATCCGTCCAGAGCTGGTTTGGGACAAGGCATATGACAGGCCGTGCGTGAAGATGGATATTTGCGACCCGTATAGCGGGAGCCTCTGTGTTTCCGATGAAGTCTTGCAGATGAAGTTTGTGAAACCAGTAGAAGAATTCCTGAAAATGGATTATGCAGAGTTTCAGAAGTACGCAGAAGCCTGCACCAAGGAAGCAATGGCAGAAGAATTGGGAGACGACATTGAGTTTGCACGTCGTCATGAGTGCACTTCAAGATTGCCAGCGCTTGTCCCTAGCCCGAAAGAGGCTTTGAATTTGCTGACGCCTGACGAGAAGCTGGAATCCGCCGTGCGGATTTATTTGAAGGAAAAGCGGGAAAGCAAGGATTTCTCGTTGCATAAGACAAAGAAAGCCGCGCAGAAGATTCTTGGAAGCACGTTTGACAAGGCACGCGAGAGCGACTATACGATAGCAAGATGACGAGGAGGAAGTTGGATGGGAACACAAAAGAAAGAAATTCCGAAGAGGAAGGTTGCCGAGATGACGCTGGATGGAACAATCTCCAATCCAGAATACGCGCAAGATGACCTTCTGGAGCGTCTGCGTGATACCATGATGAATTGTTACCTCAAGAATGCAAATCCCGTTCTCGAAGATCGCGACAACTGGATTGAGATGACGGAAAACTGCGGACGGTCGAACCATCTTGAGGTTGAAGCGTGGAAGCTGACCGATGGATATGCCAGCATGAGCACCATCAACAAGTTCACGAACTCATACAACAACAGTTTCGACCGTGCGGAGCTGTATATGGACAGCCGCCATCCAAGAGAAAACACGGGAACACTCTGGATGGAGCTTCAGAAAGGCCAGACGCCTGTTGCACGCATCATTGTGCTTCCGACAGAACATCTGACAGAGGCTTTGGCACAAGATGACCATCTGAAGCTTCTGGCCAAGAACCTTCGCGGCGAATACGCCTACATGAAGGAATTCATCCAGAAGCAACGAGTCCTGGATGAACGAAAAGCTCACGGGATGGATCCGTATGAGGCTGCGGTCAAGGAAGCTCTTCAGACTCGCGTTGGTGATGACTATGTCCGTGCGGATGAAATGCCGACAGATTTGCTAGCAGAGGCCGTCATCAGGAATCTCCGCAGGAAGACGGATGTAACGGATGAAGATATCTATCGGATTCTGACGGATGGGAAGATTTTTCCAGCCATGGGAAAAGACGCAGAAAAAGTCATGGAACGCGTCCTGATGCCGAAGGATGCGCTGAAGCAGTTCCAGCAAGACCTCATGCTGGCCAACATCAGCAAGTATTCTGTCGAAGACTTGCGCTACATTGTGTTCTTGCAGGACAAGCTTCAAGAAAAGATGCCGGAGAACACCATCCCCTACCCGTCTGGGCAGGAAGATTCCTTCTTGCGCCCAACGAACCAGATTCTCATAGAATGCCAGAACGAGTACATGAAGGAGCGCTTTCGGGAAGGATTCCGCGATGAAAAGGAATATCGGAAGATGCTCCGCTCGATGGCAGACTATCCGAAAGATCCACATTCCATGAAAGAATGGAAGCGTAATCAATTAGGAGAAGAGCTCGTCCGGCAGCTGACGAAGAAACTGGAAAAGGATGGAAAGATTTCAGGGCTGACGGCTCCGACAGCAAGCTTTCTCGTGGGAAAGAACCACATGAAGGGTATTGTCGAATATGGAAATCCTGAAGATGCCGCTTCGAAGCATTATGCTTTTGCCATTTATGGCCTTCATAACGCGCCGCTGAAGTCATGCAGGTGGCCGAACATCGACGATATGATCGTCGTTGAAAAGGAGCTTTCCGCAAAAGAAGCTGGGGATGCTCGGAAACGCGGGAAAGCAGTGGATGCGCTGGTAGCCAAAGGAAAGCAGAAATGCAACGCAAGATGACGATGGGAGGAACACATAATGAAGAACGAATGCTCGATTACTTACCCGATGACGGAAGACGTGAAGATGGCCGTGCGGACGGCAGTTGAACTTCCGCCCTATCTTGAAGACTACTATACCCAGGAAGGCAATCTGGAGACGCGTCATTTCCAGGTTGCAGACGGTCATGAGTTTGCTAACAGCCTTGCCTATGAGTCAACGGTCAGACTGCTCTGCTATAAGATGCGGGAGATGGAAATCCCCTATTCGATGGAAGCAGATAATGAAGAGCATCTTTGCCAGCAAGATTTTCGCCCAGACGAGTTCCCAAGAGAATACGTGAACATTGACAACTCCGCTTCCATGTCTGCGGAAGAACTGAAGGAAGCGATTCAATCAGAGATGTCGAGCCAGGAACTTCGCGAAAAACTGGCCGTATATATCGATAACCTGACGCCGAAGACGACCATCCAGCAAGCCTCGGAAGAGTATATGGAAGCACCAACAAATCAGTATCCGTCTCCGCAAGAAGTGAAAGAATCCGTTGTAAAGGATCTTCAGGAAATGTGCAAGAAAGCTGGGCTTCCTTACGAAGTTGGATACGCTCCAACGATTGTAGACAAAGATTTCATGACGCCGATTGGTGAACATCGGATTTTCTTCCACAATCCTGCCATTTCAGAAGCATCTCCAAACGGGAAGCAGTGGGAAGACCTCATCCTCGACGCAAAGACGTGGAACCTGAAGCGTGTGAAGAACGAAATCGAGATGCGCTTCCGTGGAGCCATGAAGACTTACGAACTGGATGACCGCATTCATCTGCAAGAAAATTTCAAGGGGCTGGATAAGGCCGTGGAGAAATTCATCAGCAGGGACGGCAAGATGCTCGAAGCATCTGCTCTGACAAAACCGCCGAAAGATGCTTCCAAGGAAATGGCTGCCTTGAAAGATGCCGTTTCCGCCCTGATGAAGAAGAATGGCATGTCGAAGGAGAAAGTCGTGAAGGCCGTCAAGGACATCACGAAGGCAATGGAGCAGGAACAAGGGAGATGATTCAGATGGAGGATGCATATACAGCTGCATCGTCTCTTTCCGTAGATGATGCGCCGGAGATTCCAGAAGAACACGCCATGTTTGACTGGACGAACTTCATGGAGAAGGATTTTGATGTCATGAAGTCTGTCCTCAACAGTCATTCCTACGGGAAAACGCAGGATGGGAAGCACGCAGGCGAAGTCGTGTGCGGAGACATCCGAATCGGTGCCTACCTGCTGGAGCCGTTCGCCAATCGTTTCGGTTGGGGCGACAAAGGCGTCAATTCCCCCGCAGAGGGCAAAGAGTACCCGAATATGATTTCTTTCGGGGTCGAGCGCCCGCTTCGGAAAGACCACCTTTTGTTCAAAGAAGAGGATTTCGTACTCCCCATCGAGCATGAAGACCTGAAGGACATGACGTATGAGATGTTCCAGAAGAAGTTCGAGACGGCGTTTATGAACAAGGTGCAGGTGGACTTCCCTGCCCTGCTTCGTTCAGATTACGAGGAGACGCTGAAACAGGAAGTGGCAGACAAGAAAGCGGTCTACCGTCGCTTTTTCCC
>Ga0256406_1001168_pt1 | contig 43503 bp, 37 predicted proteins | sample RumenRJG_03DNA_FD_185986 | JGI IMG/M metagenome (GOLD analysis project Ga0256406, IMG submission 185986) | Bovine rumen microbial communities from Lethbridge, Alberta, Canada - RJG_03 | ecosystem: Host-associated > Mammals > Digestive system > Stomach > Rumen | place: Canada: Alberta | collected... | reverse complement strand
AGGGCAAGAAAGCCGAGCCAGAAAGAAGACCAGGACAGATAAAAGGAGCAGAGCGGAAATCAAAAAAGGCCCGGAGACCAGGCCGGATGTACAGTCATGGCATTACAACTGAAAAAGTCAGGTTATAGAGAAAAGAGGGTTCCCTTTTCAATAAGAAAAAACCCGTCCTTCCGGACAGGTTCGCTTTTCTAGATGGTGCGTCTTAGAAGGCTCGGACTTCTGACCTCGTCCTTATCAGGGGCGCGCTCTAACCAACTGAGCTAAAGACGCATTTCTGCTTTCACGGGTTTCCGTGCTTTGTTATATTACTTTGATTTAAGACGCTTGTCAATCGTTTTTTGAAGCATTTGTTCTCTTGCCCTGTTAAAAACGGACATTGGGTAAAATAAAAGATCAAAAAGCGGGCCGGGCCTTTGAGGTGAGACCCAAAAGTTGGACTTCCAACTGGAGGGTCTCTTTTCTATGAGGTTTACGAAAGAATTCAAATTGGAATGCGTTAGAAAATACAAAGCCGGGGAGCGCATCGACCGTGAGGAATTCAATGTTTTGTAAATATTCCGTAAAAGGGGAAAAATAAAAATCCGTCTTTTCCGTCCTCTTCCTAAAAAGAAGAGCGGAAATCTTCTATAATGGTTAAAAATCCTCTCTAAAAGGAGAAAAGATTCGAGCTATGGAACATAATTTCCTCTACATGCAGTCGGGCGGACCTACCGCCGTCATCAACGCTTCGGCCTACGGGGCGTTATCTTGCGCTTTGAATTCAAAAGAGATCGATCACGTCTACGCCGGCCTATACGGAATCGAGGGATTCATGGACGGAAAGGTCATCGAAATCAAAAAGGAAGATCGGAAGGAACTCTCCTATCTCTTACAGACTCCGGGAGCGGCGTTCGGTTCGTGCCGGAAGAAATTAAAAGATTTCAGAGACGATCCTTCGGATTACCGGAAGATTGACGGAATGCTGGACCGTTATCATATTTCCTACATCGCCTATAACGGCGGAAACGACAGCATGGACACGGTCTATCAATATGGAATGTATCTCAAAGAAGAAGGGATTCGGGACCGTTTCATCGTGGGAATCCCTAAGACGGTCGATAACGATTTAACCGAGACGGACCACACGCCGGGCTACGGGAGCGCGGCGAAATACATCGCCTCGGCCTTCTCGGAAATCGTCGCGGATTCCTCCTCCTACGAAAAAGGAAAGGTCAACATCGTCGAGCTGATGGGACGCGACGCCGGGTGGCTCACGCTTTCCTCTTCTCTAGCGGATCTGAGTGGGAAAGGCCCGGACAGAATCTATCTTCCGGAATATCCGTTCGACATCCATGAATTTTTAAAGGACGTCGAAAGCGTCTATCGTGAAAAACACGTGGCGTTCTTCGCCGTATCGGAAGGAATCGCGGACCAAGACGGCCGTCCGATCGGAGAGAGCGGAAAGAAGGACGCCTTTGGGCATCCGCAGTTAGGAGGCGTCTCCTCCTATCTTGCTTCCCTCGTTTCGGAAAAAGGATATAAGGTCCGCGCAATCGAGTTCAACGTCCCCCAGCGCTGCGATCTGTCCTGCCGCTCCAAAACGGACGTGACGGAGGCGCTTATCTGCGGAGAAAAGGCCGTACAAGCCCTCTTGAATCACGAGAGCGGAAAGATGGTCGCTCTGAAGCGCGTCTCTTACGATCCGTATAAGATCGAGTACGTTTTAAAAGACGCTTCCCTTATCGGAAATAAGGTCCGCTACATCGATCCGTCCTATTACGATTTAAAAACGAAGAAAGCGACGGAGGCGTTCTTCTCCTACGCCCTCCCTCTGATAGAAGGAGACGTCCCGCTTCAAAAAGAACACGGCCTGCCCCGTTTCTTCTCGCTGAAGAACCTATCCGAATACGGGAAATAAGACGAAATCCGGAGAGATCACTCCCTCCGGATTTTTCCTTCCTTCAGATATTCAAGAAGTTTTTTGTTGAGCTTGTTATAGACGTGTTCTTTGAACCAGGGTTCGCTCGAAGCTTCGATTGCCCCGTCCAGAGTGAACCACCTTACGCCGGTATTCTCGTCTTCTTTGATCCTTAACGGTTCGTTCTCGTCCGCCTGAAGAAGATAGGTCACGTTCAGATGCAGATGGGACGAGACGTACTTTCCTTTCTTGATGTGTCCGTCGACGGTCAGCGATTCGATCGAGAAGATTCCCGGATAAAGGATTTTGAGGTTCTGCAGTCCGCTTTCTTCCCGTACTTCCTTCAAAGCGACCGCCTTCAGGTCCTTATTTCCGTCGGCGTGCCCTCCTAACCAGCTCCAGGACTGGTAGATCTTATGGAAGCACATCAGGACCTTGTCGAAATGTTGATTCACGACCCAGCTCGAGGCGGACATGTGGGCGATGACGTTCGAGCGAAGGAAGATGTCGTCTTCCTTCAAGGCCCGCAAGATCAGTTCCTTATCCCTTTCTTCCTGTTCGTTATACGGGACGTAAGCGGCGATTTCTTCTTCGATGGACATAGAGTGTTCTCCTGTTTTCTTCTGAAAAAGAAAGAAGGAAGAGCCTTCCTTCTTTCGTATACACCGTCATGAACCGGATTAACGGCTGCCCTTGTCGTACGGGATACCTTCGGCCTTCGGTACGCCGGACTTCTTGTGCGTGATGACGAGGACGATGATGACCACGATGTACGGAACCATGTTGTAGAAGTACATCGGGAGGTTTAGCGCCGCTAAGAACGGAATCTGCGCGCTTAAGACGCCTAAGCACTTCAAGAACCCGAAAAGGAACGAACCCAGAGCGATGGTGAGAGGTTTCCAGTTGCCGAAGATCATGATGGCCAGCGCTAAGAAGCCCATGCCTCCGACCGAGGATTCGGCGGTGGTCGCGGCGACCGTGGCGATGTAGATGAATCCGCCTAACCCGCCCAAGGCGCCGGAAATCGAGGTGCCGAGATATCTCATTCTGTAGACGTTGATACCGACCGAGTCGGCCGCGCCCGGATGTTCGCCGCAGGCCCGCATGTGCGTGCCGATCTTGGACTTATACATCCAGATCGATAAGAGGACGAAGATGACGATTCCCAGATAAGTCGACAGATACACCTTGTCGAAGAAGAAACCGAGGAAGGCGTTGTTCGCGACGGCGTCCCCGAATCCCTTCGACGGATACGAAGAGGCGATCAGGATGAAGTTTCCGCCGGAAACGACCTTTTCCTGGTTGAAGAGCAAGAGGGCGAAGGTCGAGACGATGGCGGGAGCCAGCTGGTTCATAGCCGTGCCGATGATCGTCTGGTCCGCCTTCAGGTTGATGGCCGCAAAGGACAGCAGCAGGGAGAACAACGCGCCCGACGCCGCAGCAACGAGCATCGAAAGGACATAGAGCCCCTGAGAAGTCGCTTCGAAGGCTCCGCAGTCAATCATAGCCTTCGTGAATATCGCGCCAATGAATGCGCCGAAGATCATACAGCCGTCGAGAGCGAGGTTGATGACGCCCGAGTGTTCGGCGAACGCGCCGGCCAGAGCGACAAGAAGCAAAGGAATCATGCACAGAATGGTCTGCTGCAGGACGAATCCGAAACTGATGCCCATACCTATTCCTTTCCTCCTTTCTTATCGGCCTTGGTCTTGTCCGAAGAAGCTTTCTTCGCTTTGGAAGGAGTCTTCTTCGACGCGGTCTTCTTTGCTGCGGAAGCCGCTTTCTTTACCGGTTTCTTCTGAACGGAAGCAGCCGGTTCTTCTTTCTTTTTATGAGGAACTTCCGGCGCTAACGGAGCTTCTTCTTTCTTTAGGGGAAGAGCTTCCTCCTTCTTCATTTCCCCGGCCGGTTCTTCCTTCTTTCCTTCCTTAACCGGTTCGGCTTTTACTTCTTGAGCCGGCTTTTCGGAAACTTCCGGAATGGCCTGTGTGGAAGCGCCTTCTCTAACCATCTCCTTCTTCTGGAACTTGCCGGGCAGATTCTTGAAGAACGCTGCAATCTTCGGGAACTGCATCTGAATCAGCTTGGTGAAGCCCGCGAAGTAAATGATGACCGCGATGATGATATCAGCGAAATACTTGTTGTAACCCGCCGTGGAGAGGTTCGCGCCCGCCGCGCTGAGATAACGGATCAGCAAAGCCGCGAAGATGACGCCGACCGGGTTGCAGTTTGCTAAGAACGCGGCGGAAATGCCGTCGAACCCGTAGGAAGGTAACGCCGAGTAGGACGCCTGGAACTGAAGCTCGATTCTGGGGTTCAGATAGTAGAGGACTCCGCCGATGGCGGCCAAACCGCCCGCGATGCCCATGGACATCATGATGTTGAACTTATCGTTGATGCCGGCGTACTTGGCCGCGGCCTTGTTGAGACCGCAGGCCTTCATCGAGTAGCCGAGCGTCGTCTTATTGAGCAGGAACCAGATCAGGACGGCGAAGAGGATGGCGACGACGATTCCGAAATCGAGATACGACCCGCTCGAAATCTTGTCGAGTCCAATCGTCGGAGTGCCGTTCCCGGTGACGCCGGTCGTAATCAGATAACCGGACTTGCCGCTCGCGGTATTAATGATGTTCGTCTGGTCCTTGAAGACCCAGGAGACCATGTTGGCCGCAATCCAGTTCGTCATGATGCAGATGATGACTTCGTTGATGCCGAAGTAGGCCTTCAACGCCCCCGGGATGAGACCCCAGAGGATGCCGCCAATCATGCCGACGACCAAAGCCAGCAGCCACACGAAGAAACCCTGGACGGGATTTCCGGTCGAATCGATGTTCAAAGCGATTTCGAGAGACAGCATCGTTCCCATAAGGAACTGTCCCGGCGCTCCGATGTTGAAGAGGCCCGTCTTATACGCGATCGCGACGGAAAGTCCCGTGAAAATCAGCGGGACCGTGTAGAACAACATGTTTCCGAAGGCGCGTCCCGGATTCAAAGCCGAGAACGGCCCTGCGAAGAGCAGCCCGAGACCTTTAGCCGGGTTGGCTCCGCGGACGCTTCCAGCCGAGATCAGCATCAGGATGAATCCCAGAAGGATTCCGGCCAGCACCATCAGGACGGATGACAGGATCGACTTTCCGGCTCCGTTATAGAAGCGGGAAGCAACGCTTTTCAGACTTCTTTTTTCACTCATACTGTTTTCTTTATCTCCCCCTTCTTACTCACGGACTTCCATGCGCTTGCCGCCGGACATATAAAGACCGATCTCGTTCACGGTCGTCTTCTTCGGATCGAAGACACCGACGATCTCTCCTTCGTACATGACGTAAATCTTGTCCGAGAGGTCCATGACCTCGTCGAGTTCGAGCGAGACCAATAAGACCGCCTTGCCTTCGTCGCGGTCGGCGACGATCTTCTTATGGATGTCCTCGATGGCGCCGACGTCGAGGCCTCTGGTCGGCTGGACGGCGATGAGGAGGCTGTGTTCCTTATCAATCTCGCGCCCGACGATGGCCTTCTGCTGGTTGCCACCCGACATGGAGCGGACGATCGTCGACGAACCCAAAGACGAACGGACATCGTATTCCTGGATGAGCTTATCCGAGTAGGCCCGACGTTCCTTGAAACGGATCAGCCCGTGCTGATCGAATTCCGGTTCGCGGTAACGTTCCAGAACGGAGTTTTCCTCGAGCGTGTAGTCGAGGACCAGGCCGTACTTCTGGCGGTCCTCCGGGATGTGGGACATGCCGTCTTTGATCTTCTTTTCGATCGGGGCGCGCGTGATGTCCCTGCCGTTCAGGACGATGTTCCCTTTTTCGACTGGGCCTAAGCCGGTCAAAGCGTTCACGAGGTCCGTCTGGCCGTTTCCTTCGATACCGGCGATGCAGACGATTTCTCCCGCGCGGACCTTGAACGAAACGTCCTTGACGGTCTCCTTCTTGGTCATCTTGTCTTTGACATAGAGATGCGAAATCTCGAGGACCGGATCCGCCGGATGAGCGGGAGCCTTCTCGACGTGGAAGGAAACGTTGCGCCCGACCATCATGGAGGCGAGTTCCTCCATCGTGGTCTCCGCAGTCCTGACCGTCCCGATGCACTTGCCTTTGCGCAGGACCGTGCACGTATCGGAGACTTCCATGATTTCCTTCAGCTTATGCGAAATGAACAGGATGGATTTTCCTTCCTTGGCGAGGTTCTTCATGATCTGCATGAGTTCCTCGATTTCCTGCGGGGTCAGAACCGCGGTCGGTTCGTCGAAGATCAGGATGTCGTTGTCGCGGTAGAGCATCTTCAGAATTTCGGTACGCTGCTGCATGCCGACGGAGATGTCGCTGATCTTCCTGTCGAGATCGACGTGGAGGCCGTAGCGCTGCATCAGGTCCTCGACCTTGCTACGCGCCTCCTTCTTGGTGACGAATCCCGCTTTGGAATCCTCCGCCCCGAGGATGATGTTGTCGAGTACGGTGAAGCATTCGACCAGCTTGAAGTGCTGGTGGACCATGCCGATGTGAAGGGCGGTCGCGTCGTTCGGATTGTGGATCTCGACTTTCTTTCCATCCTTATAGATTTCCCCGCCGTCCGGCTGATAGAGCCCGAAAAGGACGCTCATCAGCGTCGACTTTCCCGCGCCGTTCTCTCCTAAGAGGGCGTGGATCTCCCCTTTCTTTAATTTGAGATCGATGTGGTCGTTCGCGACGATGCCCGGGAAGATCTTCGTGATCCCCCGCATCTCGATAACGTAAGTTTCGTTTTCGTCCATAATGCTTCTCCTTCTTCAACTTCTTAAAAAGAGTCCCTCCTCCCCTATAAATCGGGAAGGAAGGACGGATCGAATCTAATCGGAAGACTACTTGTCGAGAATGATCTCTTCCTTCAGCAGAGCGACGTCGACAGGGCTCCAGAATTCCGTCGTATCGCAGTTTTCGGCGACATTGTCCAGCGGAATGATCTTTCCGCTCTTGATGTCGTCGAATAAGCTGTTATACTGTGCCTTCGTAAAGGAAGTGAATCTCCAGGCCGCATCGTCGGTCGGCAGGCCCGTCGCATCGTCAGAAGCGCCTAAGTTCTGCGCTTTGCCGCCGATGTCATTCCATTTACCGGCATAATACTGGCCGAGGACCTTCTCGACGGAAGGAGCGAGTCCCTTCATGGCGGAGGTCACGATCTTGTCGGATAAGGCGTGCTGGTCGGTATCGACGCCGACGATCTTGGCGTTTTTAAATCCGTTCGCCGCGGCGATGACGGAGTTGACCATGGAGCCACCGCAGGAGAAGACGATCTCCGTACCCGCGGTATACCAGCCGGCGATCTGCGTCTGTAAGTCAGCCGAAGCGGAGAAGCCCGAGCCGAACTTGAAGGAGACCTTGAATTCGACATCGACGCCCTTGATCAGAGCAGCCGCGTTGGCGCCCTGGGCGAAGCCGTAGGCAAAACGGTTGCAGGCCGGGTTGGAACCGCCGCCACCGAAAGTGCCACCGAGTTTGGTGTAGCCGTCCATGACGACCGCGTAGCCGGCCATGAATCCGGCTTCCTGTTCCTTATAGGTGATGGCGGTGACGTTCTTCAGGACGTTCTTGTCCTTGTCGCTGAGCGCCCAGCCGTCGACGAAGACGAAATTGACATCCGGGTTATCGGTAGCGGCCTGGGTCATAGCGTTCGCCTGTAAGAAGCCCGGAGCGACGATGACCCTCGCGCCGTTCTTGACAGCGGATTCCATCGCTTCGACGCGGTCGGCATCGGTAGCGTTCGAACCGTTGGCCGGCTGATAGTACTGATAGGTCTTGCCGTTAGCTTCGGCATAGCCCTTGACACCTTCATAGGTACCCTGGTTGAAGCCGCCGTCCATGAGCTGGCCGACATCGGTCACGACCGCGAGTTCGGCCGTACCGGAGCCGCCGCAGGACGCGAGCATTCCGACCAACGAACAGAGAGCGACTGAGACTAACAATCCTTTTTTCATGTTCACATGAATCCTTTCCTGTAGCGTACCTTCTCTTTCCACGTCTTCGCCTCACTTAGGAAACTTTCTGGGGGAACTGCTTTTCTATAGGAAAAAACAGACCGTTTCTTTCAAAAGATTCCGCCGGAAGATTTCCTTTTTCCGTCCTGATTCAACTTAATCTCATAAAAAGGGTTAAGCTTCTTCATTCCTTCCGTTCAGTTCAGACACATCGAGACAACGTATCACTACTAGAAACTATTTTAGTTATAAAAAGCCCGTTTTTCAACTTTCCCCGCCCTTTCATAAGCAAACTCTGTGCCTGCGAAACAAAAATGTGGGGAAATAATGGCTTTTATGCCGATTAGGAGAACTTTGAGACTTAAACAAAGATTTAACTATTTTTTAATCCGGCTCAAAATACGGGCACGAAAAATGTCCCGATCTAAGTATAGAAAAAACCCCGGGAACACAGGGGTTCCGGGGCTTTTCGGTCTGTTCCAGGTGTCGATTAACGCTTGGACCACTGCGGAGCGCGACGGGCAGCCTTTAAACCGTACTTCTTTCTTTCCTTCGCACGAGCATCTCTCGTGGTCAGTCCAGCAGTACGTAACGGCTTGCGGTATTCCTCGGTGACATTAATCAGGGCACGCGCGATCCCCAAACGGACCGCTTCGGCCTGAGCCGAGAAACCGCCGCCTTTGACAAAGGCCTTGACATCGAACTTTCCGGCATTGTCGGTGACGCCGAACGGCTCGTTCAGAATGACGACGTTCGTGTCGTACGGGAAGTACTCTTTCGCGTCCTTTCCGTTGATGACGACCTTGCCTTCGCCAGAGGTGATGTAGACTCTAGCGATAGCAGATTTGCGCTTGCCGGTACCGTAGTAGACGGAAGCATTCTTCTTTTCAGCCATAGTTTACCTTTCCTCCTTAGAACTTGAGTTCCACCGGCTTCTGGGCGGTCTGCGCATACTTCTCATCCGCATAGACGAAGAGCTTCTTCGCTTCCTTGCGGCCGAGAGCGGTGTGCGGGATCATTCCCTTGATGGTTCTTTCGACCAGTTCCACCGGATAGTTCTCAACCATGACACGGGCGCTTCTCTTGCGAAGTCCGTGATACGAACCCGAATCGTTGTAATAGACCTTGCGTTCGAGTTTCTTGCCCGTCAGAACGGCTTTCGCCGCATTGATGACGATGACATAGTCACCGCAATCGACATTCGGGGTGTAGATAGGCTTGTTCTTACCTGTCAAGACGACAGCGACCTCAGAGGCTAAACGACCGAGGGACATTTTGGATGCATCGACGATGTACCACTTTCTCTGAATTTCAGAGGGTTTTGCTAACGTAGTTTGACGCTGCATAATTTTTCAATCCTTTCGTTCTTAAGCAAATTGTGAACTTTACCGGGGTTCAAGTCTGCAATTTAGCCGTCTAATATGATACACAAGCCGCAGGCAAATAGTCAAACAGAATCGAACCGAATTTAGAAAGATTCTTACGCCCTTAGGAAGACCTTATAGGCCTTATACGCCTCGTAGACGTCCGCCTTCGAGACGAGCTCCATCGGAGAGTGCATCGAAAGCACCGGGACCCCCGCGTCGAGGACGTATATGTTGTAGTTCCCTAAGATGTAGGCGATCGTTCCGCCGCCGCCCTGATCGACCTTGCCGATTTCCGAGGTCTGGTAATGGATGCCGTTTTCGTCCATCGCCTTCCTGACGAAAGCGAGATATTCCGGCATCGCGTCGTTGCAGCCGGACTTTCCCCGCGCGCCTGTGTATTTATTGAAGACGATGCCTTTAGCGAAGTAGCACGAATTCTTCGGCTCGTTCGCGTAGGCGTATAAAGGATCCACCGCGCAGGAGACGTCGCTCGAGAGCATCTTCGAATTCGTGAAGGCGTGACGCAAGGCAAGATACGAATCTTTCCCCTGTCTAAAGAGCATCTCCGCGACGGTGTCCTCGAACCACTTCGACTGGGCGCCGGTCGCTCCGATGGAGCCGACCTCCTCCTTGTCGACGAGAACGACCACGGAAGTATAGTCCTCTTCCTTCGAATCCAATACGGCCCTTAAGGACGTATAGGCGCAGACCTTGTCGTCATGCCCGTATCCGGCGATCATCGAACGGTCGAACCCGTAGTCGCGGGCCTTTCCGGCCGGTACGGCGCAAAGTTCACTCGAGAGGAAGTCCTCTTCCTCCATGCCGTACTTGTCCTTTAATAACTTCAGGATGTACTCTTTGACCTGGTCCGCGGCGTCTTTTTCGAGCGGGATGTTCCCGATCGAGAGATCGAGGTTCTCCCCGTCGATCACCTTCGACGCCGGTTTCTGCATCTGGTCCGCGGAAAGATGGATCAATAAATCGGTCACGCCGATCACCGGATCCCCTTCGTCCTCCCCGACGTGCACTTCGAACGAGCTTCCGTCCTTCTTATAGACGATCCCGTGCAAAGCCAGAGGGATCGTGACGTACTGGTACTTCTTGATCCCGCCGTAATAGTGCGTCTCGAGATAGGCGATCCCGCCTTTCTCGTAAAGCGGGTTCTGCTTGATGTCGAGCCGCGGGGAATCGATGTGGGCCCCTAAGATCCTCATCCCTTCCTCGATTGGTCTCTTCCCGATGATGGCCGCTAAGAAGTTCTTGCCTTTATTGGTCGAATAGACCTTATCTCCCGGCTTCAGGGTCTTATATTCCTTCAGGTCCTTGAATCCGGCTTTCTGAGCGAGTACGACGGCTTCCTTGGTCGCTTCGCGCTCGGTCTTCCCTTCGCTTAAGAAATCCATATATTCCTTCGCGAAGGAAAAGATCTCTTCCTTCTTCTGATTGTCCGCATCGACCCAGATGTTCTTTCCGTACATCTTTCTTTCCTTTCTCCTTTCCCGAATCAAAAATGATTTCCGATAGAGGAATCATAACGCTTCTATAAGGATTCGTTCAATCCGAAGGACCGTATTTTTCGAGCTGGGAAAAGGATTTTACAGAATAGGATTCCTTAAATCCTTAATATATGGATAGATTCACTTCTTATTCGTGAACTTCGGAAAAGATGGTGGGACGTTCCCTTTGAAAGAACCCTCCGAGGAGGCGTCCGTATAGTCCTTGGTATGGATGTAGAGGTTTGCTTCGTCGAGGTTCTTCTTCAGCTCGGAGAGTTCCGCCCTCTTCTTCAATAGGGCCGGATCTTCCTCGATCACGACCGCGTCGTGGAGCATCGATTCCGAACGGACGAGTAAAGGCCCGTTCCCCGAAGCGGAGATCCGTTTCTCCTCGCTTAAGACGCCCGACTTCTTCAGGGCGAGTTTCGCTAACGCCGGTCCGACAATCTCGTAGAGAATGCCGGCGAAGACGATGATGGCGTTGATCTGGGCGCCTACTTCGGCTAACGACCCGTCTCCTTTCTCCGCGCTCAGGGCCGTAAAGCTCGAAAGGAGAATCGCCGCGAGACCTAAGGAGATCCCCGCCTGTGGCTCCATCGTGAATCCGATCCAGTCCCGCACGGTCTTCGGGGATTTCGAAATCACGCCTCCTAAGTACGACGAACCGTATTTCATCAAAAGCCGCACGAAGAAATAGACCACCCCGGCGAGCCCGACGCTCCCGAGGTAGGAAATCTGGAACTTCATGCCCGAGAGGCAGAAGAAGATCAGCGTGATCGGGGCGCTGAAATCCGCGACCTGGTCGAAGACCGATTCGTCGCTAGTGAGGTTGACGTAGACCATCGCGAAGACCATCACGGATAACAGCGGGGTGACGGCCAGATCCGGTGAGAAAAGGCGCGAAAGCCCGCAGACGCCGACCAAGGCCAAGATGCAGAAGACCGTTAAAATCAGCCGGTTGTCGTGCGTCCTCGTGGGCTTATTGATGACTTTGCCCATCAGAAAGGCCAGTAAGCCTCCTAAGACCATCAGTCCGAGATTCACCAGGATCGGAAGCCACACGACTTTGAACGCCGAGAAGGACTTCCCGCTCGAAAGAGTGGCCAACGCAACGCCCAGGCATACCGAGAAGCTCAGAATGCCGAAGAGATTGTCGATGGAGTTGACTTCGATGGAGTAATCGACGAATTCCCCTTCGCAGCGGTATTCGCGGATGGTCATCAGAGTCGAGGCGGAGGAAGTCGTCCCTCCGATCGAACCGATGACGAGGGCGATCGGGACGGAGAAACCGAAGGCGAGCATCACTAAGAAGACCGCCGCCGAAGTGGCGAGGGCCTGGAACAGGCCTAAGATCAGCGGGCGGAAGCCGTTGCGCCGGATGATGTTGAGATTAAAGTACCGTCCGGAAGCGAAGGCGATGAACCCGAGGCCCATGTCCTGGATGAAGGACATGCCCGAGATGATGTTCTGGGGTATCAGATTGAAAACATACGGTCCGATGAGGATGCCCGAAAGGATGTAGGCCGTGACGTTTGGAAGCCTCAGTTTCTTCGTAATCCTGGTCATCAAAAAGGCGATGATCAGGATGAAAGCGACGGAGAGGATGGCCTGGGTCGCCACCGGGATGGAATACTTCTCGTAGAAGCGTTCGATAAAGTCGAGATTCATCATACAGGCTCTTGAGATTGTAAATTATAAACGAAAGTAAGCGTTTACATCGTCAAGGTTCTAGTCATTATAGCATAGTTTTTCCCTTATCCATCGGAAAAGAAAGGATAGGCTCTTAGAAGAAACGTAAAAGCGGGAAGGAAAGGACATCCCCTTAGGAATCCGTCCCTGACCGATTCCGTCTATTACTATAAACTCACGAGTACCTCCGTTACCGCTTGTCCTTTTCCTTTTATCCTTATAAAGGAAAGGCATGAATCGGAAAGAAAAAGAAAATGTAGCGGCTTATAACAGGATCGCCGGTCGGTTCCTCTCTGATAGGGAGAAAAAAGAGACGGATCCTCTAGTCACAGAGTTCGCTTCCTATTTGAAAAAAGGAGACGCCGTGTTAGACATCGGCTGAATCAGCGGATGCCCGATCGATCTTTATCTTTCCAAGAAAGGCTTTTCCGTTCAGGGCATCGATCCTTCCGAAGAAATGATAAGGCGCGCCCTTAGGAATAAGATTCCGAACGCTTCTTTTCTCTCTACGGACTTCGCCTCCTACCAGGATAAGAGGAAGTATAAGGGCGTCATCGCTTTCGATTCTCTCTTCTTCTATACCTCTTATAAGAAGATAGAATCCTGCTACCGGAAGATTTCCTCCTTATTGGAAGAAGGCGGTATTCTTCTTTTTACCGCCGGGAAAATAGAAGGAGAAAATGAAGGCACCATGTACGGCGAGCGGTTCTATTACGCTTCCTACAGCGCGATGAGGACTCTGGAGTTAATGAAGGAAAACGGTTTTTCCGTTCTAAAAAGCGAAACGGACTACAAGGACAGCGTGTCCGGTTCGCGGGATCTCGTGGTCATGGCCCGGAAGGTTTCTCCTTCTTCCATTTCGTTGAAAAAGAGAATATTTTAATAAAACATTGGGCTGGAGCGCCCTTAAAACGCAGTTTTGATTTTCTCATCGGATAATTTTGAAATACCCTTATCTTTGAAAAAGAGGTATGGTACATTTTAAGTACGAAGAAGGGTTTTCCTGTCCCTGTTTCCGCCACCCTAACGCGAAACAGGACGATAGCAAAACCGGACTTCCCATTTTCTAAGCGGAACAGCTCCTCAGCGAACTTCCTTCTCCGCTCCGATGTTCCTCGTTTCAGGCATGCCAGTGCTCCAATCCAGGGAAAACAGGACGGAAAGAAACAGTAGCGTTACAAAACGGGCTCGTCCAGAAAATGTCCGATACGATTCATCTCCGCACCTATATCATCGGGCGGAGATTAGAAAGAAAGGAATCTTTATGAAACTAAAGAACAAAATTCTCTTAGCGGCATCCGGATTGCTGGTTTTAAGCGGCGCTGCCGCCACGACCGGCGCGTTCGCTTGGTTCACCGCGACCCGTACGGCCACTGTCGCCGGTAGCAATTACAAGGTCCAGTCCAACACGACGGATCTGTCCATTACCGCTTCGCTTTCGGACGGAGGAACGACAGTAGAAGGAACCGTCTCCGACAACCAGAGCGTGACTTTCAATACCCCCTACAACCTCACCGATGTCTCGGGCGACGGAGTCAATTTCGTGAAACCCGTTTTCGATTCCAATAACGAGATTAAGGGATACACCGCGTTGAGCGCTGACGCTCAGAAGGTTCAGAAGGCGGACGGTAAGGGCTATTCCTACTGGATTGATATCAAGCTTACTTTCAAGGCGACCGGCGCGAGACAGCTCGGGATCTTCATCAGCGACTATACCTTCTCCGCGAGTACGGACGGACAAATCTATAAAGCCGGCAGAGTCGCTTTCCTGGATTCCGAGAAAGCAACTCTGCTCGGATATGCCGCTCCTTTCGGCGCCGACAAGACTCTGAACTACGTGAAAGGAACGCCTTCCGAGTCTGATAATAAGACTTCTTATGACGAAGCCCCTGTCTCCGATCTTGGAGCAGAGAAGGTTCATACCGCATCCGCTTCGCCGGAAGCTTTCACCCAGGTGACCGACGGGTGGGTTTCAACAACACCCGAGCCCTCCTGGACCTTTGCGACGAACGGCTATATCGGATCGACTTCGAAAGGTACGGACGGTACGGATGGTACTTTAAGTGTCGTTGAAAGAATCTGGATCGAAGGTACGGATGCTTCCTGCGGCGGCGAAAACAACAACGACAACGCCAACCTCGGTAAGAGCTTCGGACTCGACATCAATTTCTACGGTGTCGCCTTAAAGGCCTAATGGAAGAGAGGAGAATAAACGATTATGAAATTCAAGAATAAGATCCTGTTAGCTTCCGCTTCCTTACTGGTCTTAAGCGGTGCCGCGGCTTCTACCGGCGTCTTTGCCTGGTATACGGCGAACCGCGCAGCCGAAGTGAAGGTCACGACGATGACGGCGACTTCCACCGAAGGCGCCTTGGCCATCACGAACGGAGACGGAGGCGAACACGGCGTAGAGATTAAGGCGAAAGATTCCAACGCGGGTACGAACGCGCCGGATTTAACCATCAATCCGAAAACGAATGCTTATCTGGTCGATGTCACCGGAAACGGCGACGGAACGTTCAACAAGCCGTTCTACGTGAAAAAATCCAAAGAATTCAATGTCACAGACATGGTCGGACATTGGGATAGCGAGTCCGCTTATCAGGCCAATTATTCGGAGAATGCGTATTACTACTACAGCTTCGATTTGAAGTTCTCCATCAGCGGTGGCGACGGAAGCTACGGCCTGCTGCTCTCGAAGTCCTGCACGCTGACCGATACCGATGCTACCGTCGCGAAAACGGTCAGACTGTCTGCGGTCAACGGATCGAGATGTGTCTACGCCAACATCAACGGCGATGACACCGGCTATTACAGTTATTCCAATAACAAGTGGTCTGAGGGCACACCCATCGCCGGACAAACTGCAAAACAGGGCGTCTTAACCAAGACGGATTTCTTCAACAAGACCGAAGACGATGGCAAGATCAAAGACGGTTCCACGTTCTCAACCACGGATGACAACTATCTCGGCAGCATTCCGGCCAACAATGACCTCACGGTTACCTTCTACGTCTGGGTCGAAGGACATGCTTCGGCGAATACGGGTGCCGCTGCGGATTTAACCGCTGCCGGCAACTCCAGCGCTACCTTCGATCTGAGCCTGAAGTTCTATACAATCAAGGCCTAGTCCGGATTCTATTCGTTCATAAAGCGGTGAGGTATCAAAGCCCGCCGCTTTTCTTATGCATTATTTAGGCTTATTTTCAGGTTAATTCAGAAAATAAATTTGTTTTTTTAAAATATTCTTTTTTATCTTTTTCTTCCTCTCTTTCCGACAATCCTTCCCCTTCGCTTATTGCTCTTTTTTCCCTTCCTGTTTAAAATCGGAAGCAGAAAGGAAAAACAAGATGATTGAAATCAAGAACCTGACCAAGACCTTCGGCAGGACCGTCGCGGTGAATTCCCTTTCTCTGACTATCCAGCCGGGAATCACCGGGCTCGTCGGAGAAAACGGGGCGGGCAAATCCACTTTGTTCCGTCTTATAAGCAATGTCCTTTACGCCGACCGGGGAGAAATCCTGATCGACGGCATTCCCTGTTCTCAAAAGGAAGCCAAGGAAAAAGTGTTTTTCTTAGCCGACGATCCCTACGCACCGGGAAATATGAAGATCAAGGACGTACTGGACTATTACGGCGTCTTCTATTCCTTAAACGCGGAACACATCGGGGAACTCGTGAAAAAGCTCTCCCTTCCCACGGATAAGAAAATCTCCTCGTTCTCAAAAGGCATGAAACGCCAGTTCTTCCTTTCCTTAGCCTTGAATATCGACGTTCCGTATATCTTACTCGACGAAGCTTTCGACGGACTCGATCCTCTGATCCTGTCCTTAATCGGTAAGGAGATGGAGGAAAAAGCCGCTCAGGGCAAGACCATCGTCGCTTCCTCGCACAACTTAGTCACGCTCGAGAACATCACGGACCGTTTCATCGTCCTCTCCAAGGGGAGACTCTCCTCGGAAGGCGAATCGAAGGACATCGGGCACAGCCTGGTCAAATACCAGGCCATCTTCGAACGTCCTGTCACGGTCGAGGATTTCGCTTCCTACGGAATCCGCGTCCTCTCCATCAAAAAGGTCGGTTCGATCGTCCAGCTGGTCTTGGAGGATAAGGACGGGCTCGAGGACATGATCCGGGACGCATTTCATCCGACCCTTCTCGAGAAAGTCGGTCTCGACGCCGAAGAAATCCTGAAGATCCAGATGGAAGACGCCAAAAAGGAGGGCGGAAGCCATGATTAAGCGTATGATCAGACATTCCTTCAAGGAATATCTCCCTCTCTTCTTCACGATCTTCTTGGCGATCGGGGCGCCGCAGTTCCTGATTAGCATCCAGTCGGAACTCTATTCCTACGGGTCAAGCGCGAGTGAAATCACGCGCTACGCCAATCCGGCCCTGTTGACGCATTTCATCCTCTCCCTCATCGTCGCCATCATCCTTCCTCTGTATGTCTTCTCGTACCGTTACGGAAAGAAACAGGCCGACTTCTATTCCCAGCTCCCGCTCGAGAACAGGACCTACCGGCGTTTTCGCTTGCTAACGACTCTGTCCTATTACCTGATTGCCGAATTCCTCTCGTTCCTTTTAGCGATTGCGGTCCTTTCGATCCGCCAGGCTTCCGCCCCGGCCCCGGTCCACGAAAACGTCTACATGGTCTTCTTCCCGTACGGAAGGCTCGTCTTATTCGAGCTATTGATGCTGGCGTTTACGGCCCTAACGTATTTCATCTCGGCCTTCTTCTGCTCCCTCGGGAACAATCTGGTCACTTCCGCCATCTCCCTCGGCGTCGGTTTCTTGGCCTTATACGTCCTCATTCCGGGCATCGCGCTCTGGATCCAGGCGTTCCACGGAGATATGGGATTCTTAGACAAGTACCCGATTGAAACCTCGGCCGGTTTCTCCCCGATTTTCTTCATGATCCTGATCGGTTCCCATTACAAGGCCGCCGTCGGACGGATGCAGTACTCCTCGATTGACGAGGGCTTACGGATCACCGACCCCTTCTGCTACATCCTCTGCATCGCCTACTTCCTTTTGGCCGTCGGGGCCGTCGTCTACCTGATGCTCCGCAAAGAGCCTTCCGGGGAGTACAGCGGCAGCTTCGGACCGAGAAACAGGATCATTCTCCACTTCTTCTACGGGTCCGCGTTCCTGATTTTCCTTCCGAACTACACGATGGGCGGGACCGGAGCCCTCATCTACTCCGTGCGCTTTCTGAATCCGGCGTATCTGTTGACCCTGTCCTTCAGTCTCCTCATCCCGTTCTATCTGCTGCAGTGCGCCTACTACCGCACGTTCCGTCTTTCCAAGACGAACTGGATTCTGTTCGCTATCTACGGCGGGACGGACATCCTCGTCACGGCGGTCTTATCCTTAATCAGCAACGCAACCGCGACCCTTTAAAAACATCCTCAGAAATCCGATATAGACGCGCCCACGTTTCTCAAAAAATAGGAGAACGGACGCGCCTTTTTTTCATATCTGTTGAGCGGCCGGTTTTTTGATTCAAAAGCGCCCTTAGAGCCCGACTATTATTATCGTGCATTCGGAAACCCCCGTTTTTCGACTTTACGGCCCTTTTCTATCATTCTTTTTGCTGTTTTCTTTTTCTTTTTGTTCCAATTGATTTAATATACTTATGAGTGAAAAGCACAGTCGAGGGAAACCTCGACGCCGCAAAGCTACAGGGCCTGAGAAAGAGGCGTAAGCCTTCTTCCCTGGCAGCCAGTTACCGCAGGGGAAAGATCGTTCGGAAGGTCTCCTCGCGTCTTCCTTCGCTTAGAGGAAGGCGCATGCACTCGGAATCTTCCGGCCGGTTCATCCTTAGGGTTTCTTCTTTGCTTTTTCCGGCGTTCGCTTCCTGGCAGAAGGGAGGGTCGGAAAAAGCGGTCGTTTCGGGTACCGCGCTTTTTTAAGATGGCGGGAGAGGAACGGACGAGTCTATCTATGTCCATATAACGGCAGAAGGAATTCATAAGGTATGCAGACCCAAGCGGAATTAGCCCATAAGAAACAAAGGAAACGGAGACGCGTCATCTGGATTACGGCGACGTCCAGCCTTTTAATCGTGACGCTCGTCCTCGTCGCGTACCTTTCTAGTTACGTCGGAAACTTCACGATCCGCGTCCGCAACTCGGATACGCATTTGGCCATCGCCCAGAACATCGACGCTACGAGCGTCACCAAGGACGATGGTACGGTAGCGACCGAGTATTCCCTTCCGGATTCGACCACGTTCTTACAGAATACGGGCATGGGCACGACCATGCAGTATTCCGTGGATCAGGTCGACGCGAACGCGGTTCTTGAAGCCGGTTCCCACATGGGCCAGTACACCTACGACAACGACCTTCCGTCCACCGAGGAGGATTCCCCGCACACGCTGACGAAGAACATTTCCTACAAAGGCGTCTCCTACGACGCGACGATGTTATTCGTCTACCGCTTCTACGTCACGAACTATTCAGAGACGAGCGCGTATTACCGTTACGCTTTGAACATCACCGGCCAGCAGAACTCGGTCTCGACCGGACAGAAGCTGTCCGATCAGATCCGCGTCCGCATCTACGACAACCGGGTCGGTTCGGGCGAGCACAAGTACATGGATTACGCCGCGCACAACGTCTATAAGGACGGAAGCCACCGCGATCTCGAGGACGCCTCGGGCGAAACGGATTCCAACGGGAACAAGATCCTCTACACGACCGACGACTATTACGATTCCGAACACCGTTACACAAAGAAGCAGTGCGACGAGATCAACGCCTACATCAACGAGTACTGCGACGTGAATTCGACCGAGCATCCTTTCACCTATTTCTCCGAAAAGAACCCGCTCATCCAGTCCGAGTCGAGCTACAGCCTCGGGCAGAACGAAATCGACCGCATCACGTTCTTAGTCTGGGTCGAAGGATACGATCCGGACGGCTACGCGGACTTCCCGGGCGACGCTGAGCTCCGTCTTTCCTTCTTCGTCGCGGCGGCCGAAAAGACTGCCTAATCCGTTTCTTTTGTCCATGAAAAACCATTTCAAGATTCTGATTGCCTTGTCCTTAGTGACCGTTCTGGTCGGCTTCGGATCGGCGAGCGCGACCTACGCGTGGTATCAGCTGAACCTGACGAAGTCTATCTCGTTAAGAGGCACTTCCTTAGGGCATTCTGCGGGTCTGCAGATCGGTTTTGTCACGGACGCGGATCTGAGTTCGGTCACCGAATTAACGAAGTACACGCCCCTAGACGCCTCCGTCGATTACGGAGGAAGCCTATATTTTCTGAACACCAGTCAGGAAGATCAGGACAAGAACAAGAACCAGTCCCTCACGTCGGACATCGTCTCGCGGGTCCTACATATCGAGGGATACTCGTCTTCGGACATCTATCCAATTACTCCGGGCGCGAGAAAAGCCGGGGAGAAGATCAGCGCGTTCTACGAACCGCCGGGCTACAAGTCCACGTTCGAGTCGTACCATCCTATGGCCACCAAGAAGGAATACATCCATCTCGGGCTCGCGTTTTTAACGCTGACGAACGACGGGAATCCGGTCCCTTCGAACGTGTATCTCGAGGATTACGCCTTCTCGGCGACCCAGAACGCGAACGAGGCGGTGCGTTTCTATTTCGAATCGCCTATCGGGGATTTCAATCTCGCCGAAGTCTTTAAGCCGGCGAGCTCGGAAGCCGGGACGACGAGGGTCGGCGGGCCGCTCGATCTCGACCAGGACGGGGTCTACGATTATCTGAACGGGAAGGAAGTCTTTTACGGTCAGAAAAAGGATGGAACGGACGTGCAGTACGGAGAGAAGTACGCTTCTTCGCTCAAAGGCGTTACGGCCGTACCGAACTACGACTGCTTCCAGGCCGGAAATCACGACGCAGGCGTAGAGCCTTTAGTCAACGTGGACGATTACGCCGCGACGAGCTTCTACGACACGCTCGATAAGTTCGTCGTGGATCCGAGCATCAAGGCTTCTAAAAACCGGCCGATCGCGCATTCGGACAACAACGGAATCGCCTTACTCAACATCGACATCTATCTCGAGGGCTGGGACACCCACACGGTGAACCAGACCGTCGGGGCGGAAGTCGGGGCGATGTTCAGCTTCACGGTCTTGGGAAACAACAGATAGGAATTTTCGGATTTTATGGCGGAACGGGTACAAGGAAAGAAAAGATCGCTCAAGAGGAAGCAGCTGGTGCTCCTTTCTTTCAGCTTGCTTCTCATCGCCTCGCTGGCGTCTTCAGTCACCGCGACGGTCGCTTTCTTCAACGCGGCGTCTTTCGCGTCCTTAAAGGACATCCCGGTCACGGTCTTAAAACCGGCCGAGGTCACGATCGCCTTCAGCGAAAACGGGACGCAGTACGAGGAAGTCACGAACGAAGTCATGAAGAAGGAGTTCGGGGCGGAATATACCCAGAGCTCGGATGAAAGCGATCCACTCGAGTACAAGTTCTATCCGGTGACGTCCGCGTTCTCCTACCGCTGGCAAGTCGGGGCGGACTACAAGACGGCCGAGCCGGCATTCGGGTCGATCTATCGTCACAACACGTTCACGGATTCGAAAGGAAAACCGACGCCGATGTACGTAGCCAAAAAGGACGCCGACAAAAGCCACTATCTGCAGATGAACCTCTATCTCACCGAGAAAGCCCAGGAGTCCCTGGGGGTGAATCTCTATCTGGGGAGCAACACCACCTTCACGGTCGATCAGGCCGGGGACGAATCCGAACAGGCCGTCTACGACGCCTTGGCCCAGTCGATGAGGATTTCGATCCTGACCGAGGACACGTACTACATCGTCAATCCGTATAAGGCCGAAGAGAGAAAGACGTATCTCTGCGGTCCGATGGACTTCACTTCCGACGACGCGTGGCAGGGAAACTACCTCGACACGTATCCGTCCGGATTCCTCAGGGATTTCTATAAGGGCGAAGAAAAGTATAAGAACCGCGAGGCCCTCTACGGGGAGTTCCAGGTGATGGTCCCCGAAAAAAACGGAAGCCTCGTCTATAACGAAACGGACGGGACGTTCGTCAAAGCGGAGGAGGACGGGACGGGAACGCGCTACAGCGTGATCAATCCGAACACGTACTTCGCCGACGGGAACGATCCGCTGCAGTACCTCGCCTGGAGCGACGAACCGGTCTCGGAAGATACGGAAAACTCTTATAACGGGATTACCTACGGGACGACCAGGAAAGGAAATTACGCGTTCAGCTTCGAAAAGACGCTCGCAAAAAACGCGGAACGTTTTAAAAAAGGCCTGACCGGAGTAAGATTATGTACAGAGAACGAGGAAGGAACGTACGTTCCTCTCTCGGAGCTGATGTACAAAAAAGGCTCGGACGGAAACGTCCCGCTCGTGAGCTTAACGCCGGGCGAGACGAAGAGGATCGTCGTGACGTATTACCTAGAAGGCTGGGACCACAACAACCTCCAGGCGGAAGGCTACGGAGCCTTCTTATCGACGTTCGGCCTCGAAGGCGAATACAGAGATTACCGGAACGCCTGAACAGTTCATTAAGGAAGGGAGAAAGCCATGAATCAGTTCTTCAATTATCTCAGGGAGTGGCTCGCGGAATTCTGGGCGAGCTTCGTCGAATACTTCTCGAACTGGATCGTCTACAAATGGACGAAGGTTCCGGGTTATTTTTCTATCTACAACGATCTGTTCTCCCAGTACTCGCCGGACTTCGGACCCGGGGACTGGATCCTGTTCGTCCTATGGTGGATCTTCGTCGCGGCGTTTGTCGCCGGTCTGAGTTGGCTGATTTTCTTCTTCTTACGGAAGTACATCCGCTTCAACAAGAAGGAACTCGACAAGGAGAAGATGGCCGAACAGATCGAGCAGCTCAACACCGAGCTCTATAACGCCGTCCAGGAAAAGAACAAGATTTTGAACCTCAAGGTCGGACAGCTCGGCATCCGCCCGGACGCCCCGAAACACGAAGAAGAGGAGGACGAGGAAACGAAGGAAGCCGAGAACACGTTGAAGGAAGTGCAATCCCGCTTCTCCCGTCTCATCCAGATCGATAACAAGTACAGCGGCAAGGACGTTTCGATCGCCGACGTGTCCGGATTGACGCTCGAAGAGCTCTGCATCCGTTTCCGCAACTTCGCCGCGTCGTCTTTAGGCCTCTACTACAAGATTTCGGATATCCGCAACCTCTTCGCCGGCATGGGGACTTCGAAGTTCCTGATTCTCGAAGGTATCTCCGGTACCGGTAAAACCTCCCTTCCCTACGCTTTGGGTAAGTTCTTCGTCAACGACTCGACCATCTGCTCCGTCCAGCCTTCGTGGAGAGACCGCACGGAACTCGTCGGTTACTTCAACGAATTCACCAAGAAATTCAACGAGACGGACTTCTTACGCGCCGTCTACGAAGCGACCTACCGCAAGGACGTCAACATCATCATCCTCGATGAAATGAACCTCGCCCGCATCGAGTACTACTTCGCGGAGTTCCTCTCCATCATGGAAATGCCGAACATCTCCGAGTGGAAAATCCAGCTCGTCTCTGCTCCGGATCCGAACGATCCGGCCCACATCAAGGACGGAAAGCTCCTGATTCCGCAGAACCTCTACTTCTTCGGAACCGCGAACAACGACGACTCGACCTTCACGATCTCCGATAAGGTCTACGACCGTGCGATTTCGATCATCTTCAACGAGCGCGCCCAGGCCTTCACGACGGAATACCAGGACGCGATGCCGCTGCCGTATTCGCAGCTCGAGCAGCTCTATAAGGACGCCATCATCAACAACCCGATCCAGCCGAGCCTCCTATCCAAGTTCTCCGAGCTCGACGATTTCTGCATGAAGAACTTCAAGCTCATCTTCGGTAACCGTATCATGAAGCAGCTCAACATCTTCCTTCCGATCTACGTTGGCTGCGGCGGGACGGACGTCGACGGACTCGATTTCTTCTTCCGCACGAAGATCTTAAGGAAGTTCCAGTCCCTCAACATCGGGTTCTTGAAAGACGAGCTCGCGGCTCTGATCGATGAACTATCCAAGCTCTTCGGAAAAGACCGCTTCACCATGTCGAAAGAGTACATCGCGGATTTGATCAAGATGAACTAGGAAAACAGATTCCTGAGATATGAAAGACCCGAAGAAGACCTTTGAATCCTATTACCGTCCTTCCGACGAGGCGTTTAAGGACGATCCGGACGCCGCGGAGCTTTTCCGTACGTTACGGAACGGGGAAAGGACGTACGCGAAGGTCTACCGCCAGGAAGATACGAACCACGACGTCTCCTGGGTCGATTCGGTCTATAACCTGATTCCGCATCTGAGCAACATCGTCTCTAATCCCCGCTCGTTCATCAAGACGGTCTCGTACATCGTCCCGGCCGAACTGGCCAAAAGGACCGGTCCGGAATCCGTGGAGCATTTAGCGACCCACTCGCAATACGTCAAGGAGATTGATAAGGACGGGAACGTCATTCCGTCCAAGATCCTCACGAGCGAAGGCGACATCGACGTCGCGATCTACGAGAACCGCTTCGTCATGACGCTCTTACGGAGACTCAACCTCTACGTCGAGAGGCGTTACGCCTTCTTGAAGCATTTCGCGCAGCTGCAAGACCAGGAGATCTATTATCTCGACAACAAGTTCCACGTCGGGAAAGACGAGATTTCGTACCGGACGGAGATGAAAATCGCCCGTCCGACCGAGATGACCGAGGAAATGAAGAACGTCATCGAGGCCTCTCTCGAGAAAATCGAGACCGCGCGGAAATACCTGCGTTACTTCATGACGTCGAACTTCATGAAGGTCGACTTGAAAGGGGCGAGGGCGGTCACTCCCCCGATCCTGATGACGAACCTGTTAAGGAACCAGCCGGACTACCACGCCTGTTACGAAGCGTGGAACTTCCTCAATCTCGACGAAAGGAAGAGCATGAACTTCACGGTGAACGAGGAAGTGAAGTGCCTGAACGAAGAAGAACAGGAGCGCATCGATTTCATCCAGTACTTAGTCGCGCTCGACCTCTATGTCGGAGGGGAGCAGCCGGATATGCGCCTGACCAAGAATGAGTTCGTATCGCACGTCCTCCCTTCGGTGGACGAGACGCTCGAACTGAACGGGCGCTTCACGGATTTCGCGTTCGTGAGGGCGGATTCGGCGTATTACGACGCTCTGATCGAGAAGAGGAAGAAGCTCCTCGAAGGCAAGTCCGAAAAGGTCATAGAGGCCGCCTTCAAGAAAGAAAAGGAAGAAAAGGACGAGCTGGAAATCGAGAAGGAAGCCGCCGAGGAACTCCGCCTCCGGAAGGAAGAGGAAGCCAAAAAAGAAGAGGCTTTCCTCAAGGAAGAAGAGGAGAAGAGGCGCCTCGAGGACGAAAAGAGGGCCAAGGAAGAAGCCGAGGCGTACGAGAAGGAACGCCTCTACGAGCTCGAAAAGCTCCGTCAGAAGGTGAAGAATCAGGCGCTGTCGGATAAGAGGAAGATTAAGGACGAGAACCGTCCGAACATCACGGAGAGTCCTTTTATCAGCAAGGAAGAGAGGGACGAAGAAGAAAAGAAGGACACGGTCCAAAAGGACGTCGAGGCGCTCGAGTCCGAAGAGGAAAGGAAGTAAAGGGGTATGGAAGAAGAGAAAGTGAAGAAGAACAAGAAGAAAAAGACGCCATTGCAGATCGCCGGAACGTTGATCGACTGGATCGTCGGCATCTTCATCGTGCTCATCGCGGCGATCGAGATCACGGCGTTCGCGACCAAAGGGAGCAACTACGGGGTTCCGTCCTTTTTCGGGAACCAGGTTTCGGTCGTTCAAACCGATTCGATGGCCTACGACGAAAACGGGAACAAACTTTACTCGGTCGGCACGGCGATTTTCTCACATAAAGACGCGTACTCTTCTTTGAAGGAAGGGGACGACGTCTCGTTCTATAACCACGTGTTCTCCGCGAGCGAGACGAATCAGGCGTACGCCCTGTTCGTCCACCGCGTGATCGCCTACGTCCCTGTCGAAGGGACGGACAGCATTTCGTTCGGCGGGAAGACCTATTCCTGCCGCATTTCGAATCCTTACGGAGTTCCCTATTACATCGTGATGGGGGCGAACGTTTCGAATAAGGAAGGCATCTCGACGCACTATTCCTCATATCAGGTCCAGTACGTCTTCGAGGACGAAGACGGGATGAAAAAGCTCTCGAATCAGACGAACGTGAACCTTCCGGACTTCCACGCGTATTATTCGTCTTCGGAAGATGTTTCCATCGCCTCGTATTCAGTGAACGGCTCGGGCATCTACATGGGAAAAGTCGTCGGACACTCGGATTTCGTCGGCGGGTTTTATTCGTTCCTCGAACAGCCGTACGGTCTGATTTTGGTGATCCTGCTTCCGTGCGCGATCATCGTGATTTCGACGATTGTCGATATGGTGAAGGTACATCAGATGAGCGACGAGGAAGTCGAGGCGAAGTACGGGGACGGAAAAGAAGAAGGAACGTCCGAAAAGAACGGGGCGTCCGTGAATCCGGACGATCCTTTGGCCGGGCTCAGTCAAGAAGATAAGAAGCGCCTGCAGGAAGAACTGCTCGCGTCCATGCTCCATAAGGACAAGTCGGACGGTAAGAAAGGAGACTAGGTATGCGGCATCTAGAAAGAAGGATCATCGTCGGAATCGTCGCTGTCGGATCGGTCTTTTTGGCCGAAGTCGTCGCGATGCTTCTCTATTGGTTCGACATCTATGAGTTCCCGCCCCATCTCCCGACCATTCTGGCCGCCTCGATGGCGATCATGCTGGTCGTTTTGTCGTACCTGACGGCGTGGTTATACCGCCAAAACAAGTCGCTGAAGCTGAAGAGGGCGGACTTCCACCGCATCTATGGACTCGACGACAATTTCTTCGGCCGCACGGAATACGCCGAAAACGTGCGCAAGAGGCTTTTTAAGAACGCGGTCCTATGCGAACAGAGGAACCTCGCGATCCAGGCGCACGAAAAGCTCGTCGAACTCAATAAGAAGCGCGGCGCGACGACTCCGGAACTGAAGCTCCGCCCGAAGCTGATCCAGGTGCCGTACGGAATCAATATCGCCTTATCCTTATTCAACATCTCGGAGAACTACCAGTACTACCAGCTCGAACAGATGAACAAGTTCTACGGGTACGTCATGAAGTACCTGCTCGAACTCATCGAGCAGAAGGAATATCTCCACCGCCTGCACGCCGGTTTCGAGAACGGGATCTTCTTCCTCTCATTCTTAGCCAAAGACGAAGCCGAAGCGGACTCGCTGATCCGCAAGATTGAGTCGGACATCTATACGATCCACGACCGGACGGACCTGCGCGTCAACATGTATCCGTCCTTCGGGTTCTACGTCATCGACGGCAAGGTCAAGGACGTCTACACGATGATTCAGAATTCCGTATTGGCTTTGCGCACGGCGTCCTCGACGTTCCAGACGTACGTGTATTACGACGAGACGCTCGAAGCCTCGGTCGTCCATAACGATGTCCTCGAGCAGGAAATCCGCAGGGGAATCAAGAACCACGAGTTCGTGGTGTATTACCAGCCGAAGTTCGATCTGGCGAGCCAGAAGTTCGTCGGGGCGGAAGCCCTGATCCGCTGGCAGCATCCGACTAAGGGCCTATATAGCCCAGGCGCGTTCATCGGCGAATGCGAGAAGAGCGGCCTCGTCCACGTCCTGGACTTCTACGTCTTCGAGCAGGTCTGCAAGGACCTCGGGGACTGGAAGAGAAGAGGAAGGAGGATGATCCCGGTTTCGGTGAACTTCTCCGCCTCGGATTTCTACCATCCGAACTTCGTCGAGTCAATCGTCGGGGAAATCGAGAAGAACAACATCACCCCGAACTACATCGAGGTCGAAATCACCGAGTCTTCCGCGGCGAACAACTTCATCTACGTCATGGACATCTTACGGAAACTGCAGGACCACCAGATTCGCATCCTGATGGACGATTTCGGCGTCGGGTTCTCGTCCCTAGGGAACTTGGCGAAGTATCCGATCTCGTCTTTAAAAATCGATAAGTCGTTCATCGACAACATCAACAGCGACATCAAGGACCGCGAAATCGTCCGCACGATCATCGGGCTCGCGAAGTCGCTCGGCATGGAATCGGTCGCCGAAGGGGTCCAGACGCAGGAACAGGTCGATACCCTGAAGGACATGAACTGCAACGTCATCCAGGGCTTCTACTACTCCGCCCCGCTCTCGAAGAAGGACTTCGAGGTGTTCTTATCCATGAACAGCTTTGAAAAGAAAGGAGTTCTCTTATGATCCTCATTCTGGGAAATTCCTCCGACTCCCTGCTCTACATCAAAACGATGCTGCGACAGACCGAAGAGAAAAAGGAATGCTCCAGCTTCTTTTCGTCCTATCAGGGCAAGCTCTACGGGCAGGACGTCTTAGTCGCCGAGACGGGCCTATCGACGTACCGTGCCGCGCTTGTCGCATCGCACATGATGGAGAAATATTCGCCGTATTTAACGATTTATCTCGGAGACGCATTGACCTGCTCTCAAGAAATCGGGGTCGGCAGCATCCAGCTGCCGGATAACGTGGCCTTAGCCGACGTGAACCAGCTCCCGAAGGATCCGAACACGGTCTTAAACGCCGTGCCGGGCTTCCCTCCGGTCTATACGATTCCGTCCCCGGTCCATAACCTCTTCACGGAGGCGGCGTCCTCGGTGAATCTCTCCGAGTACCAGGAAGGAAGCGTCCTCTCCTCGAACCAGATTCCGAGAAGCCTGAAGGATCTGACGAATTTCGACGCGCCGTCGTTCTCTTCCCTGCACCGCGGGGGCTTCACGTTCCAGAGCGAGTGCGGAGGCGTGTGCCTGGCCGCGCAAATGGAAAACGTATCGTTCATGCCCATCCTGACCGTCGCGGGGAATCTCGAGGGTTCCTCTTCCCTCGACGCGAAGAAGATTGTCCTGGAACGCTCGGTCGATGTCGGAAAGATCATCATCGCGACGATCGCGACGATTTCCTCCGACGAGAACACGTACATCCGCGGAGACGAGTTCGACGTGGATCACAGAATGAAGTTCTGAAGTTCCGATAAGAAAGAAAAAAAGTATGTCGAAAGAAAAGATTGAAAAGACGAACGCGATGCGCCAGCTCGACCGCGGGAAGATCCCCTACAAGGTCCAAGAATACGTCTACGACGAGAAGGATTTGAGCGGGGAACGCTTGAGCGAACTGAACCATCTGCCGGAGGAACGGGTCTATAAGACCATCGTTCTGAAAGGAAACAAGACGGGGTATCTCGTCGTGGACATCCCTTCTCTAGCGGAAATCGATCTGAAGAAAGTCGCCCGCATCAGCGGGAACAAGTCCGTCGAGCTCGTGAACGTGGCGGATCTCGAACATCTGACCGGTTACGTGAGGGGCGGCTGCTCCCCGGTCGGGATGAAGAAGGAATTCCCCAAGTTCATCGACGAAGGAGTCCTGCAGTATCAGGAAATCTATATTTCCGCCGGAAAACGGGGGCTGCAGCTCCTACTCGACCCCAAGGACCTGATCCGGTTCGAGAAGATCACGGTGGGGGATCTGATCCAGAAGTAAAAAGGATTGTCTCTGTGCACGGGGAATGAATCTCTCCGTGTGCAAAAGAGTAGAATAATAAGCGTTGAAAGGAGAAGTTTTCATTTATGATCGTCGGAAATTTAGCGGATTATTCGGAAAGGGACTTCGCGTATTCCGAAAACCTTCGGAAGGCATTTAAGTACCTGAACGAAAAAGGAGTCGAAGGCCTCCTCGCCATGGAGAGCGGGAAGCACGTCATCGATGAAAAGGGAGAAGTCTATCTCAACCGTTCGACCTATGTCGGAAAGGAAGAGAAGGACGCCAAGATCGAAGGGCACGAGAAGTGGCTCGACATCCAGATCGTCTTAAAGGGCAAGGAGAAGATCGGATACGTCGATAAGAGAAAGTTCGGCGAAGCGAACGTCACGGTCCCGTACGATTCTATCAAGGACAAGACGAATTACAAAGGCGAACGCGACGCGGTCGTTCTGCTCGAGGGCGGATATTTCGCTCTGGTTTTCCCGAACGATTTGCACCAGCCGTGCATCAAGGTCGACGAAAACCCGATTGAAAAGGCGGTCGTGAAGGTCAAGATCGATTTCTAAATCTTCGTGACCAGATCGAAGGAAAAGAAGTCGAGTTTCCCTTCGGTTTCAAAACGGAAATAGAGGGCGGATTTCTTCTTCCCGTTCACTAGCGGGAGGGCGATTCCGCTCTTTTTCTTATCCGAAGAAACGAAATTCACGCTCGAGACGGGTTTTCCGTCCGGCTCGTAAAGGACGGAAATCTTCCCGTGCGCGTTCCCCTGAATATCGAGGACGGCTTTCCGCGTGTATTCGAGATCGAAATACTTGTATCCGACGAGGCAGCCGTCCTGAATGTTGCGGATATATTGGACGTTCTCCCCCGAATCCCTGTCTTTTTTCTGAGTGATGTAGGTCTCCTTCAGCGTTTTGAAAGGCGTACGGAAGAACGGGTAAAAGACGTTCCCTTTTTTCGGAAGGAGGACGCAGCAGACGGAAGCGGGGAATCTCCCCTCCCCTTTTAACGGGGATAAGGACGCTCCCGAACTCGTCCTTTCCGCCTGTTGGATCGTTCCGTCCTCTAGGATCGTGACCGGCTCGATGCAGCCCTGGCGGTCCGTATTCGTGTAGTTCGTGTGGCGGTGGTAGAAGATATACGCCCGATCTTTCAAAACCAAAAGAGATCCGTGGTTGTTCCCCAGAGGATAGAGGGCGTCCTTCTTTTCCCGCCCGTTGATTCCGACATCCCCGTTCGAGACGATGACGCCGCGGTACGTAAAAGGACCAAGAGGCGACTCCGAAGTCATGTAACAGAGCTCGTGGCCTTCTAAAGACGAATAGATGAAATAATAGATTCCCCGGATTTTCCTGAGCGAGCTCGCCTCAAAGAAGGAATGTCCAGTAGGGGCGTGATTCAGATTCTCCTTCTCATCCGCTTTCGAAGCGATTTTGACGGGATTTCCCATTAATGTGACCATGTCTTCCCCGAGTTCGTAGACGAACGCGCCTTGAGGGCGGTGGTTCAGCGGAATCTGAGGAAAATAAGAGACGGCCCCGAATCCGGAATAGAGATAAATTCTTTTGTCGTCGTCGATGAAGATTCCCGGGTCGAACTGGAACGGATCCCCTTTCTTTTTCCCGAGAAGAGTTCCGTCCGGATGGCGGACGTAATTAAAAAAGCGGAAAGGGCCTATAGGGGAACTCGAGACCGCCACCCCGATGATTCCACTCCAGGCGGAGGAGTAATAGAGATAGTATTTCCCGTCGTTCCCTTCGATGACATCCGGGGCGAAGAGGCTCTTTCTTCCCTTCCGGTTCTTCGGATCGTCCTTCTTATGGAAAATCACGCCTTCGTAACGCCAGTCAGAAAGATCGTCCTCGGGGCAGGAATACGTCACGTAATCCCCGTAACAGAACGGGAACTTCCCGAACACGTCGTGGGATCCGTAGATATAGACGCGGTGATGAAAAAGCCTCGGTTCCCCGTCGGGGACGTATTCGTTCAAAGGCAGATACGGGTTCAGGAACATATTTCGGTTTCCTTCTTTCTTCCCTCTAATGGTATTTTAAAAGAAAGAGAACGAAAAAGGAAAATCTAGAAGGCGGTAGAGAGGACGGAAAACAGCGAAGAAACCCCGTCGGAAGAAGGAAGAATCCCCTCCAGAAGAATTTTTAATCCGATGCCGAAAAAGACGACGGCGGCGATTAGTCCCGCCCAGTCCACGAGGAACGAACCAATCTTCTTCCCGAGGAACAGGGCAATTAAGGACAGGACGAACGTCACGCCTCCGATGATCCCGAACACGGTCATCGCCTCAATGATCCCATAATTCAGATAGACGAACCCGATGCAAAGCGCGTCGATGGAAGTGGCGACCGACTGGACGAAGATCTCCGGGATCTTCAGATCCTTCTCTTCCTTTCGGATTCGGACTTCCTCTTCTTTTTTCCGAATCTCTTTCCTTTCTTTCCGGTCTCTAATCCATTCGATCAGGTTCTTGAGTCCGAGGAACGATAATAAAGCGAACGCGATCCAGGGGATGTACGCGTTCAGAGCGTCCTTGAAGCGGTACCCGATGAAATACCCCAGGACCGGCATCAGGGCCTGCATCAATCCGAAGAGGAACGCCGTAAAAAAAATCTTCCTCTTCTTCAAGGAAGGATGTTCGATTCCGTCCACGGCTCCGAGAGTCATGCAGTCGGCCGCCATCGAGACGGAGACGGATAACGTATTGATCCAGTCGATACCCATACGGAAAAAAGTATAGGAGAAAGCGAAGGGTTAGGAAACGCTAACAGAGAGGAAATCCCTTAATCCCTCTTATAAACGGTTCCGTACGGATAGAACGAGACTTTATAGAGCGTCAGTTTCTGGTCGTAGGCGAGAAGAAGGTACGTCGAGCGCACGTTCGAAGTCACGTACATCTGGTACGTGTAGAGGTCCGACATCTGTTTCTCCTTCTCTTCTCTATACGGGACCTTCCTGACCTTGACGGTCAACGAAGACGAAATCGACGAGAAATCGCAGTACCCGTAACTCTTTAAGGACTCCATCTTCACCAGCTCCCGGTACGTCACTTTCCCGCCGTGGAAGACGTTTCCGGTTAGATACGGCAAAAAGTTCTTTAAATCCTTCTCGAGACGGAAGATCTTCTCTTCGTCCTCCGGAGAGAAAGAAGCGTCCTTCTCTTCTTTCTTAACGGATTCTTTGAACTTCCCTAAAAGCGTCAGAAGATAATGGTTCTTCAAAGAGAACTCGTTATCTTTCTCCGTCTCGGCTTTCAAGTCGTTCTTCAAAGCTTCCTTTAAGATCGAGGAAGAATACACGTCGTACGCGATGAAGCAGGAACAGATTTCCTCGAACTTCGACTCGACCGCCTTGTTTAAAGGGAAGATGTCCGTCTTGACGTAATTCATCAGCTCCGAGGCCGGAATCAGATACCTCTCCGTATAGCCGTAAATCTTCTCCCCGAGGATTGTGATCAACGGATACGGGGCGATTTTTTTAAAGAGTTCCCAGACCAGGAAGCACTCGGCAAGGCCCTGCTCTTTCTTCTTGTACGGAACGAAGAGAGCTTCGGCCAAATCTTCCTTGTTGAACTTGCTGTCGTACGGGTTATACGCGATTTTCCGTTTCAAAGAGAAAAAGTTCAGAGTCCTGTAACCTGCCAAATGGTGATCCTTAAAATAGCGTTTGACGAACAGCGAGTCGAAATCGCTGTAGATCAGAATCTTCCTCTTCTCGAGATGGAACGTCTCGATTAGATACGAAACGTCCTCGTCAACAAAGTGGAACGGATTCGAGCGGTTGATTCTTCTCCTACTGAGCCCGTTCACTTTCTTCGCTTCGCCCGGCACGTTCTCCTGCTTCTCCAAAGGGAAGGAATGCACGTAGGTCAGACCGGTCAATGGATCGAAAAGCGAAAGGCGAATCAGATCGTCCTTGTCCGGATTTAGCCCAGTCGTCTCTGCGTCCAAAACGCAGTACGCCGAAGCGGGGACCATCAGATCCTCCTTACTCGCCTTGTACCCTTTGATAAACGAATACTCGTCTTTAAGTATACCGCCGTCCATGCTTCTATTTTACGTGTTTTGAAGGGGAAGAAAAGAAATTAATTCAGAGTCAAGATCTCCGCGTGCTCGAACTTCACTTCCGCCGAAGTGGAAGCGAAGAGGACAAAATAGATCTTCGTGTCCTCTCCGTTTTTTAAATCCAGTGCGGAAAAAACCGTCCTTTTCTCGTAATCCCCGGTCTTGACGATGCAGGTATAGTCCGCGACGTGCCCGTAGACCGTGTGGGATTTCTCGATGGAGAACATAAAGACGTCCCCTTCGTTAAATATAGGGACTTCCTCCCCCGGGACAAGCTTCCCGTTCCGGCGCGAAAAGTTCGCGTACGTTTTTCCGTGTAAGGAGACGAATCCGGCCGAGACGTAATCCGTATGAGTCGAAAGAGGAACGTCCGTCTTGATTTCTTTCCGAATCATCAGTCCGAACGAGACGCGCGTCTTATCCGCCCCGCAGGAAAGGAGGGTCGCCTTCGAAGCGAAGAGATAATCGTTATCGATGTCCTTGAACGCGAAGGCGCCGAAAAATCCGTCCTGTTCTTCGTCGATTCCGCCTTTATAGAGATTCTTCCTAGGATTCCCCATCCGGACGATGTACGCGTCCTCGGCGAGTTCTTTGATATCCCCCAAATCCCCTTTCGAGACCGAGAGTTCCCCTAAGTTCCCGTATTCGGTCCCGTAGACCGGTTCCTTTAACGGGAACAGATCCGACACGCGCACCTCCGAATTCTTCGAAAGCGGGCGGTACGCCGGATTGAGCTTCAGACACTCCAAAGTCGGAGGGACGAGCTTCTCTTTCCGAACGTACTCTTTTAACGGGGAAGACGTCTTCAAGAGGTCCTTCGCGACGAAATACGCGTTGTAGGACGCCCCGAAAAAGGACGTGTGCGTCTTATCGTACTGGACGTCTTCGCTCGTGAAGGCGAATAGACGCCGCGCAATCTTCGGATCGAGATGTAAATACAGTTCCTTCGTTTCTTCGGTCAAATCGATCAGAGGAAGGGAAAGTTCCGAACACAGCTTCCGGATAGAGGCGGGATAGTCTCCGCCCTTATAAAGCTTGCCGTTAGCGAAAGCGTCCGAAGTCACATGCCCGGATTGAGCGGAATAATACCCGTCCGGATCGTAGCGGCAGATCGGGGTGCACACGACGACGTGAGCTTTCTTATCCAGGGCCGGACGGATGTAGTTCGTATAGAGGTTATAAGCAAAACTCCCTTCCGTCTTATAGTCTCCGTTCGCGTCCGTGAAGCGTTCCTCCTCGGCTTTCTCGTCGTTATGTCCGAATCCGATCAGAAGGAAATCCCCTTCCGAAAGATGAGATAGAAGATACGCGTAGTTTTCTTCCTTCAAAAAGGACTTCGAGGAGCGCCCGCTTAAGGCGAGATTCTTGATATCGATTTTCGACGTATCGAGATAATCCTTTAGCCTCGTCCCGTATCCGTAACGGGGATAGGCGATGGTCTCCCCAGGGAACTCGCTTACGGTCGAATCCCCGACGACGAATAAGACCGGCTTTTTTTCTTTCTTTTCTTGCATATCCTTTTCCTTTCCCGTCATTTCCTTAAAACCTTATGAATTAATACATCTTTCAGTCTCTTCTTACTTTCTATGATCCACTCTTCCCTCTTTTGGAAAGAAGGGGCTTGATCGAACAGAGGATACACCTCGATTCCTTTTTTCTCCCATTCTCTGAGCGCGGATTCTTCCGCGCATCCGGGAAGAAAGACGACCCTCTTATTCGAAGCGTACGGAACGAAGGCGGACAAGACCTTCCCTTTCAAAGAAGACCCGTCGATCTTTCCTTCCCCGGAAAGGAGAACGTCACATTCTCCGATTTTCTCTTCAAGCGCGAGCTTTTTAAAAAGAAATCCGCTTCCGCTCGCGTAGCGGTGCGGAAAGAAATACGAGAGGGAGAAAGAAGCTCCTCCGGCCGCTCCGCTTCCTTTTTCCTCCGATAAATCCTTCCCGGTCATTTCCTTGAGGACCCTTACGTAGGATTCCGTCCCTTTCTCGAGTTCTCCGATGTCCTCTTCCGACGCGCCTTTCTGCAAGGCGAAGACGGAAGCCGCCCCGTCGGGTCCTAAAAGAGGATTCTCCACGTCGGTCAGGAACGTAAAGCGCACATCCGGAAGTTCCTTGGGGACTTCGACTCTCGCGATGTCTTTTAAGTCCTTTCCGGACAGATAGTGGAGCTCATGCCCTTTTTGATCGAAGAAACGGAACGAAAGGGCCTCCAAGATTCCCGTTCCGGCGTCGTCGGTGGAACTTCCGCCTAAGAACAGGACGATTTCCTTATTTCCGGACTGAACCGCGTCGCGAATCAGTTCCCCCGTCCCGTAGGCGGACGTAAAAAGCGGATTCCGTTTCTCTTTCGGGACGAGCCCGAGGCCGGAAGCCAAAGCCAGCTCGATATAAGCGGTCTGTAAATCCGGATCGAAGAGATAAAAAGCGTCCGTTTTGAATAGGATAGGTCCGGAAACCGAAAGGTTCTTCCGTTTCAGGAACGGGTCGCTTTTTTCCAAGGCCGAAAGGCTTCCTTCTCCGCCGTCGGAAAGAGGAAGGATCCGAATGTTTTCTTCCGGAATTCCTTCTTCTTTCAGGACGTGAAAGACATAGGAAGAAATCTCTTCCTGCGTGAAGGTGGATTTGTATTTATCGAAAGAAAGGAGAAATTTCATAGAGTCCTTATTTATTATAGGGCTAAGGAAACCGATTCGTTAGGCAAGAAATGTTTCAATAGTGAACCTTCCCCTCTCATAGCGTTTGCCCTTTTATCAAATTGTTATTATAATTTCACTAGTGGGAACTCTCTTCGGTTTCCCATCAAAACAAGGAGAAATTGAACAGCATGAAGAAAAGAGTCGTTACCAGTTTGTTAGCTCTGGCGACCGTCGCGATGCTCGCGTCCTGCGGCAACACGTCTTCGGTCGTTGCTTCCGAACAGAAATCCGAACAGAAGTCCGAACAGACTTCCGAACAGACTTCCGAACAGACTTCCGGAATCCGTGACGGAATCCGCGCTTCGTACATCATGGACGGACAGAACGTCGTCCGCGTCGAAGTCGCCGTCAAGGACAGCAAGATTACTTCCGCGCACATTAACGAAGCGATGTACTTCACCGATGACTTAGGCCTCATCGCGAATGCGGACGCCCAGAAGGCGGACAGCACCGATACCTTCGAAATCACCGCGACCGACTGGTCTGGCAAGGAAACCAAGGAAGTCCACGCCAAGCACATCTATGTCGGCGGCAAGGTTTTCTCGGGCAAGGCCCGCGAAGGAGAAGGCGAAACGACCACGGTCTATTCCGCGGACGGAATCGAAGATCTCTACGCCTATGTCACCTCTTCCCAGGAGAACTTAGCCTGGTACTACAACGCGATGGAATCCAAGGATGTCGCTTTAGCCGACGCCTCGGGCAAGAAGATCGCTTCTTCTGTCACCGGCACGGTCCAGAAGAGAGGCGGCCTCATCAAGAACGATGTCACCAACTTCGCCTATTGGCCGGATTCCTACACCGCTCCGACGGCGAACGTCTGGCTCACCAACGCCGATAAGATCGAAAAGGATCTGGTCGGCAAGAACCTCGACACCGATACCCTGACCTTAAAGTCCTCCGCTGCTGGCGCGACCATCGAATCCTACGACTTCTACATCAAGGCTGCAAAAGCCGCGTTCGACGGCAAGGAAGGCGAATACTTCGGCGTCTCCTACGTCATGGACGGACAGAACGATGTCCGTGTCGAAGTCTTAAAGAAGGAAGGCAAGGTCGTTGTTGCGAACATCAACGAAGCGATGTACTTCACCGATGACTTAGGCCTCATCGCGAATGCGGACGCCCAGAAGGCGGACAGCACCGATACCTTCGAAATCACCGCGACCGACTGGTCCGGCAAGGAAACCAAGGAAGTCCACGCCAAGCACATCTATGTCGGCGGCAAGGTCTTCTCGGGCAAGGCCCGCGAAGGAGAAGGCGAGACGACCACGGTCTATTCCGCGGACGGAATCGACGACCTCTTTGCCTATGTCACTTCGAGCGAAGAGAACTTAGCCTGGTACTTCGACGCGATGGTCTCCAAGAACGTCGCTCTGGCGGATGCCTCGGGCAACAAGATTGCCTCTTCTGTCACCGGCACGGTCCAGAAGAGAGGCGGACTCTACAAGAACGATGCCACCAACTTCGCCTATTGGCCGGATTCCTACACCGCTCCGACGGCGAACGTCTGGCTCACCAACATCGACAAGATCGAAGCCGCTCTCGTCGGCAAGAATCTCGATTCGACGACCCCGGCGAAGACCGATTCGGGCGCGACCATCGAATCCTACGATTACTACATCAACGCCGCGAAAGCCGCGTTCGACCGTTAATCTTCCGATCCGAAAACTCATACGGAGGAGAGGCTCTTCAAGGGCCTCTCTTTTTTCGACAGAAAAAAATCCTCTTAGGACACCCTAAGAGGAAAACGGAAAGGCTGTGATGGGATGCGCCGTCATTCCAGATCTTCCGCTTCTGAACCCTCAGGAATCCGGCCTGTTCGCTCTTTCTCGAACAGTTAACGGAAGTCGGGAACGCTCCATTCATCCGGTTGTGACGGAATCCATTCCGTCGCGGATCTACCTACTCGTCCGCCTGGCGGATGGATAAGGAGATCCTTTGTTTTTCCGGATCGACCGAAAGGACTTTGACTTTGACGATGTCTCCAACGGAGAACAGGGACGTCAGATCGTCGACCCGTTCCTTGCTCGCCTCTTTGATGTAGACGAGCCCGTCCTTATGGACGTTGATATCGACGAACAGGCCGAAGTCCATGATGTTCCGGACCGTCCCGTTCAGAATCATGCCCGGTTTCAGATCCTTGATGTCCTTCACTTCGCGGTTCAGTTCGACGATTTTCGCTTCCTCGCGGATGTCCCGTCCCGGACGGACGATTTCTTCGAGAATCGCGTCGAGCGTGGGTTTGCCGACTTCCGGATGGTCCGATAGATAGAGGCCTCGTCAAAGGATTTCAGCTTCTCGCTCTTAACGGATTCCCCGTCCTTCAGCAAGTCGATCCCGGCGAGTCTCATGACGTCTTTCGCGACTTTGTAGGACTCCGGATGGATCGCGGTCGTATCGAGTTCCTCGTCTCCTCCGTAGATGCGCAAGAAACCCGCGCACTGCTCGTACGCCTTCGGGCCCATCAGTTTCACTTTTTTCAGTTCGTTCCGGTCTTCGAACCGTCCGTTTTCCTTTAAATAGGCGACGATGTTCTTCGCCAAGGAAGACGAGATTCCGGAAATGTACGAAAGGATGGAGACCGACGCCGTGTTTACGTCGACCCCGACCTCGTTCACGCAGCTCTCGACGACCCCGTACAGGGATTCCCCGAGTTTCTTCTGGTTCATGTCGTGCTGGTACTGACCGACCCCGATCGACTTCGGGTCGATTTTCACGAGCTCGTTCAGCGGATCCTGCAGGCGTCTCGCTAAGGAGACCGCGCTTCTTTTCTCGACGGTCAGATCCGGGAATTCCTCTTCCCCGAGTTTTGAGGCGGAATAGACCGACGCGCCGGCTTCGTTCACGATGAAGATTTTTTCCGGTAGATGGTTCTTTTCGACGATGTCCCTCAGGATCTCTTCGGATTCCCGCGACGCCGTCCCGTTTCCCAGAGCGATGTAATCGACCGGATTCTTTTTCAAAAGTTCCGTCAGTTCTTCTTTCGAACGTTCGACGGACGCTTTCGAGTTCGCGGTGATCATGCTGATCCCGACTTTCTCGAGGATTCCGTTCTCGTTCACGAAGGCGTACTTGCAGCCCGTGCGGAAGCCCGGGTCGAATCCGAGGACCCGCTTGTTCTTTAAAGGCGGAACCATCAGTAAAGACTTCAGGTTCTTCTTAAAGACTTCGATCGATTCGTCCTCGGCCTTCTCGGTCAGTTCCGAACGGATCTCGTTCTCGACCGAAGGCAGAATCAGGCGCTTCAAGGCGTCGTCGATTGCTTCGTTCATCTCGACGAAATACACGTTGTTGAACGTGTAATCCTTCGCGATCTTCCTCTTGATGAAGTCCGTCTTGTACTCGAGGCCGACCTTGAGATATCCTTCCTTCTCCCCGCGGTTCATCGCGAGGATCTGGTGGGGGCGTAAACGCGGAAGCGGCGCCCTGAACGAAGCGTAATGCCCATACGTGTCGTGCTCTTCCTTCTTGATTTCCTTCGAAGTCATGAACCCGTAGGTCCTAATCTCATCCTTGACGAAGGCGCGGTAATCCGCATTGTCCGAGATTTCTTCGGCCAATATGTCCTTCGCTCCGGCTAAGGCGTCCTCGTAAGAAAGGACTCCCTTTTCCTTATTCATGAAGGATTCGGCGTAGGTTTTCAGATCTTTTTCCTTCTTCCCGGCTTTTAAATAGAGCGCGAGCGGCTCGAGTCCTTTCTCCTTGGCGATGCTGGCGCGGGTCTTCCTCTTAGGCTTATACGGCCGGTAGAGATCCTCGACTTCGCTTAAAGTCAGCGCCTTCAGGATCTTCTCCTTTAATTCCGGCGTGAGCTTTCCCTGCACATCGATCGACTCGATCACGGTTTTCTCCCGTTCGTCGAGGTTTCTTAAATACGTCAGGCGTTCCTCGAGCGTCCTTAAGTCCGCGTCGGTCAGTCCGCCGGTCTTCTCCTTGCGGTAACGGGCGATGAACGGGACGGTATCCCCTTCGTCGAGGAGCCCGATTGCGGCCTCCACCTGGGTTTCCTTGACTTTGAGTTCTTCGGCGATGATCTTATTGATTTCCATACGTTTATCCTTCCAATTCCTGTTCTTTCAACAGTTCCTTCTTCTTTTCCTCGTACTGCTTCCTCGCCTGTAACGAGAAGGAGCATCCGCAGTAATCCTGCCGGTAGAGGTTATATTCCCTGGCGATCCGGATTCCTTTCAGCGTTCCGTCCTTCTTCCGGAAATCGCTCGGGAGATACTTCGTGTTCGGATAAAGCTTCTCTAGCTCGTATCCGATCCGGTTCAGCAGATCGCTCGGTTTCTTCGAGCTCACCGTCATCACCGTCGCGAAGTAATCGAACGAATGTTCCGAAGCGTATTTGTACGCCAAGGAGAGACGCAGGCGATGGCAGAGCGTGCAGCGCTCCCCGCCTTCCTGATCCTGTTCGTGTCCCCGGATTGTTTTTAAATACAGATTGTAGTCGTAATCGTACGCGACGACCCGGATGGACGTCCCCTTTTCCTGATTGAGGCCGTCTACGAACCGCTTCAGCTCGTTCTCCCGATGCTCGTATTCCTCCAAAGGGAAGATGTTCGGATTGATATATCCGACCGTCACGTCGAAATACTCCGAAAGAAGAGTCAAAGGATACGTCGAGCACGGTCCGCAGCAGACGTGCAGGAACAGGCTCGGTTTCCCCTTGCTGAGATCGAGCGAATGCAGGATCTCCATGCAGAGATCGTTCGCGTTCTTCTTCTTTTCTTCCTTCATGCCGGATTTCCTACCTTTCCTATTATAAAGTCCCCTTTAAAAAAACGGAAAAGGGAGACTTCCCTTTTCCGTCCGTATTGTTGAAATCTTTGTTGATTCCCTTTTAATCGTGGATGAACATCGCGTCCCCGAACGAGAAGAAATGGTACTTCTCCTCGATCGCGTGCTTATAGGCCTTCATAATCATCTCCCTGGAGGCGAAAGCCGAGACGAGCATGACCAGGGTCGATTTCGGCAGATGGAAGTTCGTGATGAGCTCGTCCACCGCCTCGTACTGGAAGCCCGGATAGATGAATAAGGACGTCGATTCCTTCGTCGGACGGAATTCCCCGTACTGGTGGTAGACCGTCTCGAGCGTGCGGACGGAAGTCGTCCCGACCGCGATGATCCTTCTCCCTTCCTTCTTGGCGAGATTCAGGCGTTCCGCGGCGTGTTCGTCCATCTCGAAATACTCCGAGTGCATGTGGTGTAAGAGGATGTTGTTGGTCTTGACCGGGCGGAACGTGCCGAGCCCGACGTTCAGCGTCACGTCGATGACTTCGACGCCCATCTTCTCGATCTTGTCGAACAGTTCCTTTGTGAAGTGGAAGCCGGCGGTCGGCGCCGCGGCGCTGCCCTCGACCTTCGCGTAGACCGTCTGATAGCGGTCGTTCTGTCCTTCCTGCTGGTGGATGTACGGCGGAAGCGGCATCTTCCCGAGCGTGTCGAGCACCTCGTAGAAGATTCCCTGATAGTCGAGGCGGAACACGCGCAGCCCTTCGTCCTGAACCTCCAAGCAGGTCGCCTTCATTTCGGCGTGGTCCCCGAAGTCGATGACCGTTCCGACCTTGATCGTCTTCGCATTGCCGCAGAGAGCCGTCCAGACGTCCTTCTTGGTCTTGTCCGGTTCGAGAAGGAGCACCTCGACCTTCGCTCCGGTCCCTTCCTTGACGCCGAAAAGGCGCGCCGGGATGACCTTGGTGTTGTTCCGTACAATGACATCGCCCTTCTTCAGATAATCGACGATCTGGTAGAAGTGCTTGTCCTCGAGCTCGCCCGTCTTCTTGTTGAGAACGAGAAGCCTCGACTCGTCGCGCTTTTCCGCCGGCGTCTGGGCGATCAGTTCCTTCGGGAGATCGTAGTCGTACTCGTTCAGATCGTAGACGTTGTATCCGAATTCCTTTACGGCCTTAGCGACCTTCTCCTTCATTTCTTCCGTCAGTTCTTCTTTCTTTTCTTCCATATGGACTAAAATCCTTTCGTTCCCCCGTATGCGGCGAGGGTCTCTTGAGCAAATTCCGTGAAGCGGTCGTTCTTAATCGCCTCGCGCGCTTCCTCCATCGTCTGGATTAGGAAGCGGAGATTATGGATGGAGCAGAGCGTCTTCCCGAACTCCTCGTTCTCCTTCATCAGATGGCGGATGTACGCCTTCGTGTAATGCCTGCACGCGTAGCAGTCGCACTCGTCGTCGATGGGCGTGAAATCCTCGGCGTACTTTGCGTTGAGGATGTTGATGCGTCCGTGATGGGTCATCAGGGCCCCGTGGCGCGCGATGCGCGTCGGGAGGACGCAGTCGAACATGTCCACGCCTTTAGAAATCCCGTCGAAGATGTAATCGAGGGATCCGACTCCCATCAGATAGCGCGGCTTGTTTACCGGCATGTATTTCACCGCGTACGAGACCATGCGGTACTCGACTTCCTTCGGTTCCCCGATGGACGTCCCTCCGATGGAATATCCTTCGAAGTCCATGTCCGCGAGCTTTTGGGCGCAGTACTCGCGCAAATCCTGATAATCCCCGCCCTGCACGATTCCGAAAAGAGCCTGGTCCGGGCGCTTATGCGCCGCCTTGCAGCGTTCCGCCCAGCGCAGGGTCCTCGCCACGGACTTTTCCATATAGGCGCGGGTCGCCGGATACGGCGCACACTCGTCGAGCGCCATCGCGATGTCCGCCCCGATCTTTTCCTCGGTGTCCATGACCGTCTCCGGGGAGAAGAAAAGCTTGTCCCCGTTCAGCGGATTCTTGAAGGTGCAGCCTTCCTCGGTAATCTTGCGGAACTTCGTCAGCGAGAACACCTGGAATCCGCCCGAATCCGTCAGCATTGGACCGTCGTAATTCATGAACTTCTGGATTCCGCCCGCCTTGGCCACGATGTCCGCTCCCGGACGCAAAGCCAGATGGTACGTATTCGCCAGAATGACGCCGGCTCCGACTTCCTTCACCTGCTCGGGCGAAAGGCACTTGACGGTCGCCTGCGTTCCGACCGGCATGAACATCGGCAGCTCGACATCCCCGTGCGGAGTGTGCAAAACGCCGTATCTCGCCCCGCAGTTCCTGTCCTGATGAAGGATCTCAATTCCGAAATGTTCGCTCATGGTCTGTTCTTCCTCTTATAGCCTTTACCATTTTAATGAAGCGGGGAGGAGGACTCAAGGAAAATCCTTCGGGGGGATTTCTTCCCGTTTCTTTTTTCCGCCGCAAAAAGAAAAGAAACGGCTTCCCGTTTCTTCCCCTGACAGTTGGATGCGCTTATCCACAAGATAGGATACTCATAAATATGGTTTTAGCAAGATATAACGTTAATCGATATAAAGATTATACGCTAATTATTAATATCGTGTCCCGCCAAAACTTCTTTATAAGACCATCGGTACCGCGTCTAAGGAATTCTCTTCCTCATCGGGTAACGGACTTACTATAACATAGCAAGTTAAAAAATTAGGTATACGAGCACTATTCTGATGGTTTGTCCGTTTCCTCGGTCTTCTTTTCAGGAAGGCATTTTTCAGTCAAGGACAGACGGATTCCGAGCTTCTCAAGGACCGCGTCATGGTCCTTCTTTTTGTTGTGGAGCCTTACTCCGTTTCCGTCATCCGTCACCTTCAGATACTTCATGAGACCGATCAGCGAATTCCTCGTGTATCCGAGCTTCTTCGCCACAGTCAGCAGCCTCGCATCTATCCTTCCTGCAATCAGCATGCAGAATGACAGGCCCTGGATCATGGCATGGTCATCGATGTTGAGCCCGGAGAAATCGAGCCCGTTCTTCAGCCTGTCGTAGAACGT
>Ga0256406_1001167_pt1 | contig 43505 bp, 40 predicted proteins | sample RumenRJG_03DNA_FD_185986 | JGI IMG/M metagenome (GOLD analysis project Ga0256406, IMG submission 185986) | Bovine rumen microbial communities from Lethbridge, Alberta, Canada - RJG_03 | ecosystem: Host-associated > Mammals > Digestive system > Stomach > Rumen | place: Canada: Alberta | collected... | reverse complement strand
TCTTTTGTGTAGTGAAGGTTTGGTCGCTGACATTATACCAAAAAGGGAGGACAATGCTCTTTTTATTTGCACCTCCCGTAAAATCAAGAGATTCGCACTATAAACAGGTGGTGAATTTGACACTACCTTAGATATTTTGGAGGTCTAATTATGATTTGGTTTGTTTTGCTTATTGTAGCCGCAGTGATGGGCGTGGTGATTTATTTCGCTATGAAATCCCACAATAAGATGGTAGCTGACGGCAAGATTATTAGCAGACGCACAAATTTCATGGAGAGCGCCGAGGAGTTCACTCTTTCAGCGGTCGATCCCGCACGGGTTACCGAGGCGGTCAAAGCAATAGACTATGCCGAAATGCGTACAAAGATGCAAGGCAGCAACGAACAGCAGCTTTTCAAATTTACCGGCAGCACTTGGTCGGCACAGCTTCATAAGCTTAGAGATAACGGCACGCAGGTTGTATATCGTTTTGAGTTTACCAACTGGAAAACACATAATGGAATGCCGCAGGACGGCCTAAACATGAACAAGCTGACGACTGCCGTGGAGAAGATATTCTTGAGTCTAGATCCCAATACACAGGTACGGACGGTTCCGCTGGAGTTTAAGACCAAACACAGCATTTTGTAAGGAGGATCAAACATGTCCGATGGTATGATAGTCGCTTTGGCTTTTGTTTGTATAGGCTTGCTGGTGGTAGTGGTTGGCTTTATTGGAAACAAGATCGTAGATAAAGGATCGGATGCAATTCGCAACAAAGCTGTGCGCAAGAAGAATTTAGGGAATCCGAGCGAACCGGAAAGCCTTGCGGATCGCTTCGAGAACGGCCGGAAATTATGATGAAATATGCAAAAATTATTACCCTCCTATTGGCAGTGTTTATGGCTCTGTCGCTCTCGGCATGCGGCAAGAAAATGAGCGAGGAAGAAATGGAAGAGGCTTGCGTCAACGCAAGGCCATCGATTGTACCAGCAATCCAATCAGGAGGTCTAATGCAATTAAAAGGCATCTTATGCACCTATGCACTAGAATACAACCAGGATTATCCCGGTCAGGATCCGTTCGCGGAGATTCTCGCAGATTATCGTATGCAGCAACCGGGCGCGAATCCTATCATAATGTTTACATTGATCTAAGTAGAAAGACTAGCCGACAGCTAGCTAATATTGCGATAGTAAAGCAGAAAATAGAAGAAGATTTCGTAAGTTTCAAGTTGCGTATGTTCTTCCAACTGATGCTGGACTATTCCATTTTGAATGAGGATGAGTACTACGAAATCCTTTATGGCACGACCGATAGGAAGAAAATATATCTTGTAAAGACGGGTTTAACGATCAATTTGATCAATCGGCTAGAGAAAGACGACCAGTTAAAGAACATCACATTCGACAGAAATGGAAATCTTGCTACGAATGATTTGTTTGATGATTACCTAAAAGAAGCTGATGATTTTTATAGGTTTGAGCTAAGCCGCTTTCTATGATTCCGATAGCATCTTGAACTTTAATGATCTGAAAATAAGATCAAAAAGCGTTAAACTCATGCTTTTATAGTTTTTTGGAAAGGATTATCTTACTTATATAATTAAACGGGAGACTCGACATGTTCGAGAAAATAAGTTGGTGGATACATGCATTATGGGGGCGATATAAGCTCTGTAGGAAACTGAGGAAAATGCCCTAAACCCCAGTTCGTTAAGCGTCGACCGCGTAGAATTATGCCCCGCCAGCCATTATAATAGAAATAAAACCAGAATAATGAGGTAATAAATGAAGGACGGAAAACATCCAGATCCGAATGCGGTGCATCCGATTGCGGGATACAATAAGGAAATCTACGTAAAGCCAACAATCAGGAATCCGAATATTGTAGTCGGCGACTTTACTTATATTGCGGATTCCGAATTCGAAAGTCATGTGACCCATCTTTATGAGTGGAATGGAGACAAACTAATTATTGGAAAGTTCTGTCAGATTGCGGCCGGAGTTGAGTTCGTGATGAATGGCGCAAATCATCAGATGAATGCCGTATCGACATTTCCGTTCTACACGCTTGAGGGTTGGGATATGGAGCCTCCAAAACCATCTGACTTGCCACTTAAAGGCGATACGGTGGTTGGAAATGATGTGTGGATCGGCCAAGATGCCGTAATTCTTCCGGGTGTACATATAGGCGATGGCGCTATCATTGGTGCGAATTGCGTTGTTGGCAGAGATGTAGCTCCATATACGATTGTAATTGGGAATCCGGCGCGTGATCTTCGCAATCGATTCGATGATGAGCTGATTGATCTATTGCTCCAGTTCAAGTGGTGGAATAAGAGTATTGACGAAATCAATACCCTCATTCCGCTTCTTACGGATAGTGATTTAGAGAAAGTTAAAGCAGAGCTGAAGAATCGATTAAGCTAATAGATTCTTATTTCTTCGGATACTCCCAGCTCTTGCGGATATAAATCCCGTTTTCTTTCAATACTTGCCGTACCGTACCGCAGTCGAGCCCTACTATGGTTCCGACCTCTTTTGGAGTCTTCATCTGCGCATACAGAGCTATCACCTTCTTGACGAGTTCAGGCTTCGTGGATGCTTTATGTGATACCTCTACGCCATTACGTTTTAATACTGCACTAATAGTACTTCTGTGACACTCGAAGTCTTTGGCCAATTTATATACCGAGTCCCCGGACTGATATCTTTTGCATATGGCTTGGACTTCTAGTTCTGATAAACTTTTTTGCTTTTGCCGTATGCGACATACTTCAGTCTCGCCATAGACATTTTGGCGTTTTGGTGATATATTATCTCTAGCTGGCGGGTTTGTTTTTTTGGCCAGATTGTCCAAATTGCTGCCAATATTCAGTGGATTGATGCTTTCTTTGAATTTCCGTATCTGTAGAAACGGGTTTGAATAAAGTTGCGATAGGTCCACCAAAAGTACCTCGCACAGGTTGTTTGCATAACAGCATCCAGTACCTGAGTGAGTTCACATATTGGATGGATAATCAACAAGAGGAAAGGCCGCATCCGGGTGATTCCGGATGGGGTCTTTTTTGCGGTCTTTTCTTATCCGCCAGCCTGCCGTGACGGAGGGGAGAAGACTATCGCGCATGTGTGGTGCGGCGCTGCATCGCAGAACCGGATGCGCTTTTGCAGGAATGCCGGGTTCGTCTTTTTGAAATTTCCTGTTGACACGGATACGATACCGCGCTATGATAGCAAAGTCGCAGACAGTAAGCGGCGCAGGCGCGAGTGGCTCAGCGGTGGAGCACCACCTTGCCAAGGTGGGGGTCGCGGGTTCGATCCCCGTCTCGCGCTCGACAGGCGGAGGATGAGAGTTCATCCTCCGTTTTTTGTTATGTGTTTTTCGTAATGAGCCGCGCAAAAAAACAGCATCTGAACCCATGAAAAATGCACATACACCCGCGCCAATCTGTTGTATAATCAAACATGTATGCGGATATAACGCTTCCGCAAAAAAAGAGCATTGTGCAGTATGAAGCACGGGAAGAGGTTGGACATGCTTGAAGATTTAAAACAGAGAGTGTACGAGGCGAACATGCTTTTGCCGAAGTACGGACTGGTCACGTTCACCTGGGGCAATGTCAGCGCGATCGACCGCGCCTCGGGGCTGGTCGTCATCAAGCCCAGCGGCGTGGATTATGACAAAATGACGCCGGACGATATGGTCGTGGTGGATCTGGACGGCAAGGTGGTGGAAGGGGCTCTGCGCCCGTCCTCCGATACGCCGACGCATGTGGAGATCTACAGGGCGTGGCCGGAGATCGGCGGCGTCGTTCACACGCATTCGTCCTATGCGACAAGCTGGGCGCAGGCGGGGCGCGACATCCCCTGCTACGGCACCACCCACGCGGATTATTACTACGGACCGATTCCCTGCCTGCGGTGTCTGACGAAGGAGGAGATCGACGAGGCGTACGAGACCAATACGGGCCGTCTGATCGTGAACGAATTTGCACGGCTTAAAAAGGACCCGGCGGCGGTGCCGGCGGTCCTCTGCCGGAATCACGGTCCCTTCGCATGGGGGAAGGATGAAGTGGAAGCGGTTCACAGCGCGGTCGTTCTCGAGGAGGTCGCGAAGATGGCGTACCGCACGGAGCTGATCAACCCGCGGGTTGTCCCGGCGCCGCAGGATCTGCAGGACAAGCATTATTACCGCAAACACGGAGCCCATGCCTACTACGGTCAGGTCCGGCAGTAAGCTGGCAGGGCAAGAGGCAAAGAAGGAGGAATCACATTGGATAATCGGGAATTGAAGAGAGTAGCCAATGAGGTCCGCAAGGGCATCATTGAGGGAACACATGCCGCAAAATCGGGTCATCCGGGCGGATCGCTGTCCGCAGCCGATATCTTCACCTTCCTTTATATGGAGGAACTCCGCGTGGATCCGAAGAAACCGGCGGATCCGGACCGCGACCGCTTCGTGCTTTCCAAGGGCCATACGGCTCCGGGCTATTACGCGGCGATGGCGCAGAAGGGTTATTTCCCGGTGGAGGAGCTGAAAACACTCCGGCATACCGGCTCGAGGCTGCAGGGACATCCGTCGATGCGTTATCTTCCGGGTATCGATATGAGCAGCGGCTCGCTGGGCCAGGGAATCTCCGCGGCCTGCGGGATGGCGCTGGGCGGAAAAGTTCAGAACAAGGATTTCCGCGTCTACACGCTTCTGGGTGACGGTGAGATCGAGGAAGGCGAGGTCTGGGAGGCGGCGATGTTCGCCGGAGCGAAGAAGCTCGACAACCTCTGCGTCATCGTGGATAACAACAACCTTCAGATCGACGGAACGGTGACCGAGGTCAACAATCCGTATCCGATCGACAGGAAGTTCGAGGCATTCAATTTCCATGTCATCAACATCGACGGCCATGATTTTGACCAGATCCGCGCGGCCTTCCGCGAGGCACGGGAGACAAAGGGAATGCCGACGGCCATCATCGCGAAGACGGTGAAGGGCAAGGGAGTCAGCTTTATGGAAAATCAGGTGAGCTGGCACGGCACCGCCCCCAACGATGAGCAGTACGCGCAGGCGATGAAGGATCTGGAAAGGATTGGTGAGACGATATGAGTGATGTGAAGGCAATCGCAACAAGACAGAGCTACGGCGAGGCACTCCGGGATCTGGGCGCCGAGTACCCGAATCTGGTCGTGCTCGACGCCGATCTGGCCGGTGCGACGAAAACCGGCATGTTCAAGAAAGCCTATCCGGACCGTTTCTTCGACTGCGGTATCGCGGAAGGCAACATGATGGGGATCGCGGCCGGGCTTTCCACGACCGGACTGATCCCGTTCTGCAGCACCTTCGCGATGTTCGCGGCGGGACGTGCGTACGAGCAGGTGAGAAATTCAATCGGCTATCCGCATCTGAACGTCAAGATCGGGGCGACGCACGCCGGCATTTCCGTCGGAGAGGACGGCGCGTCCCATCAGTGCCTCGAGGATCTTGCTCTGATGCGGGTGATCCCCGGTATGACGGTGATGTGCCCCGCTGACGATGTGGAAGCGAGAAAGGCCGTGAAGGCGGCACTTGATTTCGAGGGACCGGTGTACCTCAGGTTCGGCCGCGCGGCGGTTCCGGTTATCAATGATCCCGACGAGAAATTCGAGATCGGAAAGGGCAAGGTGCTGCGCGAGGGAAGCGACGTCACGGTCGTTGCGACCGGTATCTGCGTCCACGCCGCTCTGGAAGCGGCGGACCGCCTGAAGGCGGACGGCATCGATGCGGAGGTGATCAACATCTGCACCATCAAGCCGCTTGACAAGGAACTGATTACAGCCTCAGCGAAGAAGACCGGACGCGTCGTCACGGCGGAAGAGCACAGCATCATCGGCGGCCTCGGTGGCGCGGTGGCCGAGTGTCTCGCGGAAAGCTGCCCGACCCGGATGTACCGTATCGGCGTCCGCGACCGCTTCGGCGAATCCGGTCCGGCGGCTGAGCTGATTCATAAATACGAGCTGGATGCCGAGGGGATCTATAAGCAGGTCAGGGCATTCATGGAGGCGAAATGATCCTGTTTGCGCCTTCGATTCTGTCGGCAGATTTCAGCCATCTGGGCGACGATATTCTCAGGACACGGGAGGGCGGAGCCCAGATCGTCCATATCGATGTGATGGACGGAAGCTTTGTGCCGCAGCTGACTTTCGGAGATCCGGTGATCCGGTCGATCCGGCCGGTCACGGACCAGCTCTTTGATGTGCATCTGATGGTCTGGCATCCGGAACGCTATGTGAAACGGATGGCGGACTGCGGTGCCGATCTGATCACCTTCCATCTCGAGGCAGCGGAGGACCCCCGGGCGGTGATCGACGCGATCCATGCGGCGGGAAAAAAGGCGGGGCTTGCCATCAAACCGGCGACGCCGGTGGAGGCGGTCAGACCGCTGGCGGAAGCGATCGATATGCTTCTGGTGATGACGGTGGAGCCGGGATTCGGAGGCCAGTCCTACATCCCCGCCTCAACCGGACGGATCGCCGCGGCGCGCCGGATGTTCGCCGGCCTTGACCGTGAGACGGATATCGAGGTGGACGGCGGCATCAAGACGGACAATGTCCGTGTGGTGCTGGACGCCGGCGCGAATGTGATCGTCGCCGGATCCGCCGTGTACCGCGGCGATATCCGGAATAATACCAGAAAGTTTATGGAAGATTTCGCGCTCTGGGAAGCGGAGAACGAATGAAAGCGGTCTGAACACAGAGGAAGGGAAAAGTCGGGGCGCCGGCCGGGAAGGAAAAGCCGGCGCCCCGGCATTTTCAGGATGAAGTCAGAGCGGCGAGAGACCGAAGCCGTTGCAGATGCCGTCCACCTTCTGACCGTTCCGGCAGAGGACGCACTCCTCGTGAGAATAAGACGCGTAGTCGGGAAGGTCGGCTTTGGAGAAGATCGAGTAAACCGGAAGCCCTCCGATTTTCGTCGCGATCGAGAAGATCGCGGAGAGGCCGCTGATGGCCGCGCCGTAGTACCTGAGCGACTCGACAGCCCGGACAATGGTGGTGCCGGTGGTCGCGGAAGCAAGCAGCAGAAGCACGTTCTTTCCTCGGATCCAGGGCTGCAGATTTTCACGGAAGATCATCTGTCCTGCCGCGCTGTATTCGGGCGTCAGAACGTAGATCGACTTGTGAGCGTTCATGGAGATGACGCCGGCCTTTGAGAGCTCCTCCGCGAGATAGGCGCCGATGATCTCCGTGCCGTCGAGACAGACGATCGTGTCCACAGGCGTCGTGTAATAATGGATCGAGCTGAGGGCTTTCGCAGCCGCCCGGGCTTCGGTCATACGCGACTTGATCGCCGTCATGTCGAGATAGTAGTTGACATGGGAGTTCGGTGTGACGAAATGCCCCGGCACAACCCGCAGGATGACGTCGGGAAATTCCTTCGATGCGATTTTCCGGTAGTTTTCCATACTTCTGCCTCCTTTCATCTGGCCCGCAGGCTTATCAGATTGCTTTTATTTTAGCACAAGCCGGTTTGCAAGCGTCGTTTTTTCGACACATTCCGTACATATTTCTGCGATAAAATAGCAAAAATCAAGCGCCGGCGATGCATCGGATCAAATGATTCCGGTTGCATCCAGGTCTTTGTATGCGCTAAGATAGAGCGACGTGGTGCCTTCCGCATCACGCCGTTTCAGACTGTCCGATGGGAATCGGATGGAAATGCAACCGACAACCCGTTCACTTGAGGAAATACATGGCTAACGTTAATCGATTCAGACGGGGGCTGCGGATGTTTTTTCTCGCGCTGCTGGCCGTCACGGCTTCGCTGCTGCTTCTGTCCGTCTGCTTCATCGCGGTGTGGAGCGCCACATCGAGACCTTCGGTGACGCTCGACCAGAGTGAGGTCACCGTGAAAGCCGGCGAGACATTCAGCAAAGATCAGGTCGGCTACACAATCCTGCACGCGAGGACCGGAGATCTCACGATCGATGATTCCCGGGTTGACCTGAAACGGGCCGGTGATTACACGGTCCGATATCAGCTCCGCAAATCGGCGCTCGAGAAGCTGGTTGAGCACTTTTCTCCGAATCCGTCCGTTGAGGCGGATCTCACGGTTCATGTGGTCGATACGGACGCGCCGTCCATCACACTGAAGAAGGACACTGTCGTGGTCGGCGTCGGTTCCACGCTGAAGGTGGAGGATCTCGTGAAGTCCGCGTCGGATTCGACGGAGGTTACGACAACCTTCGAAGACGGGAAGACCGAGATGAAGTTTGACGCACCGGGCACCGAGAACGTGAAGGTGCTGGCGACCGATACGGGCGGAAACCAGACGTCCTCCATGGTGACGGTTATCGTCAAAGACGCGGATCTTGCTGCACCGGTGATTCTTGGTGCGGAGTATACGGTCGTGAGGACAGGAGATGCTTTCGATGTGATGAGCGGCGTCTCCGTCACCGACAACAGCGACGACGCTCCGCAGCTTGCGGTTGAGCCGCAGAGCGTAGATACCTCACAGCCGGGGGACACGACGCTCACCTATACGGCGACGGATGCGCTCGGCAATACCTCGACCGTGCAGCGTGTGGTGACGGTTTCAAGCGATGTGGCGCAGTATCAGGGGAAGAATTTCGCGATCCTCTGGGATGCGTCCGGTGTGACGAACCAGCCGTATCTGGTCGCGGTCAACCGGCAGCAGAACGTGGTGACGGTCTATCAGCAGGATTCGGACGGGCGTTACACGGTTCCGGTTCAGGTTTTTCTCTGCAGCACGGGAACGGATACGCCGGTGGGGAGGTTCACCACGGAGGAGCGCTACCGATGGCAGACGCTTTATGACGATTCCTTCGGCCAGTACGCGACGCGGATCAACGGACATATCCTCTTTCATTCGGTGCCTTACTTCACTGAGAACCCGGCTGATCTGGAGTCCGAGGAGTTCAACAAGCTGGGGACGACCGCCAGTCTCGGCTGCGTCCGTCTCTGCGTCGCGGACGCGAAGTGGATCTATGACAACTGTCCGGACGGATTCCCCTGCGTGATTTATGACGACGCCAATTCGCCGGGACCGATGGGAAGACCGGAAGGAATTCAGATCGATCTCAGTGATACGTCGAAGAAGGGCTGGGATCCGACGGATCCGGATCCCTCCAACCCGTATCTGACGGCGGCCGCGACTTCGGAGAACGCCGGTGCCGGAAGCGAATCAAAGACCTCCGGAGGAGAAGACGCGGACGGCTCCGCCGGGACAGACGGCGGATCTGACTCATCCGGCAGGACGCAGGACGGGCAGGCGGCCCTGACGGCGGCTGACGTGAGCCGGATTCTGAACGAAGATTGAGGAAGACAACGTCGGCGTTTCCCTTCGGGGAGGGGCAGAGCGGCGGAGCAAGGGTGAACCGGAAGGAGGACAGGAGATGAAGAAGGGTCTGGTGCTGGAGGGAGGTGCCATGCGCGGATTGTTCACGGCCGGGGTGATGGACGTTTTCATGGAGAACGGCATTGAATTCGACGGTGCGGTCGGCGTCTCGGCCGGCGCGGCGTTCGGCTGCAATTACAAGTCGAGACAGCCGGGGCGGGTGATCCGCTACAATCGCCGTATGGCGCATGACCGGCGGTTCGCCGGGCTCGGGAGCTTCCTGCGTACCGGCAATCTCTACGCAGCGGAATTTGACTATCATATCCTGCCGACTGAAATCGATATCATGGATTTTGAGACATACCGCACGAACCCGATGGAATTCTGGTATGTCTGCACGGATGTGCGGACCGGACGCCCGGTATACCACCGGTCGGAGGAGCTGACATACGAGGATCTGGAATGGATGCGCGCCTCCGCGTCGATGCCTGTCGCTTCGAAGATCGTCAGGATCGGCGGCTATGAGCTGCTGGACGGCGGCATTTCCGATTCGATTCCGCTCCGCTTCTTCGAGTCGGTCGGCTACGACCGGAACGTTGTGGTCCTCACCCAGCCGAAGAACTATGTGAAGCAGCCGAACCGGCTGATGCCGCTGATCCGAGTCGCGCTGCGGCAATATCCGGCCACCGTCAGGGCGCTGGCAAACCGTCATCTGCGATACAGGAAGCAGGTGCGTCAGGTCTGGGACGATGTGGCGGCGGGCAGGGCGCTTGTGATTCAGCCTGACGCGCCGCTTGAGATTCACAGCGTGGAACACGACGAGTCAGTGATGCAGCGTGCCTATGAAGAAGGGCGGAAAGCAGCCGAAGGGCAGCTGGAAGCGGTAAGGGAGTTCCTGGGAGATGAGAAAGCATAAAGCAGAAGCGGAACAGAGCGGAAACGCGGTGCCTTTGAAAAAAGGCCGGGCGGGAGCATCCGGCGGAAAGCGAAAGAAAACCGGCGCGGCCCGTGCTGCCAGGATTATGCTTCTGATCTGCGTCGCGGCCCTTTTAGCCGGCTACGGCGCCGGCTGGATCCTTCTGAGAGGCCGTTTTCTTCCGATGACGACGGTCAACGGGGTGGATTACAGCCGTCTGGACGCCTCCGAAGCGCAGAAGAAGTTTGAGAAAACCTACGCGGGACGGACGCTTACGATTCTGGAAAAGGAAGGCGGGGAGGAAAGCCTTGATCTGGACGCCATCGGATTCGAACTGACCTCCAATATGACGTTTCAGCAGCTGATCGATGATCAGGATTACTGGCTCTGGCCGCTGTCGTTCATTCGAAATACCATCATCGAAACGGAATCCGGCGTCCGGTACGACGAAGAAAAGCTGGATGCTGCGGTGAAGGCGCTCGACTGTATTTCCGGAAGCGGTGTCCGGGATCCGAAGGACGCCTATCTCGACAGGAACGCGACGGACGGTTATTTCATTCATCCGGAGGATGACGGTACAAGGCTGGATGAGGCGAAGACGCTTGAGGCCGTCAGGGAAGCGCTTGAGAAGGGTGCGGATACGCTTGATCTGGAGAAGACGGGCTGTTACCTCACGGCGTCTGTCCGTTCGGACGATCCGTCGCTTGCCGCGGCGATTTCGGCGATCAAGCCGATGGAGAGCGTCGTCCTGAAGCTGTACATGGAGGGCGGCGTCTATGTGACGCTGGACAAGAGCGAGTTCGTTGACTGGATTCAGTATAACGGCTCATCGGTCAACATCAGCTCAGACGCCGTGATCGCCTACACGAAAAAGCTGGCGGATGCATACGACACCTTCGGTAAGGAGCGTCAGTTCAAAACGTATGAGGGCGATACCCTCACGGTCGGCGGCAGCTCCTATGATGATTTCGGGTATCAGATGAACCAGGAAACCAGCGCCGCCGCGATCCGGGACGCGCTGATGTCAGGCACCTCCCAGACTGTGGCGCTTGACTGGAATTCCTACGGCCGGGAACGGGATGATCTCGGAGGGGACTTTGGCAATACCTATGTGGAGATCAGTCTCGACCAGCAGCATATGTGGTACTACGTGGACGGTGAGCTTTTTGTCGACACGGATATCGTCTCCGGTCTCGCGACAGAGACCCGGGCGACGCCGCCGGGCGTGTTCTGTATTCTGGATAAGCTGAAGGACCACACGATGAAGGGAAGCTACGGTTCGTCGTTCGCGAACTATGTGATGCCTGTTGCCTACAATGGTATATGCATCCATGACAGCTCCTGGAGGGACGACTACGGCGGCGATATCTGGCTGACGGACGGCAGCCACGGCTGCATCAATACGCCGTATGACGCGGTGAAGAGGATTTTCGAGAACATCGATACCGGGACGCCGGTGATCATCTATGACCGTGACAATACGGTGCCTGTGATTCATAACGAGACCTACACCGGAGGCGAGACGGACGAGGACAATACGGACGAGGATAACAGCGCGAATCTGGAGGCGAGCCTTCAGACGGACGAATAACGGTCTGCTCCGTGTCTCTGTTCAGACCAGCTCCTCGGTTCTGCCGCCCATTGTCTCGTAGAGACGGTGCGAGATTGAGATGACCGTACGGCCCTCGGACGCTGCCCTCAGCGCGCCGAGGACCGTTTTTTCAGTTCCGGCGTCCAGACTGGCTGTGACTTCGTCAAGAAGGAGAAGGCGCGGATTGAGCACCACGGCGCGCGCGATGCCAAGCAGCTGTTCCTGACCGCGGGAGAGACGGCTCTCGCTGAACGGAAGATCGAGGGGGATGTCCGGGAGCCCGACGAGGGAAAGCGCGCGCTGCGCATCATCGGTGCTGACGGCCGGGTCGCCCAGCGTGATCTGATCGAGAACGGTCCCCGGTACCGGCCGGAACGTCTGTTCAACATATCCGAAGAGACGGCGGCGGAGAGAAGGGCTGATCCGGGATGGGTCTTCCCCGAAGACCCGGACCGTTCCCCGATCCGGCCGGAGGAGTCCCAGAATCAGCCGGAACAGCGTGCTTTTTCCGATGCCGGTCCGTCCGGTCAGAACAACGGTCTCCCCGGTTCGGACGATGAGCGAGTATTCCGAGAAGATCGTATGATCTTCGTCGTAGCCGAAGCAGAGGCGGTCGATTCGAACCGCGTCGTCCTCTTCCGGGATTTCATTTCCGCGGCGTTTCGGGTACGATTCCCGTCCGGCTTCCGCTTCCTCCGTATCCGTTCCGGAACTGGAAGAAGCGCTCACAGCCTCCTTCTCCGTCTCAGTCGGACTTGCGGATCCGTTCGGCTGCATGTCGGGAAGGGCCAGAAACTCTCTGATTCTCGTGAGGCCGGCGGAAGCGGACTGGATATTCTGGATTTCCATGCCGATGCTCTCAAGCGGACCGAATACCTTTCCTACATAGGCGATCAGGGTGACGGAGGTTCCGACGGTGACGCCAAAGAAGGAGCGGAAGGCGTCGCCCTGACCGGAGGCGGCCATCATCACGGCGATGATGACAGAGCTCACCGTGAGAACGATGGGCGAGTAGACCGCGTCGAAGAAATTGGCCCGCTCCATCGCCTGAAAGCTGTCGTCCACCGCATCATCGTAGACGTTCTCCATATACTTCTCCGCGTGAAAAACATGAATCATCCGGATATTCCGAATGGTCTCCGGTATCTGCGCGCTGGCGCGTCCGATGGCGCGCCGGTTCTCGATCTGCGCGCGAAGTGTCCGGATCTGGAAGAGGCGTGTCATCACAAAGAGAATGACGGCTGCGGCTGTCATCAGGAGACCGAGGCCGCGGCTCTTTGTGAAGATCACGGCCATCACACTGATCACGCCGGCCAGATCCGAGCACATGCTGATGACGCCGGAAGAGAAGAGGTCCTCCACGGTGTCCACGTCATTGACGAAAAGAGAGGTCACCTCGCCGCTTTCGTGCGATGTAAAGTAGCGGGAGGGAAGGCGGAGCATCTTTTCCGACATGCGGCTTCGGAGCGCATGGGTCATCTTCTGACCGAATACCGTGATCAGCGCTTCGCGGACGGAGGTCATCAATCCGCCGGCTGCAAGCAGAGCGAAGTAGAGGAAGGCGTACCGGACGGGGACGTTCCGTGAGCGTGTCAGGCGGTCGATGACGGATCCCAGCACAAGAGGCGGGAGAAGATTGAGGATGATGGCGCCCGCGACCGATGCGGCAAGTCCGGCCGAAATCTTCCGGTTCGAACGGATCGTGGCGAACATGATTCTCCGGATCGGCCCGCCGCTTCCGGTCTGCCCGTTATTCTGTCTTTTCATGGCCAGCTGCCTCCTCTCCGGCTGTCTGCATGCTGTAGAGCGCCGCGTACTCCGGCTCGCTCAGCATCAGAGTGGTGTGATCGGCGAAGCGGCCGGTTCCATCCTTCATCCAGAGGACACCGTTCAGATCGGGGAAACAGGCGAGTCGGTGGGAGATGAGGATGATGATGCAATCTCCCGCAAGCCGTCGGAGATTCGACTGGATACGCCGTTCGGTGGCGGAATCAACGGAGGCGAACGGATCGTCGAGAATCATGACCGGACGCCGGTGGTAGAGGGTTCGGGCAAGCGCGAGCCGGGCCTTCTGGCCTCCGGAAAGACGGAGACCTCCTTCCCCGATACGGGTGCGGATGCCGTCCCGGAAATCGAGAACCTCCTGGTCCATGCAGACGGCGGTGAGCACATCTGTCAGCAGGTCATGTCCGCCGCCCGGGTCCGCGTCGCCAAGCGTGATGTTCTCTTCAACGGACGCGCTGATCAGCTCCGGGTCATGCCCCAGGTAACCGATCACCTGAAGGGGAAGACACGCTTCATCATCGGGATGGACGGAATGCCAGAGCTCCGCGGAGCCGAAGCGGATCGAGCCGTCATAAGGCGTTTCGCAGAGAAAGACGCGTCCCAGTGCAGACTTGCCCGATGCGACGCTTCCTGTGACGCCGATGATCTGGCCGGGCCTGGCTTCGAAGCTGATGTCGCGGAGCAGCTCTTTCCCATCGGGACTCCGGAAGGAGAGGTGGCTCACGGTGAGCGGAGCCGGAGCGGCGACGGAGAGCGGCAGAGAAACCGGATCTCCCGGCACTGCGGAGAGAAAGGGCCGGATCCGTTTCCAGCTCACATCAGCCTTCTGCACCGCATTGAACAGCTTCGCTGCGTGGGAAGATTTGGCCGCCAGCCGGGTAAAGCAGGCGAGATAGGTGGTGAGGGCGGCGATGTTCCAATGCGTCCAGCCGCTGCCGGTGACATTTCTGATCCCAAGTGAAAGGATCGGAACCGTGCCTGCCATTGAGATCACGAAATAGACCGGCTGCATCGCGTTCTGCCAGAAACCGGCGAGGATGCTGCGGCGCTCGCAGTCCTCCAGTACGGCTTCGTAGCGGGCGTTTCTGTTTGCCTCCTGACCGTAGACCCGGTACGTCAGTGCGTTTTCCGCACGGTCGCAGGTTGCTTCTCCGAGGCGGTCGGCTGCGGAGCGTGCCTCCGCCGAAAGACCTGTGACGCGCCTCTTCAGCTTCCCTGCCAGAATGTATGCGGCCGGCGGAAAGAGAATCGTGATCAGAGTCAGCCGGACATCGAGCGCAAGGAGCATCACGAGATAGACGATCATGACCACGCCGGTGTCGAAAACCTCGGTGGTCGCCTTGCGCATTCCCTCGGCGCAGGCCTCCGCGTCGGAGACGGCGCGGTTCAGATAGCCTCCGATCCCGGTTTCGCCGCGGAGGGCGGAGGCCGGACGTGCCAGCAGATTATGATAGAGCGTGTGCTTCATGGATCGAAGCGTGCTGTTGGCGAATCTGCGCACGAAAAGGCGCTTTGAGAACCGGGCGGCCTGGACTGCGAGGATCACCATCACATAAAGAAGAGCCAGACGCAGCATGTCGGAGCCTGTCCTGCGCCCCTTCAGTATTTCATAGAGAAGCTGGACCATCTGGCCTTCGAACCAGGGCCCGGCGGCCAGACCGATATTGTAGATCAGGCCTGCGAGTGTCACGACAGCCAGCGTCTGCCGCTCGTTCAGAAAATAAGTCCGGATGCGTGCAGGATCCGGAGGAGTATGGCGATGAGTCCGCATGCGAGCCCTCCCTGCTCTGACTGAACTGCTTCTGCTATTATACCCCCGGCCTTCCGCGGACAAAAGACGCGAAGACAAAAACCGTGATGCAAAACGTAACAGAATATGATATTCTTTGTAATAAATCCGTAAAACCTTGAGGCGGATCACGGAGGCATGCGCCGGCCGGCTCTTACGGCTCTGCTCCTTTCGCCAAACGCTTTCGCAGGGCGCGCCGGACGCGGCTGATGTGCCGCTCGAAATCGCCGCTGTCGATGAATTCCGCGAGTACGAGCTGGTCGAAGACGGGGACCGTGCAGGAATAGAAGGAAACCTTCTCAGACAGGTCGGACCGGGAGGCAGGCAGAACCATATATCCGATCCGGATCGAGGGGGAAAGAGTCTTCGAGAAGGTGTTGAGATAGAACACCGTGTGGTCCGGTTCGAGGGAGAAGAGCGTATCCTCGGTCTTTGTCGAGATGGTGAATTCCGAGTCGTAATCATCTTCGATGAGGAAACCGTCTCTCGCGGCGGCCCAGCGGATGTATTCCCTCCGCTTTGAGGCGGTGGCGGTGATTCCGCTGGGAAAGCTGTGGAATGGCGTGACATGAAGCACGGAAGCGCGGCTTTTCGCCAGCTCGTCCGTGCGGATGCCTTCCGGCCCCATCGCGAGCCGCTCGGTCCGAACACCGCTTGCTTCGTAAACACGCCGGATGATGCCGTAGGACGGATCCTCCAGGGCGAAGAGACGGCCGCGTCCCAGCATCTGGACGATGAGACTGTAGAGATATTCGGCGCCGGATCCGATCAGAATCTGATCCGGCGACACCTCGATGCCTCGGCCGCGCCGGAGATACCGGGCCAGCGCGGAGCGGAGCTCAATACAGCCGTTATAGGGAGAACGGATCAGGATCCGTTCGTCGTAGCGGTTCAGCACCTTGCGGATTGTCTTCGCAAACAGCGTGAAGGGGAATGCATCCGCCGTCCGATCCGTCTCCGCGGAGGAGTCCGGTGCGGGAACTGTCCCGGAGGACACGGCGCGTGCGGGCGCTTCCGGTTCCGGAGACCCGGCCGGAAACGCGTCATCGAGACGGTAGCAGACATAATAGCCGCTGCGGGGGCGCGTCTCCACATAGCCTTCTTCCTCCAGAAGCGCGTAGGCGTGTTCTGTAGTGACGACACTGGTGCCGGTTTCCTCCGCAAGCATCCGCTTCGACGGCAGATGCTCACCGTACTGGTAGGCGCCGCCGGTGATGTCGCGCCGTATCTGGCGGTACAGCTGAAGATAGGCCGGGGCGGAATCGCCGGCGCTGACGGAATAATTCATACAGTCTGACCTCCCGGAAGAATCATACCATAAGTCTTCACAGCTGTGGTATGATGGAAGGACAGCAAAAGAAAGGACAGCAGAGCGGAATGAAGTCATTTCGTATCTTTATCATCAATCCGGGATCCACGTCGACCAAGGTATCACTTTTCCGCGATGAGACCTGTCTGTTCACGGAGGATGTCTTTCATGATTCGAAGGTTCTCCTTACCTTCCCGACCATCAACGATCAGCTCGATTACCGGATGGAAGTGGTCCGCGGGTTTATAGAGGATCATTCGATCGACCTTCGCGGAATCGACGCGATCGTGGGCCGAGGAGGCGGATGCTATTCGGTGCCGGGCGGCACCTATGAGGTAGATGACCGTCTGATCCGGGATACGAGGGAGGCGAAGGGAGGCCTTTATCATTCCTCCATGCTTGGCGTTCAGATGGCGGCCCGGGTGCAGAAACTGTTCGGAGGACGGGTCTTCATGGTGGATCCGCCGGTCGTGGATGAGCTGCAGGATCTGGCGAGGATTACAGGCGTCCGCGGTGTGTACCGGCGCGCGATCTCCCATGCGCTGAACCTGAAGGCCACTGCGCGCAGACACGCGGAGAAGCTCGGACGGCCCTATGAGAAGCTGGATCTGATCGTATGCCATATCGACGGGGGAATCTCCGTCACGGCCCACCATCACGGCCGGATGATTGACGGAAATGATGCCGGCGGCGGGGAGGGGCCTTTCACGCCGACCCGGATGGGCACGATGGCGGTCACCGATGTGAACCGGTATCTGAGAGGGAAAACAGAGGAAGAGATACGCGATCTATGCAGCCAGGCCGGCGGACTGACGAGCCATTTCGGCACGTCTGATTCCAACGCCGTTCACCGTCTGGCGGAGGCGGGAGACCGCCGCGCGGTGCTGGTCTGGAATGCGATGATTTACCAGATCTGCAAGTATATCGGCTCGATGGCCGCGGTTCTTCACGGCCATGTAGACGGGATCGTGCTGACCGGCGGTCTTCTCCGCTTCCCCGAGGTGGAAGCGACAATACGGGAAAGCTGCGGCTGGATCGCGCCGGTCACCGCATATCCGGGCGAGCTGGAGCCGGAGGCGATGGCGCTCGGCGCGCTGCGTGTGCTGAGAGGCGAGGAAGAGGCGAAGCGTTATCCGGGAAAACCGGTTTGGAACGGTTTCGGTATCGAAGTATAAGGAGATGATGGACAGTGAATACACTGGGCTTTATCGGAATGGGTCAGATGGCACAGGCTCTTGCACGCGGGTTTCTTGCATCCGGGCGGATCGGCCGGAATGAAATGGCCGCCTATGCGCCTCACCAGGACAAACTGAGGCAGAACGCGGAACGCATCGGTTTCAGACCGGTTTCATCACCCGAGGAACTGGCGCGCATATCCGACATGGTCGTGATGGCCTGCAAGCCGTACCAGATCCGGGATGTGCTGATGAACATAGGACCGCTGCTGCCCGGGAAAGCCCTGATCTCCATCGCGGCCGGATGGGATTTCGCAGCTTACGAAGCCAGCCTTCCGGAGGGCGTCCGGCTGCAGTTCGTGATGCCGAATACCCCGGCGATGGTGGGGGAAGGCGTCTTTCTTTTTGAGGAGACGAATTCGCTCCGGCCGGATGAGCGGAAGGAGATCATGGAGCTGTTCGGCGCGGCGGGCGGAATCGTGGAACTGCCTTCCCGTCTGATGGGAATCGGCGGCGCGGTGACCGGCTGCGGGCCGGCCTTCGTCGATCTGATGATCGAGGCCTACGGCGACGCGGCCGTCCGCTACGGCCTGCCGAGGAATACCGCCTACGAGCTGGTCTCCAGGATGATTCTCGGATCGGCACGGCTGCAGCTCGAAACAGGCGCCCACCCGGGCGTGCTCAAGGATCAGGTGACATCTCCGGCCGGTACGACGATCAGAGGCGTCGCGGCACTGGAGGAGAACGGGTTCCGCCATGCCTGCATCGCGTCCATCGACGCGATCATGAAACCCTCGGAAAAAGAATAAGAAAAATCCATCGGAACAGAGAGACTTCAACAGCGTGCGGCGGAAGACGGACGAGTAGAAGACATACGGGAGAACGGAGAGATCGGCGGCTTGAATAACGAAACAGAACTAAAAAATCCGGACGCCGATACCGTAAAACCGGTCAGCCTCCGGAAAAACGTGACGCTCAGCACGTTCTATCAGATTCTGAGCATTCTCACGCCTGTTATTACGGCGCCCTACGCGTCCCGCGTGCTCGGTGACCGGCAGATCGGCATGTACAGCTATGCCAATTCGATGGAGACCTATTTCGCACTGTTCGCGGCACTCGGAACCGTCTCCTACGGCAACCGGGCTATCGCGCGGGAGAGGCATGACCCTCATAAGCGAAGCGTGCTGTTCTGGGAGATCGAGCTGCTTACCGTTTTTACCGGCGCGCTGGTTCTGCTGGCGTGGGGCGCGCTGATCTTTTTCTCGCGCGAGTACCGGGTCTTTTACATCATTCTGACGGTTTCGCTTCTCGAGACGATGATGAATGTTTCATGGTTTTTCTCGGGACTGGAACAGTTCGAGTACACGATCCGGCAGAACGCCATCTTCAAGCTTCTCGGCGTCGTGCTGCTGTTTCTTCTGGTGAAGAAGGAGAGCGATCTGCTGCTGTATGTGGCGCTGATGACTGTGACCAGCTTTCTCGGGACGCTGAGCATGTGGATCTATCTTCCGCGCTTCCTCGTTCATGTGGATCGGAAGGAGCTGCATGTGTTCCGGCATCTCCGGGAGACGATCGTCTATTTCATCCCGACGATCGCCACATCCGTTTATACCGTGCTGGATAAATCGCTGATTCAGTGGATCACCCATGACCCGTATGAGAACGGATACTATGAGCAGGCCACGAAGGTGGTCAATATGGTGAAGATGGTAACGTTTTCCGCCATCAACTCGGTGATGGGCTCACGAATCGCGTATCTTTTCAAGGAGAAGCGGTATGATGAGATTCGGAGACGAATCGAGGATTCCGCCAACTACATCCTCTTCATCGGCATCGGCTACACCTTCGGCATGATCGGTATCGCGGAACGTTTCGTCCCGGTCTTCTTCGGACCGGGGTACGGACCTGTCGCGCCGATCCTCAGTTTTCTCAGTCCGGTGGTGGTGATCATCGGCATCAGCAACTGTCTCGGTTCCCAGTTCTATACGCCGGCCGGATACAGGAAGGAAAGCTCGAGGTACATCATCGCGGGATCTGTCGTCAATCTTGTCATGAACCTCCTCCTGATTCCGCGCTTTCAGGCAATCGGCGCCATTCCGGGGACACTGGCGGCCGAGACCACGATCACGGTCCTTTACGTCCGGCACTCACGGGGGTATATGACGGCCGGGAAACTCTGGAGGCTTTCCTGGAAGAAGCTGGCGGCGGGCGGAGCCACGCTGGGGACGATTCTGGCGCTGATGAAGCTGATCCGTCATCCGATGCTGTCGATTCTGGCGGCCTTTGCGGCGGGCTTTCTGGTCTATGTACTGGTACTGGTGCTGCTGAGGGATTCGTTCCTTACGGTGTTCCTTGTCCAGAGGGTTCTGAAAAAGGGAGCGCCGCATTGCACCGGCTCATCCGGAAAACGCTGAAATCTGTCTGAAATATGGAGTGAAAAATGCAATCAACTGACACAAACCGAACGGCCGAGGTACGTCATGTCTTCATCATCGGCTGCAAGGGAATCCCGGCCGCTTACGGCGGGTTTGAGACCTTTGTGGACAAACTGACGGAGTATCGCCGTTCGGACCGGATCCGGTATCATGTCGCATGCAAGGGAGAGGACGACCGTGTCTTTCGATACAATGGCGCGGATTGCTTCACGATCCGCGCGCCGGGTACGAAGCCGCAGATGTCCGTATACTATGATCTGGCCGCGCTCCGCCGCGTAATCCGCTATATCAAAACACATACGGAGATTTGTGAGCCGGTCGTCTATGTGCTTGCCTGCCGCGTCGGACCCTTTATATGGAAGTACGCCCGTCAGATTCATCGCCTGGGAGGAAAGCTTTTCGTCAATCCTGACGGGCACGAGTGGATGAGAGCGAAGTGGAGTCCGCCCGTCCGGCGCTATTGGAAGCTCTCGGAGCGATTGATGGTGAAGCATGCTGATCTTCTGATCTGCGACAGCCAGACCATCGAACGCTTTATTCGGACTGAATACAGCCGCCTGCATCCGGTGACGACTTACATCGCGTACGGATCGGAGATGCGTCCGACGGGCAGAGCGGACAGGAGTCCGTCCTGTCAGACGTTCTTCGATACGCACGGGCTGAGTGCGGACGGGTACTATCTGATCGTCGGCCGCTTTGTGCCGGAAAACAATTATGAAACGATGATTCGCGAATTTCTCCGGTCCGGTACGAAAAGGAAGCTGGTGATCATCACCACGCCGAATCAGATTCTTTATGAAGAGCTGGACCGGCGGCTGCATTTTACAGAGGACAGCAGAGTCTGCTTCGCGGGAACCGTCTATGATCAGGATCTGCTGGAAGAAATCAGACGGGGAGCCCATGCCTATCTTCACGGGCACTCGGTCGGGGGGACGAACCCGTCTCTTCTGGAGGCACTGGGCGCAACGGACCTTAATCTGCTCTATGATGTAGGGTTCAACCGGGAGGTCGCGAAAGACGCGGCGCTTTACTGGACACTTGAGGAGGGCAGCCTCAGTTCTCTCATTGACCGGGCGGATCGGATGACGGAGACGGAGATCATCCCTTTCGGGCAGCGTGCAAGAAAAAGAATCAGAGAGGCATTCAGCTGGCCGTTTATCGTCAGCGAGTATGAGAGACTTCTTCTCGACGGCGTCATGCCCGCAGAGGGGAAGGCAGGATCGGAAGGAGGTTCGCAGGAGAAATGAACCGCGTGAGAAGAGTCAGAATGAGTACGATGCTCAGAATGGTCCTTGAGCGCTGGAAGGGAATGCTGGCCGTGGCGCTGTTGCTGGCGGCTGTTTTCGGCGCTCGTCAGGTGAAGAAGCTCTGGCCCTATACGGACGCGAATGGAGAAAAGACGGAGCAGCAGACCGGACAGACGGCCGGATCCGATGCCTCAGAAGAGAGTACGTCGACGTATCAGAAGGAACTGGAACGGATCAACCGTGAGATTGCGTCCAGACAGGACTACCTGGCCAATTCTCTGCTTGCGCAGCTTGATTTTGCGAATGTTTCATACGCTTCCTTTGACATTTATGTCGATGAATCGAAGGCAAGAGAGCAGGCGGAGAAGGCTGCGGCCGCTTCCGGCGGAACGTCGGAGGCTGACTACAGCTGGAGCAGCGACGAGGCCAATGCGCTTCTGCGCTGGATGAACATTTTTATTTCCTCACGTCTTGATCTGACGGATCTCGCGAAGAAGCTTGACACGAAACCGGTCTATGTGAAGGAGCTTTTCAGCACGGTGAACTATGACACCAATGCTCACGCCCTGACATTCCAGACGCGGGGACGGACCGATGAGGAGGCGGCGGCGATCCGGGACGAGGTGCTCCGTCAGGTTCAGAAGGCGGACTTCTCGTCTGTCGCGGATCCGGAACTCTTCAGCATTGTCGTCACGGGAAAAGCGTCCTATCATTCGACGGAGAATGGCAGCTTCGGGTGGCACTCGGCACGCGTGGGTGAGATCAATTCGCTGATGACGGCCAAGGATACGTTCAAGACGAATATCGACCGGAACCGGAGCAGCGCGGCCGTGACCGCGGCGACATCGAAGACGTCCGCACCGGTGATGAGCCGCCGGCACGTGCTGGTCTCGTCTGTAAAGCATGCAGCAGCGGGCTTTGCCGCCGGCGCGGTTCTGTTCTTCATCTGCTGCGTTCTCGTTCAGATGGCGCGGGGGCGGGTACTTTCCGCACGGGAGTTCAATGAGCTCTACCAGATCCGGAAATTGGGCGTCGTGCCGAAGAAAGATATCGGAACGCTCCGCGGACTGGGACGCTGGGCGGCCGGCATCGACCGGCGGTATCTGAGCGCGCAGGATCCGGCGACGGCTTACCGGATCGCCGCGGAGAACCTCAATCATTTCTCCAGCGGCGCAAAGCAGATCGCTCTGATCGGCGATGTGCGGGAAAATCTGCTTGCGGACGCCGCCTCGTCTCTATCCGGAGCCGCGAAGGAAGGCGCATCTGCGCTTCTTCCGATCAGCCGCTTCAGCGGCGACCCGGGAGCGTGGGAGAAGCTGGAGAGCTGCGACGCGGTGGTGATGGCGGCCTCTGTCGAAGAGTCTTCTTATGCGCAGACCGATGATCTGATGAACATCGTCACAACATACGGAAAACCGGTGCTCGGAAGTCTCGTGATCTGAGAATGGACCGGCGCCAGGAGGGAAGGCCCGCGGATTCCGCGGGCCGTTTTCTTTGATCAGCATGTGTCATCCCGGATTCGGTGCGGAAGCCGGTTCCGGCAGGACGGACGCTGTGTTAGAATAGGATCATCAGAACGAACGGAACGGAGAAGGAGGTGCGTCATGAACGCGGAAGAACGATATGGCGAATGGATGGAGCATCTTGAGGCGGAGGACCCGCTTCGCAGAGAACTGGAAACGATCAGCGGAAACGACGCGGAGATCACGGAACGTTTCTATCAGGATATCGTGTTCGGGACCGCGGGGCTTCGGGGTATCTGCGGCGCGGGAACGAACCGGATGAACCGCCTGACGGTCGGCAGGGCCACTCAGGGAATCGCAAATTATATTCTGCATTCCGGCAGAGATCGGAAGCGCGGAGTGGTGATCGCCTATGACTGCCGTCATCATTCAAAGGAATTTTCCGAACTGGCCGCGGAAATTCTTGCGGGCAGCGGTATCGATGTCTACCTTTTCCCGTCGCTCCGGCCGACTCCGGAGCTTTCCTTCGCGATCCGTACGCTGGGGGCGGTATCGGGGATCAACATGACGGCGAGCCATAATCCTAAGGAGTACAACGGCTACAAGGTGTACTGGGAGGACGGAGCTCAGATCTCGGGCGCCGTTTCCGACGGCATGCTCGCGGAGATCTGCCGGCTTGGCTTCTTTGATTCATTCCGGAGGATGCCGCTTTCGGAAGCGGTTCGCCAGGGATATGTCCATATGCTCGGTGAGAATATGGACAACGCTTACCTTGCGTATGTGCTGTCGATGCAGCAGCGGCCGGATGCGGAACTTGACCGGAGCGTGCCGGTGGTGTATACGCCGCTCAACGGGGCGGGCAGCCTTCCGATGCGGGAGATGGCGGCGCGCCGCGGATTCACGAATCTGCATGTGGTAAAGGAACAGCGGGATCCGGATCCGGACTTCACGACCGTCCCGTTTCCGAATCCGGAAAACCCGCAGGCCTTTGAACTGGCGGAGAAACTCGGGCGGGAGACAGGGGCCGAGCTGCTGATCGCCACTGATCCGGACAGTGACCGGATGGCGGTTGAGATCGCCGACGGACGCGGAGGCTTCCGCTTTCTCAACGGAAACCAGACAGGAGCGATGCTGATTGCCTATCTGGCGGAGAGTCAGAAGGCGGCGGGAAGGCTTCCGGAGAAGGCGGCGATGATCAAGTCCATCGTGACCGGAGATTTCGGGCGGACGATCTGTGATGCGTACGGGATTCATGTCTTCGAGGCACTGACGGGGTTCAAGAACATCTGCGGACGGATTCCGGAGCTGGAATCGAAGGGATACGCCTACTTCTTCGGCTATGAGGAAAGCATCGGCTGCGCGCCGGGCGAAAAGGTGCGGGACAAGGACGGCGTCTGCGCGGGCATGCTGATGATGGAGCTTGCCGCATACTGCAGGAGACAGGGCGTCTCTCTGCGAGATTACCTGGAGAATCTTTACCGGACATACGGTTACTTTGCCGAGAGTCAGGTCTCCGTTGTGCTGAAAGGCCGGGAGGGGCAGGAGAGAATCAGCCGGATCATGGACGCTTTCCGTGCCGGCAGGCCGGATCGGTTCGGAGGCGTTCCGGTCGCGGAGACGACGGATTATCTGCACGGGTATGAGGACATTCCGGCTTCGAATGTGCTGAAGTTCACGCTCGCGGATGGAAGCTGGTTCGCGATGCGCCCGTCGGGTACGGAACCGAAGATCAAGTTCTACTATTATGCGAAGGCGGAAGACGGGACCGGTGCGGCGCGCAGGGTGGACGCGCTGTCCGCCGCCGTCGGACGCATGGTTGATGAGATCTCATGAAGACGATCATCACCACCGACATTCACGGCTGCGCGCTGGAGCTGACGGCGCTGCTTCGAAAGGCGGAGCTCGACCGGACGAAGGACCGCCTGGTGATTCTGGGCGATCTTTTCGACCGGGGGCGCCACTCCTATGCGGTCTACCGGACGGTTCGGAAGCTGGCGGCTGAGATGGGAGAACGGTTCATTCTTGTACGGGGAAATCATGACCAGTTCCTGCTGGATTATCTGAACAATCCCGCAGCTCTTGAGCTCTGGCGCGTCAACGGCGGACTCCGGACCCTCGCCTCCTTTGAACTGCACCATCAGCCGCTGGAGGAGGTGGGCCGGTTTCTTTCGCGGACACCGCTCTGGTTTGAGACGGACCGGTTTATCGCGGTTCACGCGGGCCTTGTGTCAGAGATCCCTTCGGATAATGACCCGGATATCCTGCTCTGGGACCGGTCGGTGACAGGGGGAAGCTATCGCGGAAAGCTCGGAATCGGAGGACATACGCCGATGAACGCCCCCTGCCTTTTTACGGAAGACGGACACGCGCTGGTTCTCGGGGAGGACGTCCGGATGACGCTTCCGGAGAGAGGATTCATCTGTCTCGATACAGGCTGTGTCTTCGGACGCCGGCTTACGGCGATGATCATCGAAGACGACGTCTTCCGTCTCGCCTCGATGAAAAAGATGGATTACTGAATGATCTTATTTCGTCTCCGGGCTGTCCGGATCGAATTTGTATCCCATCCCCCAGATCGTCTTGATCAGGTTGCCTTTTGCGCCCATCTTGCTGCGGAGCTTTTTCACATGCGTATCGATGGTCCGGGCGTCTCCGAAGTAATCATAATTCCACACGGCGTTCAGGATCTTCTCGCGCGAGAGCGCGATTCCTTTGTTCTCCACGAAGTAGGAGAGCAGCTCGAACTCCTTGAAGGAGAGTTCCACTTCGCGGCCGTCGATGGTTACCTGATGAGCTGTCTTGTCAATCCGGATCCCGGCTGATTCCAGCACATCGCCCGTACCCACGGCTCCGGAGCGCCGGAGTACCGCGTCCACCCTGGCGACCAGGATCTTCGGCGAAAACGGTTTCGAGATGTATTCGTCCACGCCGAGGTTGAAACCGAGCAGCTCATCGCGCTCATCGCCCCGCGCCGTCAGCATGATGATCGGTACCTTCGAGTACTGACGAATTTCTCTCACGACCTGCCAGCCGTCCATTTTCGGCATCATGACGTCCAGCAGGATCAGGGCGATATCCTTTTCCCTGAAGAACCGTTCCACAGCCTCCTCGCCGTCCGCCGCCTCGATGACGGTGTAATTCTTCTTTTCCAGAAAGTCACGGACGAGCTTCCGCATCCGAGCTTCGTCATCCACGACCATTACCTTCAGCTGATCCATTCGGTTTCCTCCCTTTGCTGCCTCCGGGAAACGCCGCTTATGCGGTCCGGCTCCCGCTTTGCTGTCTTTTCACGCATCTTACTGTTTTCTGCGGCAACTGCCTGTCATTATAATCTCCAAATGTGAACGAAGATTGAAGTCGGCGGCCTGAAAAATGCATAATAAAAAAGAAAATTAAAAGCGATAAATATGATAAATAAGATATCAACATAAAAATGTACAGATAATATGGTTGTTGCTGCCGGAAATGCGGGATATAATAAGGTAAACAGACCGGATTCGGACGGAATCGGTTACAAAAAGAACACAGGGAGGAAAGGGCTATGAGAAGAGGATTTGCCATCGTGCTTGCGGCAGTCATGACATGTCAGGCCGTATCAGCGGCGCCGGTTTTCGCCGCGTCATCCGCAGAGACGGCCGCATCGGACATGAAGGTGGCCATGATCACCGATTACGGCGATATCACCGACATGTCCTTCAACCAGACGACCTATGAGGCGGGCAAGTCGTTCTGCGAACAGAACGGCCTCGACTTCACCTACTACAAGCCGGAGGGAGATTCGACGGCGGACCGCAGCGCCATGATCGACAAGGCAGCGGCGGACGGGTACAACGTCATTCTGATGCCGGGCTACGCCTTCGCAGAGGCGATTGTCGACGAGGCGGATATGTACCCGGATGTGAAATTCATCGCACTCGACGTATCGCAGGGCGATCTGGATGACGCTTCGGGGGAGGACGGCTACTCGAGGGATAATGTCTACAGCGCCGTCTATCAGGAGGAGCTGCCGGGCTATATGGCGGGATACGCGGCTGTGAAGATGGGATACCAGAAGCTCGGCTTCCTCGGAGGCATGGCGGTCCCGGCCGTGATCCGCTACGGGTACGGATATGTGCAGGGCGCCGATGACGCGGCGAAGGAACTGGGCGAAAGCGGCGTTGAGGTCAATTACGCCTATGGCAACCAGTTTTTCGGCGACGCGGACATCACGGCGGCGATGGACACATGGTACAGCGGCGGCACGCAGGTCGTCTTCGCCTGCGGCGGCGGAATCTACACTTCCGCCTGCGAGGCGGCTGAGAAGGCCGGCGGCAGGGTGATCGGTGTCGATGTGGATCAGAAAGAGACGATAGACAGCCAGTATGGCAGCGGAATGTGCATCACATCGGCTGTGAAGGGACTGGCTGCGACGGTTAATACGCTTCTCGGCGCGGTCCGTGACGGGAAATGGGGGGACTACAAGGGGAAAGTGGAAAACCTCGGCCTCGTGAGCGGCGATGATATGTCCCTCAATTACGTCGGGCTGCCGGAGGACTCCACGGTGTTCACCGATACCTTCACGGATGACGACTACAAGGCACTGGTGAAGGATCTATACGACGGAAAAATCAAGGTCGAGAGCGACACGACGGCGGAGGAACCCGCGGCGGAAAACATCACGGTGAATTTCCAGGGCAACCTGAAGTAAGTGCGGACGAAACGAATCCGGGGCCGGCAGATTCAGCATCTGTCGGCCTTCTTTGAACCGCTGACGCGTTCCTGGAAATCTGCCGGACCGGGGGATTTCCCGTTTGAACGACGGGCCTTGCGACGCGCAGCAGGACGGGAAAGGGGATGATCGGATTGGAGGAAACGCCCTACGCCATCGAGATGCTTCATATCACGAAGCGTTTCCCCGGCGTCGTCGCGAACGACGATGTCACACTGCAGCTGAAAAGGGGAGAGATCCACGCGCTGCTCGGAGAGAACGGAGCGGGGAAATCGACGCTGATGAGCGTGCTCTTCGGACTTTATCAGGCGGAGGAGGGGGAGATCCGGAAGGACGGGAAAACGGTGAAGATCACCGATCCGAACGACGCCAACGCGCTGGGTATCGGCATGGTGCACCAGCATTTCAAGCTGGTGCAGTGTTTTACGGTACTCGACAACATCATCCTCGGTGTGGAGACAACGAAGCACGGCTTTCTTGAGACCGGCGAGGCCCGCCGGAGGGTGATGGCACTCTCGGAAAAATACGGGCTTCGTGTCGATCCCGACGCGAAGATCGAGGACATCACGGTCGGCATGCAGCAGCGGACCGAAATTTTGAAGATGCTTTACCGGGAAAATGAGATCCTGATCTTCGACGAGCCGACGGCGGTGCTTACGCCGCAGGAAATTGAGGAGCTGATGCAGATCATGCGGAATCTTGCCCGGGAGGGCAAGTCCATCCTCTTCATTTCCCATAAGCTGAACGAGATCATGGAGGCGGCGGACCGCTGTACGGTGCTCCGGCGCGGCCGGTGCGTCGGAACAGTGAAGATCGCCGATACAAACGAGCAGGAGCTGAGCCGGATGATGGTCGGCCGGGATGTGCAGCTGGTGGCGGAAAAGCAGCCGGCAAAGCCGGCAGACGTCATACTCGACGTACAGCATCTCACCGTCCCGTCGAGACTACACGGAACGGATGCCGTGAGGGACGTTTCCTTTCAGGTGCGCGGCGGCGAGATCGTCTGTATCGCGGGCATCGACGGGAACGGCCAGACGGAGCTGATTTACGGGCTCACCGGCCTGATGCCGGTCCGAAGCGGACGGATCCTTCTGTGCGGAGAGGATGTATCGGGAGCGAGGGTGCGCGAGCGCTCCCGATATCTGAGCCACATTCCGGAAGACCGGCAGCGGCACGGACTGGTGCTGGATTATCCTCTTGACTACAATCTCGTGCTGGAGCGGTATGACAGGAAGCCGTTTGTGAACAGGGCCGGTTTCCTTCGCCGGAAGCAGATCCGGAATTATGCGGATCGTCTGATCCGTCAGTATGACGTCCGCTGCGGCCAGGGAGCGGCTACGATCGTCCGCAGCATGTCCGGCGGCAACCAGCAGAAGGCGATCATCGCCCGCGAGATGGACAAGGATCACCGCCTGCTGGTCGCGGTTCAGCCGACCCGCGGTCTTGACGTGGGCGCGATCGAATACATCCATAAAAAAATCATCGCGGAGCGGGACGCGGGGCGCGCGGTTCTGATGGTATCACTTGAACTGGAGGAAGTGATGAACGTGTCGGACCGCATTCTCGTGATGTACGAGGGCCGCATTGTCGGTGAGCTGGATCCGAAACGGACCAGCGCCGGAGAGCTTGGTCTCTATATGTCGGGCGCGAAGGGGAAGGAGGGATGAAGATGAACCGGAAGCGGTCCGTTCTGGAAAACAGTGCCGTGCAGTCCGTCCTCGCGGCCGTTCTGTGCATTCTGTCGGGGCTCCTGATCGGCTATATCGTTCTCCTCATCATCAATCCGAAAGGGGCGGGCGACGCGATTATCACGATGGTGAAGAATTTCATGGAATATCCCACGCGGCCGCCCCGGATGAAAGCGCTGGGCAATACACTCGTCAAGACTGCCCCTCTTCTGATGTGCGCTCTCTCCATTAACTTCTGCTACAAGACGGGGCTCTTCAACATCGGGGCGGCGGGGCAGTATGTGGCCGGCGCAGCAGCCTGTCTGTACGGGGCGCTGGGACTGCATCTTCCCTGGTATGTCTGTCTGGCGATGGCCGGCGCGGCCGGCGCGCTCTGGGGGTGCGCTGTGGGTCTTCTGAAGGCGTACGCCAATGTCAACGAGGTCATTTCGGGCATCATGCTCAACTGGATCGGACTGTATCTGGCTAACATGCTGCTGCAGAACGTGAAGGAATCCACAAGCCCCTATACGCTTCATGTCAGCAAGGCGGGCCGGAACTCGCTTCTTCCCTCCGCCGGACTGAACGCTCTTTTTACGAATAACCGTTATGTCACCATCGCCATTCCGCTGGCTGCCGTCTTCGCGGTCGTCATCTGGATCGTGCTCGGCAGGACGAAGTTCGGCTATGAAATCCGCGCGACCGGATACAACCGGGACGCGGCGCGCTACGCGGGCATGAACGAGAAGAAGAACATCATCCTGACGCTGGTGATCGGCGGCGCGCTGGCCGGGATCGGCGCAGCCTTTCTCTATCTCAGCGACTACGAGCAGTGGTCGGTCACCCAGTCCTCGGTGCCGGCGATGGGGTTCAACGGAATCGCGGCGACCTTCCTCGGCGGTCTGAGTCCCATCGGAACGATCTTCGCCTCGTATTTTATCCAGCATATCACAAGCGGGGGAAGTCTCATCAACAAAAGCATGTATCCGTCCCAGATCGCGGACCTCGTCACGGCGATCATCATCTATCTCTGCGGCTTCGTGATGTTCTTCCGGACCTCGATGAACCTTCGCCTCGAACGCAGGAGAAGCCGTCCGGCGTGTGAAAACGACAGGGAAGGAGGTGGCGCTTCATGATCCTTCTGCTTCAGTATACGCTGATTTTCGCGTCGGTTCTTACGCTTGTGGCGCTCGGAGGCTGCTTCAGCGAGCACTCCGGCGTGATCAATCTGGGCCTCGAGGGCATTATGGTGATCGGGGCGCTCGGCGGAGCGCTGGCGATGAAACGGATGGGAGACCTGCCGGGGGCGGCTGTTGTACTGCTCGTGCTCCTGATCTCCGCCGTATCCGGCATCCTTTATTCATCACTGCTGGGGCTCGCCTGCATCGGCTTCCGCGCGGATCAGACTCTGGTCGGCACGGCGCTCAACATTCTGGCGACCGCGGCGGCCACCGTTGTCGTCAAGGCGGTCAATATGGCGGAAAATCCCGACAATGTGTCCTCCACCGTTCAGTACGGCGCCGCGAAGCGGGCCTTTATCCTGAAGCTCGGACGGTTTCAGTTCAACTGGTTCATGCTGGCGGCGCTGGCGGCGCTGATCGCCGCGTACCTGATTCTGTACAGAACCCGGTTCGGACTCAGACTGATGGCCTGCGGGGAAAATCCGCAGGCGGCGGACAGTGTCGGAATCCATGTCCTCCGGATGCGCTGGGCCGGCGTTCTGATCTCAGGCGCGCTGGGAGGAATCGGTGGGATCGTCTACATCACGGCCGGCGTCAGCGAATGGAAGTTTGAGACCGGCGTCGCGGGGTTCGGTTTTCTCGCTCTTGCCGTGATGATCTTTGGCGCGTGGCGTCCGCTGAATATCGGACTGGCGGCGCTTCTCTTCGGTTTTTTTCGCGCGCTGTCAAACGTTTACTCCGGCTTTGACCGGCTTGCGTCTCTCAAAATTCCCGGATCGGTCTACAACATGATGCCGTATATCATCTCGCTCCTTGTGCTCGCGTTTACATCGAAAAATTCAAGGGCGCCGAAGGCGGAGGGGATCCCCTACGACAAGAGCGCGCGGTGAGCGGACATATCCGGTGCGGCAGCGGAGACGGATGCATGTTCCGCAAAAAACGCAGAGATCGGCGGAGAGGGAAGAGTCTCCGCCGTTTTCTTATTTTTATCACATTCCTGCGGTAAGGTATCAGAAGATGCGGTCTCCAGGGACAAAGACGGGAGCGGACGCGTCGAATTGACAGGAAGCGGGTGAGGGATATGAACTGGCTGAGACGAAGACAGGAGAGGATGAAGGCGCGGACGCATTCCATGACACGGGAACTGTCACTCCTGATCGCCTCGATCATCGTGCTGGCGCTGGTGGTGATCGGCGTCATGACCTGGCTCTTTCTGGAGCCTTTCTACCGGAGTGACAGGATCAGGAGGATGAAGGATACCTATCAGCAGCTGGTTTCGCTCACGAAGAGCGAGATCGACTCATCGGAATCGATCAAGATGATGCTGCTGAACAACAATATTCAGGTGACGATCGTGTCAAGTACAATGGATTCGGTCTACACAACGAGTCACGAACCGAACCGGAATCTGGTGCGTCTCTATGAGTATGTCACGGGGTTTGCAAGGGAGAACACGGATGTACTCGAGAAGACGGACGCCTATACCCTGCAGATCACAAAGGAGGCCCATCCGGCACTCGATTATCTGGAAATGTGGGGGCAGCTGGAATGTGGGGATTACTTCCTTCTTCAGACGCCGCTGGACAGCATCCGATCTGTTGCGAAGCTGACACTGATGTTCTATCTTCTGCTCGGTGCCGGCGTGATTCTGATCTCGGTCGCTGTCGTCTGCTTCCTCGTGAGGCGCTACACGCGCCCGATCGTGCAGCTGACCGCTCAGGCCCGGCGGATGGCAAATCTTGATTTCGAGGCGCGCTATGAGGGATCGGAAACGAACGAGATCGGCGAACTCGGACGGAGCTTCAACAAGATGTCGTCGGAACTGGAGCGGACGATTTCGGAGCTGAAGTCCGCCAACGCGGAACTGCAGAGGGACAACGAGAAGAAGACGAAGATCGACGAGGTCCGCAAGGAGTTTCTGAACAATGTCTCCCATGAGCTGAAGACGCCGATCGCGCTGATTCAGGGGTATGCGGAGGGACTGAAGGAAAATATCGCCGAGGACGCGGAGAGCCGCGACTTTTACTGCGACGTCATCATCGACGAGTCATCGAAGATGAATCATATGGTGAAAAAGCTCCTGACGCTCAACCAGCTCGAGTTCGGCAACGATCCGGTGGTGATGGAACGGTTCGATCTGACCGGACTGATCTCCGGCGTCATTCAGGGGATGAAGATTATGATTGACGAGGCGGGAGATGCGGTTTCGTTCGCGCAGAAGGAGCCGGTCTATGTCTGGGGTGACGAGTTCAAGATTGAGGAAGTCGTCACCAACTATCTCAGCAATGCGGTCCATCACTGCGAGAACGAAAAAAGAATCGAGATCACGATGAAAGAAGAGGACGGAATCGTGACGACGACCGTCTTCAACACCGGACGTCCGATTCCGGAGGAGGATATCGGACGCGTCTTCGAGAAGTTCTATAAGGTGGATAAGGCAAGAACCCGCGCTTACGGAGGATCCGGCATCGGACTTTCCATCGTTCAGGCGATCATGGACGGCCATCAACAGCGCTGCGGCGTGAAGAATTATGAGAACGGCGTGGCTTTCTGGTTCACACTGGAGAGCAAGTCGGAGGAACAGGTCCAGACGCCTTCCTGAACTTGCCGTTCATTTCCGGAACGGAATATGGTATGATGAACCGGATGAACGGAAATGACAGGGAGCGGAAGACATGATAGCGATCATCGATTATGACGCCGGGAACGTCGCGAGCGTGGAAAAAGCGTTCCGGAAACTCGGGCGTAAGGCGGAGATTACCCGTGATCCGGCCGTGATTCTGAAGGCGGATCATGTGGTTCTGCCGGGCGTGGGCAATTTCGGCGACGCAGCCGGCAATCTCAGAAAATACGGTATGGATGAGGTCATACGGGACGTCGTCAGAAAGGAGATCCCCTTCCTCGGCATCTGTGTCGGGATGCAGCTGCTCTATGAGGGAAGCGAGGAGAGTCCGGATGTACCGGGACTCGGGCTGATCCGCGGTCAGGTCCGCCGCTTTCCGGGCGGGGAGGGACGGAAGGTTCCCCAGATCGGGTGGAACTCGATCTTCATGATGAACGGAGACGAGCTGCTTGACGGTGTTCCGAACGGAGCCTTCGTCTATTTTGTCCATTCCTATTACGGCAAGGCGGAGAACACGAACTGCGTACGCGCGGTCTGCGGCTACGGGCCGATCTTTGATGCGTCGATTCAGAAGGGACGCGTGTTCGCCACACAGTTCCATCCGGAAAAATCCGGGAACGTGGGTCTCAGAATCCTTGACAATTTCGTACATGTCAAGTGAGGAGGGCGGATTATGCTGACGAAACGAATCATTCCCTGCCTTGATGTGGACGGAGGCAGAGTGGTAAAGGGCGTCCGCTTCGTCGATCTCGTCGATGCGGGCGATCCCGTGGAGGTCGCGAAGGCGTATAATGAGGAAGGCGCGGATGAACTGGTCTTTCTCGATATCACGGCTTCATCAGACCGGCGCGACACAGTGGTGGATATGGTCCGCCGTGTGGCGGAGCAGGTGTTTATCCCGTTTACGGTGGGCGGAGGCATCCGCAGCGTAGACGACATGAGACGGATCCTCCGTGAGGGCGCCGACAAGGTGTCGGTAAACACGGCGGCGGTCGAACACCCGGAGCTGATCCGCGAGGGCGCGGAGAAATTCGGACGCCAGTGCATCGTGATCGCCATTGACGCGAAGCGGCGACCGGACGGATCCGGATGGAATGTCTTTGTGAAGGGAGGCCGGGAGGATACCGGCCTCGATGCGGTTGAATGGGCGAAGAGAGCCGTTTCTCTCGGCGCCGGCGAAGTGCTTCTGACCTCCATGGATGCGGACGGAACGAAGAACGGCTATGACATCGGACTCACAAAGGCGGTTTCCTCTGCGGTGGACGTGCCGGTGATCGCTTCGGGGGGCGCCGGGAAGGCGGAGGATTTCTATCAGGCTCTGACGGAAGGCGGCGCGGATGCCGCTCTGGCGGCTTCGCTTTTTCATTTCAACGAGCTTTCCATCGGAGAGGTGAAACAGTATCTGGATGAACGGAAGGTTCCGGTCCGCTGGTAAGGAGGAGCGGCAGACATATGGCGATCACGGGAGAATGGGAGAAGGCGCTGCGGCCTGAATTCGCGAAGCCGTATTACGCGGAGCTTTATCGGACGGTCCGGGAGGAATACCGGACGCGGGTGATCTATCCGCCGGCGAAGGATATTTTCAACGCGTTCGCCTTCACACCGCTTGAGAAGGTGCGTGTCCTGATTGTGGGACAGGATCCTTATCATGAGCCGGGTCAGGCCAACGGCTTGTGTTTCTCCGTCCATCCGGGCGTGCCGGTTCCTCCGTCGCTGGTCAATATCTACAAGGAACTGCACGAGGATCTGGGATGCCGGATCCCGGACAACGGGGATCTGACGCACTGGGCCGAACAGGGCGTGATGCTGCTCAATACCGTGCTGACGGTTCGTGCCCATCAGGCCAATTCTCACCGGAATATCGGATGGGAAACCTTCACGGATGCCGCGATCCGCGTGATCGCGGCGGAAGACCGGCCGATCGTTTTCATTCTCTGGGGAGGAGCGGCACGCCGAAAGAAGAGTATGATCACCAATCCGAAGCATCTGGTGATTGAATCGGCTCATCCGTCGCCGCTATCGGCCTATAACGGGTTTTTCGGAAGCCGCCCGTTTTCCCGCTGCAACAAGTACCTTGAGCAGAACGGCCTTCCGCCGATCGACTGGCAGGTTCCGGATACGGGCGAAAAGCGGAAGACGGACGCAGGGCCGGCCGGCGCGGCAGAATCATGAGGGAAGGAAGTACACTGCATATGTCACAGTCAGCGAAGGGTCAGGTGACCAGACAGGCCGCGTTTCTGATGGCCGCCCAGATGATCTCGTCTGTCATCGGACTGCTTTACCGGAGCCCGCTCCATCTGCTGATGGGGTCCGAGGGCGACGGATATTATCAGTATGCCTATGAATGGTACACCATCATACTGCTGATCTCGTCGTACAGCATTCCGAGCGCGGTGTCGAAGGTGATGGCGGAGCGGCTGGCGGTGCACGAGTACCGGAACGCCTTCAAGGTTTTCAAGGCAGCTCTTCTTTATGTGCTGGTTGTCGGCGGAGTGGGCGCGGCGGTGGCCTTTTTCGGCGCGCCGTTCATCCTCGCGAAGCAGCCGGACGCGGTGCTGGCTCTTCGCGTGCTTGCGCCGACGATCATGCTGTCCGGCTTCCTCGGAGTGTTCCGCGGCTTCTTCCAGGCGCATAACACGATGAAGCCCACAGCGGTTTCCCAGGTCGCCGAGCAGATCATGAACGCCGTCTTCTCGATCCTGATGGCGTATCTGCTGACCCGTCCGTATGCGGGCAACCCGGGACTCAGAGGAAAATTCGGCGCCGCCGGCGGCACCATCGGCACGGGCGCCGGTGTGGTGACCGGGCTTGTCGTGATGCTGCTGGCCTGGTTCGTGAACCGGAAGATGGTTTCGCGCCGCATCGCCCGCGACCGTCATGAGAAGGAGGAGTCCTATCAGGAAGTCATCCGCGTGATTCTTCTGATGTGCACGCCGATCATTCTGGCGACCTGCGTGTACAATCTGACTTCCGTCGTGGATCAGGTGATCTTCACGAACGTGATCACCGGCAAGGGATATACATCGGCGCAGGTCAGTATTCTCTACGGCATCTTCGGCTACCGCGTCAAGCCGATCATCAATATCCCGATCGCGCTGGCGTCCGCCACCTCCACCGCGCTGATTCCCGCGGTGGCGACTTCGATCTCGCGCGGATCGAAAAAGGAAGCGGTATCCAAAATTGACGAGTGCATCAAGATGACGCTTTTCATCTCGATTCCCTCCGCGGTCGGCGTGGCGGTCCTGTCCTATCCGGTCATGTTCGCTCTTTATCCGGGAAGGGCGGTCACTGTAGAGGCCGCGGCGCAGCTGCTGAGCCTCGGGGCAGTCTCCGTGGTGTTCTACAGCCTCTCGACTGTGACAAACGGGGTGCTGCAGGGACTCGGCCGGCCGTCCGTCCCGGTCCGCAACGCGGCCGCTGCGCTGGGCGTCAATGTCGCGGTTCTCTATGTGACGACTGCGCTTCTCAACTGGCATGTCTACGGCATCGTCGTCTCGATCCTTGCGTACTCGATGACCGTGATGATCCTCAACGCGCTGTCGGTACGCAAGTATGTCGCCTACAGCCACTCGGTCCGGCAGTTCGCCGCACCGGTGAAGGCGTCCGTCGTGATGGGCGCGGCGGTGGGGGCTGTCTACTGGATCCCGAAGCTTCTGTTCGGCTTTATCTTCAGCCGGTATCTTGCGAGTGCGCTGCTTCTCGTCGTATCCGTTCTGACCGGTATCGTGGTATACGTGCTGATGTATGACCGTTTCGCGCACCTGACGGATGATGAGCTGCGCCGTGTTCCGCTGGGAACGCGCCTTCTGCATCTGCTGCGTCTCCTTCATCTGAGGTAAATGCAGCCGCAGCCGTCCGATTCCGATCCAAAACGTTTCAGAACGTGCGGCGTGCGCGGCGGCAAGGGTTCCGGGCGCATGCCTGAACGTATGACAGATGCGGCAGTACATGCCCGGATTCGGGCCGATGAACCAGGAGAAACCCGGAAAGGAAGGCGGATGAAGACGGAAAAGACGAATCATCGGGCGTATCAGCGGGAACTCGACCGGCTGATCGCAAAGAACAGGGAGGCCGGCATTGTGCCGAGCCTCCTTCTGCATAGCTGCTGCGCGCCGTGCAGCTCCTATGTGCTGGAGTATCTGTCAGAGGATTTTTCCATCACGGATCTCTACTACAACCCGAATATTACGGAGAAGGAGGAATACCGCCGGCGTGCGGATGAGATGAGGCGGCTGATCGGGGCGCAGCCCCATCTTCATCCCGTCTGGTTTGTCGAAGGTGTCTACGAGCCGGACCGCTTTTTCGAAACCGTGAAGGGGTATGAGAAGGAACGGGAAGGCGGGGCGCGCTGCCTTCTCTGCTTCCGCCTCCGTCTGGAGGAGGCTGCCCGCGCGGCCTGCGGGGGATATACGGATCCAGCCGACGGAAGGCACAGGATGTACGACTTCTTTACGACCACACTGACGATCAGCCCGCTGAAGGATGTGGATGCGATCAACCGGATCGGAGAGGAGATCGCCGGAGAATGCCGGGCGCGGTTCGGCCCGGAGGCGCCGCGGTGGCTCCCGTCGGATTTCCGGAAACACGGAGGCTATGCGCGGAGCATCGAGCTGTCCCGTGCCTACGGACTTTACCGGCAGAATTACTGCGGCTGCGTATTCTCGAAGCGGCGGGATCTGCTGATCGGCCGGCGGAACGATCCGGAAACGGGCGGGAATCCGTGAGACCGCTGATGTTGCGCATCGGCGGGGCTTGCAGTATAATGGGCGGAAATTCAGATTAAGAAAGGGGATCATATGGCTCAGCTTTGGGGCGGACGTTTCACAAAGCAGGAAAATGAACTGGTGAACGCGTTCAATGAGTCTCTGACCTTCGACCGGCGGCTGGCCGAGCAGGATATCGTCGGCAGCCTCGCCCACGCGGCGATGCTGACGCAGCAGGGGATCCTGACGAAGGAAGAGGGCGAACAGATCATGGAGGGACTGGAGTCCATCCATAAGGACATCTCCGACGGTACGCTCAAGGTCGCCGGGGATTATGAGGATATCCACAGCTTTGTGGAGTCCAATCTGATCGAACGGATCGGCGAAACGGGGAAGAAACTTCACACCGGCCGGTCAAGAAACGATCAGGTGGCGGTGGATATGCGCCTCTATGTGCGGAATGAGCTCGACGAGATCTCTGACCTTCTGCTGGAGCTTCTGCATACCGTCCTTTCCCTGATGGAAGAGCATCAGCATACTTATATGCCCGGTTTCACACATCTTCAGAAAGCGCAGCCGGTTACGCTGTCCCATCATTTCGGCGCCTACTTCGAGATGTTCCGCCGGGACTATGAGCGGATGATCTCGATCCGCGGCCGGATGAACGTCTGTCCGCTCGGAAGCGGCGCGCTCGCCGGGACAACCTATCCGCTTGACCGGCAGATGACCGCGCAGATCCTTGAATTCGACGGGCCGTGCGAGAATTCGATGGACGGCGTCTCGGACCGGGATTATGTCATCGAGACACTGGACGCGCTGGCGATTGCCATGATGCATCTCTCCCGGCTCTCCGAGGAGATCTGCATCTGGAACTCGAACGAGTACCAGTTCATCGAGCTGGACGACGCGTACGCGACGGGCTCCAGCATCATGCCCCAGAAGAAGAATCCGGATATCGCCGAGCTGATCAGAGGAAAGACCGGACGCGTCTACGGCGCGCTCGTCCAGATGCTGACGACGATGAAGGGCCTTCCGCTTGCCTACGACAAGGACATGCAGGAGGACAAGGAGATGACCTTCGACGCCGTCGATACGGTGAAGAACTGTCTGACGCTTATGAAAGGCATGCTGTCCACATCCCGCTTCAACGAGGAGAGAATGAAAAAGAGCGCGCAGCAGGGCTTCGCCAACGCCACCGACGCGGCCGATTATCTTGTGAGGAAGGGCGTTCCGTTCCGGGACGCGCACGGGATGATCGGGCAGCTGGTGCTCCGGTGCATCGAGAAGAATACGAGCCTTGACGAACTGCCGCTCAGTGAGTACCGCGCGGTATGTCCGGCCTTCGACGAGGATGTCTACGAGGCCATCTCCCTGTCCGCCTGCGTCAGCCGGCGTCTCACGAAGGGAGCGCCCGGCGCCATGGCAGAAGAGATCGCCGGAGCGAAGGCGTATCTCCGTATGATCGAGGATCTGGACAAGTCTGAGGAGCGGTAAACCCGGCGCCGCCTGCGGCGGCGCCTTTCTGTGAGGAGGAAAAACAAATGTCTGAGAAACTGAGAGTCGGTATCCTTGGCGCAACGGGAATGGTCGGCCAGCGTTTCATCACGCTGCTTGAGAATCACCCGTGGTTCGAGATCCATACGCTGGCGGCGTCCGCGTCAAGCGCGGGCAAAACCTATGAGGAGTCTGTCGGCGGACGTTGGAAGATGGATACCCCGATGCCGGAATCGGTGAAGAAGATGGTCATCAAAAATGTGTCCGACATCGAGGATGTGGCGAAGGATGTGGATTTCCTTTTCTCAGCCGTCAATATGTCGAAGGATGAGATCCGCGCCATCGAGGAGCAGTACGCCCGGACAGAGACACCGGTCGTCTCGAATAACAGCGCGCACCGCTGGACGCCGGATGTGCCGATGGTCATTCCCGAAATCAACCCGCAGCACTTCGAGATTATCGAGGCGCAGAAAAAAAGACTGGGGACGAAGAGAGGCTTTATCGCCGTGAAGCCGAACTGCTCGATTCAGTCCTACACGCCGGCTCTGGCCGCGTGGATGAAATTCGGACCGACGGACGTGGTCGTCAGCACCTACCAGGCGATTTCAGGTGCGGGCAAGACCTTCCGGGACTGGCCTGAGATGGAGGGCAACATCATTCCGTTCATCAGCGGCGAGGAGGAAAAGTCCGAGCAGGAGCCGCTCAAGGTGTTCGGCCATATTGAGAACGACCGAATCGTGAAGCTTGAGAGCGATCTCCGCATCACATCCCAGTGCATCCGTGTGCCGGTGCTCAACGGCCATACGGCGACGGTGTTCCTGAACTTCAGGGAGAATCCGACGAAGGATGAGCTGGTGGAGGCGCTGCGCAGCTTCAGCGGCCGTCCGCAGGAGCTGGGGCTTCCTCACGCGCCGGAGCATTTTATCCAGTATCTTGAGGAAGACGACCGTCCGCAGGTGGCGCTGGACGTCAACTTCGGCGGCGGGATGGGAATTTCCATCGGACGTCTCCGCCGGGACAGCATTTTCGACTGGAAGTTTGTCGGCCTTTCGCATAACACGCTGCGCGGCGCGGCGGGCGGCGCGGTCGAGTGCGCCGAGATGCTGAAGGCGCTCGGCTACATCACGAGAAAGTGACCTGAGGAGGATCCGTGGGGAAAGCATTATTTATCGCGGAGAAGCCCAGCGTGGCGCAGGAGTTCGCGAAAACGCTGGGCGTCACGGGGGGAAAGCGGAACGGGTACCTTGAAACGGAGCGCTATATCGTCACATGGTGTTTCGGCCATCTGGTGACGATGAGTTATCCGGAAGCCTATGACCCGAAGCTGAAGAAGTGGTCCCTTGATACGCTGCCGTTTCTCCCGGAAACCTTTCGATACGAGATCATCAGGGAAGCCGCTGACCAGTTCCATACGGTCAGCGGCCTTCTTTCGCGGGATGATGTGGACTGCATCTATGTCTGTACGGACTCCGGACGCGAAGGGGAATACATCTACCGTCTGGTGGAGATGATGACCGGCCCGAAGGTACGGGAGAAGGAGAGGCGCCGCGTCTGGATCGACTCCTTCACCGACGAGGAAATCCGACGGGGGATCCGGGAGGCGAAACCCGAGTCGGAGTATGACCATCTGGCGGACGCGGCCTTCCTCAGAGCGAAGGAGGACTATCTGATGGGGATCAATTTCTCCAGAGTCCTGACGCTCAAGTACGGAAACTCCATCGCGTCCTACCGCAAAGCGAAGTGGTCGGCCATCGCGGTCGGCCGTGTGATGACCTGCGTGCTCGGTATGGTGGTCCGGCGGGAGCGTGAAATCCGTGCCTTTGTGAAGCAGCCGTTTTACCGGGTGACCGGATCCTTCGAAGGCATCGGAGGAGAGTGGCGCGTCTCGCCAGGCAGCCGTTACGAGGGATCGCCGAAGCTGTACCGCGAGAACGGATTCCGGGAACGGGCGGATGCGGAGGCGCTGATCTCCGTACTGAGCCGGGGACGCTCGGCCGGGGGGACGTTCCGGGCGTCCGGTATTCCGGAGGAAACTTCCTGGAAGAGAGGCGGGCGGAGCCCGTCGGAGAGGGCGGAATCCGGGCCGTCCGAAGCGAACGCGCCGGTTCCCGCTCCGGGACCGGACGGTGCCGGCACAGCTCCGGCTTCGGAGAAGAGCGCGGAAACGGAGCCGATCCGGGCGCTTGTCGAATCCGTATCCCGGAGACAGGAGAAGAAGAACGCGCCGCTTCTTTATAATCTGGCGGAGCTTCAGAACGACTGCTCCCGGCTCTTTCATATCTCGCCCGACCAGACGCTGAAGATCGCGCAGGAGCTTTACGAGAAGAAACTGACGACCTATCCGAGAACCGATGCCAGAGTGCTGTCCACTGCAGTGGCGAAGGAAATCGCGTCGAACCTGAAGGGGCTGACCCGCGTGGAGGCGGTTGCCGGATTCGCGAAGGAAGTGCTCGACGGGACGGCGTGGAAATCGATCGGACGCACGCGCTACACCAACGACAAGGCGATCACGGACCATTACGCCATCATCCCGACGGGATCAGGTCTGGGCGCGCTGCGCTCGCTCAGCGATCTGAGCAGACGGGTGTATGAGGCGGTCTGCCGCCGCTTTCTCTCGATCTTTTTTCCGCCGGCGCTCTATGAGAAGACGTCCGCCGTGCTGCTCCTCGACGGGGAACGCTTTTATGTCAGCGCGCGCCGCCTCACGGAGGAAGGCTATCTCCGGGTGCTCGGGAAACGCAGTACGCCGAAGGACGGGGACGACGGAGCGGAGGAGACGCGGTTGACGGCCGCCCTGCTGAAAAAGCTGAAAAAGGGTGCGTCTCTTGTGACGGACCGTCTGGAGGTCAGGGAGGGCGAGACCTCGCCGCCGAAGCGCTATACATCCGGATCGATGATCCTCGCGATGGAAAATGCAGGACAGCTGATTGAGGACGACTCCCTCCGGGAACAGATCCGCGGTTCGGGTATCGGAACGAGCGCGACCCGGGCGGATATTCTTGCCAAACTGGTGAAGATCCGGTATCTGAATTTGAATAAGAAGACGCAGGTGATCACGCCCGAGCTGCTTGGGGAGATGGTTTACGATGTGGTCGATCACTCCATCCGCCCGCTGCTGAGCGCGGAACTGACGGCGAGCTGGGAGAAGGGCCTCACAGGCGTCGCGGAAGGGCGAATCTCCACGGACGAGTATATGGAGAAGCTGGAAGGCTTCGTCACGCGGCGCACCAACGCGGTGAAGCAGCTCCGGAACCAGCAGGAGCTGCGCACCTGCTATGACAGGGCGGCTGCATGTTACAGAAAACCGGCCCGGACGGCGGGAAAGCGGTCCGGCGCATGATGGAGGTGGAGTTATGGCACAGGAAGAACAACTGACGATCAGAGAGCTTTTTACACTAACGGAGACGGCGGCAGAGGAATATCTTTCCTCGTTTACCTATCCGTGGGAGGCGCTTGGCGGCATTCACGATCTGATTCTCGAGCTGGGGCCGAAGCTGCCCGCGGACCGGTTCCATCAGGTGCGGGAAGATGTCTGGATCGCCAACTCGGCTTCTGTTTTTGATTCGGCGTATTTTGGCGGCGCCTGCATCATCGGCGAGGATACGCAGGTCCGGCACTGCGCTTTCATTCGGGGCGACGCGCTCGTGGGAAACGGCTGCGTGATCGGGAACTCCGCGGAGCTCAAGAATGTGATTATCTTCAATTACTGTGAGGTGCCGCATTACAACTATGTAGGGGATTCCATTCTCGGATTCCACGCGCATATGGGTGCCGGATCGATCACGTCCAACATCAAGGCGGACCGCACGAATATCGTGGTAAAGGGAAGCCGTCCGATCGAGACAGGACGCAGAAAGATCGGCGCAATGCTGGGCGACTGGGTGGAGGTCGGCTGCAATGCGGTGCTGAATCCGGGGACCGTCGTCGGCCGGCACTCCATGATCTACCCGACGAGCTGTGTCCGCGGCGTCATCCCGTCGGAGACGATCGTGAAGCCGGACGGCAGCCGGATCGCAAAAAGATAACGGGAGAAAACAGGGATTTTCCGAAAGACGGTAAAGGACATGCACCCGACTGTCCGGGCCTTATGACGGTCCGGCAGGCGGCTGCATG
>Ga0256406_1001166_pt1 | contig 43507 bp, 36 predicted proteins | sample RumenRJG_03DNA_FD_185986 | JGI IMG/M metagenome (GOLD analysis project Ga0256406, IMG submission 185986) | Bovine rumen microbial communities from Lethbridge, Alberta, Canada - RJG_03 | ecosystem: Host-associated > Mammals > Digestive system > Stomach > Rumen | place: Canada: Alberta | collected... | reverse complement strand
AAAGCGTGTGACGAAGCACTACATCGTTATGATTGAACGGAAAGTAACCGAATAAACAGCTGTCCGTTGGTGCCGCCGAGTGTCCGGTGTCAAACGCACCGGTGTCCGCTCGGCGGCGCAAAACGCAATCTGGGGAGATATACGAATGGACAGAACATATAGGCGATGGATCGCCCTTGTTATGGTCTTTGCTCTATGCTTCCAGATGTTGACGGGATGCGGAAGGAGTTCTCCGGAGACAGGTGGAAATGATGGAAACATCAAAGAACAAATAGTCGCAGAACAGTATGTATCAGAGGACTATATAAGCGAGGAGAAACTAACAGAGGCATATATCGTTGAAAACCTCATATATGAGGAAGGGGTTTACGAATACAAGATCAACGAAAATATCATTAGCCAAGCTTATATTATAGAAATTGTCGTAGGCGAGACAACCGAAGAAGAAATACAAGCACAGCTTCCAGAGGAGATACAAGACTATGATATTGATTGGCCTAAGGTGATAGGAAAATTTGCCGTAGGCACATCAATAATTGTGGCGGTTGGTATTGTTAATCATTTCTCAGCCGGATCAACGTATTTTGTATTTGGATCACCTGTAAAAGTGGCGAGGGATGCGCTTATAGGAGGAGCGATCGGCGCTACATTAAGAGAAGTCATTGGTTGCGTCAAGGATGGAAAAGAAATATCCAAATCGGCAAAAAAATATGCTATTGAAGGCTTTGCCGATGGCTATATGTGGGGAGCGATCTCATCTGTTTTGAAAATCAACGCTCAAAACATGAAGCGATTGAAGGCATTCAAGCTTGCAACAGGAGGATCTGCAACAATAAAGCCTGATGGAACCGTATTTAATGAAGCAGGACAGAGAATTGGCAGGGCATTCTATGACAGCAAAAACGTGTGGCATTTACTCGATGACGCAGGAAAGACCGTACAGTTATTTGACTCAGCAGGAAAACAGCTTGTAAGTGCTGCTGGCGTCACTTTGGCGGAAAATTCTCTCCCAGCTAATGCCGTTTTGAGGCTTGGTACGGCTGCCGATGCTGTCATGTGTCACACGGATGATCTGGGACAAATAATCATGCAGAACAATGAACTGCTCCCTAATCTTTGCTATCATCTTGGAGGACATACATACTACACAGATGAATATGGACGGATTATAAAGGTTGTATTTGACGAGCTTAAGCTTAAGCCAAACAGACCAAGGTTGGATATACTGAATTCCATGCTTGAAATCGGCAAGGGAGATGCACTCCCTGGTGATCAGCGAGGGCATTTGATCGCAGATCGTTTTGATGGCAATAATACATTAGCGAATATAGTTCCGATGACCGCAAATGCCAATCAGGGAGAAGTCGCAGCCTTGGAGAATATCTGGGCGGAATGCCTGAATAATGGCGGACATGTAAGTGGATCAATTGAAATAAGCTATAGTGGAACGTCCTTCAGGCCAGATGAATTCGCATATCTATATGATATTGGGAAAGGCCTGGTAAAAACATTGATATCCAACCTTTAGAAAAAATATAAACCACAAGGAGAGTGCGTTATGAAGAAAAGGGTCAAGTGGACAAGTCTGATAGCAATAATGCTGCTGGCTGTAGTCGTCTTCTCCGGCTGCTCAAAGAAGACAGGAGATACATCTTCTGGAGAGTCTGCCTCTGCGGCATCAGAAGAAACGAAGGAAGAAAAGAAAGGTCTCTTTGATGCATCGTTTTCTGCGGAAACAACAATTTCCTATTCCGCCGGGAATGATAGTTCATGGGCTTATGGGAATCAACGGAAAGAATTTCCGGATGGCGAGCCTTGCTATGTGAGAATCAGCAGCACGATGATCACAGATAAGAAAGGCGGCGTTGATAAGGAGATTACTGTCACCTATCGTTTCACCGGAACCGAAAAATGCTCCGTTGAGATATCAGACGGACAGGCTCAAAAGGTCGATACGAACGATGCTAATGTGACAGAATATTCAATGACATTGAATGCGGCTAAGGCCAAGAAAGCAAAGGAAAGCATCGTAATATTCCGATACTCTCCGGCCGGTGCAAGTCAGATCGCCTTGGAAGTCATCTATGATGACCAAGTTGATGCAAAATATGATACTAGAAATACGATTTACTTTACGAAATCAACGAAGCCAAATAATGAGGCTCATTGATCATATATAACTATCAGGAGGAGGAAACTGAAGATGAAAAAAATGTTTAGCTTTATTCTGATTGCAACGCTCGCCTTGTCACTGACTGCCTGTTCCAATAAGGCTCTTGATGAAGCGAATACAGCTGTTGAGACCTATAATACCGCTGTTGCAGCCTATAATGAAAAGGCTGAACCTTACAATGAGGCAGTCAAAGCAGTGGTTGCAGCGAACGATGAACTTCAGAAAGAGATTGACGGTTGTCAGGAAGTGATCAACGCTGGTGAGGAGCCATACGATCCTGAAACACTGGAAGCGTTAAAGGCTGCCATGGCAGAAGCCTCTGACGCAAAGGTGGCTGCGCCGGAAGAGTTGGATGTTTACGAGACGGTCTCAGTTTCTGAGAATGCAAAAAAAGCAGAGCTGGAAGAACTGACTGCAAAGGTCACAGCGGATACGGAAACGATGACCAACTTCAGTTTTCCGGAGACTCCGGAGAAGCCGGATTACACATCCAATATAACCGGTCTGAGTGAAGCGAAGCAGATATATGAGGATAGTATTCAGAGCTTAAAACAGATCACGGCACCTACTGACGATTTTGTCATAGAAAGAATCCAGACTATTGATACAATAACGGCAATTGCTCCTGTCACAGAGGATCATGATCCGAATGGGAAGCTTAATAAGCAGGGTGGATATACTGGCTGTATCTATTTCAGAGATTCACAGGTCGATCAGTCTCAGCTTTATGTTGATGGCGATCCGAATGATGTAATTGATGTTGGTACACAAGGTGGCGGAGCGATTGAAATATATCGTACAGTCGAGGAAGCTCAGGCGAGAGATGCCTATTTAGCGGGATTTGATGGGACTGCCTTTACGTCTGGCTCACATTATATCAAGGGGACTTGCTTGATTAGGACTTCTGATGAGCTTAATGGAACTCAGCAGCTTGAACTGACGGAGAAGATTACTCAGGCCCTTATCAAAGTAGAGCACTGAGACGTGCACAGGTAAAACAAATGGTTCCAATAAAAATTCAATGCAAAAATTGCGCAGCACAGATTGAGGTGCGCACATACCGCAAGTTTGTTCATTGTCCTTACTGCGGAACAAACATGCCATTTGAAGGATTTGAGTATCAAGATATTGACTGGTCGGCAAGCATGTATGCTCATGTGAAATATTGGATGGATTGCCCTGCCTGCCGTAGTCGAAATATGTATCTCGGTCCGGAACGCAAAAAATGGAAATGCCCAGATTGCGGTCTGGTGATTTCAGCGAAAGAAAAGAAAAAGGGTGTGTTCTGGTTCTGCGATGATTGCGAAGCATTCCTGAATGTACAGCCCGGATTTACAACAGAAAATGGTGTCTGGAAATGTACGGAATGCGGATACGTGAGTGGCGTCACGGAAGATAATATTCTATGATAATAGCATAAAAAGAGAAGCTAACGAGGGGGAGCTATGGGAGTAAAATTGATTTCAGTGAAGTGTCCGGATTGCGGGGCAACGCTCAATATTGAGGAAGGACGGACACAGGCTTTTTGCACTTATTGCGGAGCAAAGGTTTTAATCAACAACGAAAATGAGCATATATATCGGACTATAGATGAGGCTGGTATCAAACAGGCTGAGACGGATCGTATGGTTCGGATGAAGCAGATGGAGCTGATCGAGAAAAAACGAATTGCTGATGAGAAGACCAAGAGTCTGAAAATCAAAATATCATTAGCGCTTGCAGTCGTAGGTATTCTTATGATGTGCATTGGGTACCTTGCAGGACACGCCAGTGGTGATCCGGACTCTGGAATGTACATGGTCTCCATGGTAGGGTTTTTCCCGCTGATGGGTGCGGCGTACATTTGGCTCTTTTCAAAAGATAAAGATGATGATCTTGATTTCGGTGATAAAGCAAAAGTTCCGTCATCCATCGATGACTTCGAAAAGAAAAGTTATACAGCAATCGAGGCCATGCTGAGAGGAGCAGGATTCACAGATATTCGTTGCATCCCACTGAATGATCTAACGACCGGTATACTGAAGAAACCGGATCTGGTTGAGTCGATTACCATCAATGGTCGTGAGATAACATCCGGCGGGAAAAAGTACCCAAAGGACGCGACGATTGTGATCTCTTACCACAGCTTCGCAAGAAGATAAAACTGAATATCGAACATCATACATAGCGGCTAACCGTCACAGGCTGGCCGCTTTCTTTATGCCAAAAACGAAGGAGGTGATGACCGTGGCAAAGAAACAGAAATCCCTGGAGGAGCTGAAGGCCGAGGAAGAAAGAGTGAAGAAAGAGCTGAAGATCCAAAAGCAGAACATCCGCATACTGGAAGCAGAGCAGAAAGAGCTGACGCGCCGGAAGCGAGTCAACCGGCTCTGCACGCATGGCGCGATGCTGGAGCAGTATCTGAAACCGGAAGTTTTCTCAGACGATCAGATTGAAGTGATTTTGAAAACGATCTTCAGATGGAACGACGTGGCTGTCTTCGTCAATGACATGGCAAAGCAGGCAAAATCTTCTAAAGAGCCGGAAACAAGCTAAGCCCCTTCGGTAGAAGGGCGCAATTATACACCGGTTCCGGTGAATTGCGTTCTCCGAAGGCCCTCTGCCAGGGAGGCCCGACTTCAGCTTGGCACTTTCGCGCCAGGCTTCCGTCACAGGGGACACTGCGTTTCCCCTGCGCTGGCTTTGCCAGCTACCCCAATGCAGACTCGCGTCATGTTCCGGACCTTCCATCCGGTCCTGCCAGCAAGTGCAAAATCGAATAACTTTACACGAGGCCGTTTGCGAAATACGCGACGGCTATTCTTTTGCCCATTTATGAAAGGAGCGATGCAAATGCCTTGTCCGCATTACAGAATTAAGATCAGCAGCCGTGCCAAAGGAAAGAATGTCGTTGCGCAGGCTGCATACCAGAGCGGTGAGCGTCTCTTCGATGAACGCAGCAACCGCACAAAAGATTACCGCGAGAAGCGCGGAATCGTTTATACCGAGATCCTTCTTCCGGAGAATGCGCCTCCGGAATTTTCTGATCGAAATACGCTCTGGAATTCCGTGGAAGCCATCGAGACCCGATGGGATTCGCAGCTTGCCAGACGGTTTGAAATTGCGCTTCCGATGGAATTGCCAATCGATGTTTCTGTTGAGATGATCCGGCAGCATGTGAAGGAACAGTTTGTATCGAAAGGAATGATCGCCGATCTGGCTGTTCATGATCCCTGGCCGCCGGGACACAATCCGCACGCGCACGTCATGCTGACCATGCGGCCGATGGACGAACACGGCAAATGGCTGCCGAAGTCAAAAAAGGCATATGTCCTTGATGAGAATGGAGAGCGGATCCGGATGCCGTCCGGAGAATGGAAATCGCAAAAAGTGAATACGGTCGATTGGAACGAACAGTCAAATGCAGAGATCTGGCGTCACGCATGGGAAGAGCTTCAGAACGAATATCTGCAAAATGCCGGACGCGCAGAACGCATTGATATGCGATCTTACGAGCGGCAGGGAATCGACAAAATTCCCATGGTGCATCAGGGACCGGCAGTTACGGCGATGGAGGCCAGAGGAATCCAGACCGACATCGGGAATCTCAATCGCGATATCCGGAAAACCAACAAAGCGATCGAGGCGATTAAGAACGCAATCAAGGGTTTGCTCTCCTGGCTGTCGGAGGTCAAACAGGCAATCGCGGAAATTGAGATGCAGCCGAAAGAGGTTTATCTGGTGGATCTCCTGATTCAGAAATTCGATGAGCGCAAGCGGGATCGTTTTATGAATTGGGATAACCGGTACGGTGTGAAGAAAGCGGATATGAAAGACTTCCAGCGTTTCATGACAATCACGAATTATATGCGGGAGCATAATGTGCTGACCGTGGAAAATCTGGAAGAGCACATCGCCGGTCTCAATGAATCTGCCAAACCGCTGAAAAGCCGGATGAAGGCAATCGAGAAACAGCAGAAAGAAATCGATCAGCTTTGCGACCGACTGGAACGCCAGGAACAGCTCTCTCCGATCCACGATCAGTATATGAAGATCCACTGGCAGGGCCGGAGGGAGAAATTCAAGGAAGCTCACAAAACGGAACTGGACGAGTGGAACCGCTGCGACCGTTTTATTCGGAAAGTGATGCCGGGTCTTCAGTATTCCGTGAAGGAGCTGCAGGCCGAGCGGAAAGCGCTTCAGTCAGAATATGAAGAGCTGACCGTACAGATGGAACCGCTTCAGGCGGATCTCGATATCGTAAAAGACATTCGCTATCTGATTAAAGATCTTCTTCCGGAACTGATGCCGGAGAAACAGGAACTGACGCCGGAACGCAAGCAGGAAAAGAGATCCCTTTTGACCGAGCTTCATAAAAAACAGGAGCTTGTGGATAAGCGCGAAGCGCAGAAAGCACCTGCAAGACAGAAACAGAAAAAACAGAATATCGAACATTGACCAGCGTCTGATTTTTCAGGAATGACCGAAAACATCAGGCGCTTATTTTTTTGGAAAGGTGTATCAAAAATGATCGCCCTTTGGAGAAATGAACATGAGTGTTTTCAATGCAGTGAAGGAAGCCGTGACCACACGGCAGGCCGCCGAGTATTACGGCATAAGGGTGAACCGGTCCGGCATGTGCCGGTGCCCGTTTCATGATGACCGGTCTCCCAGCATGAAGGTCGATCAGCGGTTTCATTGTTTCGGCTGCGGGGCCGATGGCGACGTGATCAATTTTGTTGCAAAGCTCTTTGATCTGCCGAACAAGGAAGCTGCCGAGAAGCTGGCTGCTGATTTTGACATCCGGTATGACAAATGGAAACCGCCGGATCGCAAGACATGGCATGAGAAGCGAAAACAGGAACTGCGTGCCAGACGTTTTGAAGAAACCGAACGGCTCTTCTATGCCGGACTCACGGATTATTATCACACTCTTCTGCGCTGGAAAGAGGATTACGCGCCGAAGTCTCCCGATGAGGAATGGGACGACCGGTTCGTGGAAGCTCTTCAGAATCTGTCGCAGATTGAGTATGTAATCGACTGTTACCTGGAAGCGAATGTCGAGGAGAAGATCGACATCATCAATGACTATGGAGGAAAGATACTTGAATACAAGAGAAGAATTGAAGAACGTGTCGCCGGAGAAGCTGGAGAGACTGGAAGAGACCATGGCAGCCTTCGGACAGGCTCAGACCGCTGAGGAAGAGGACGACCCTCTCTGGATCGACAGCGACGGAAATGTAGATGAGGCAGCATATTGCGAAATGATTTTGCAGAGGCGGCCGATGAAGTGCATTCACGGTCAGCTCTATGATGTGGACGGCCACATCACAGACGCTTCCATGAACCGGTCCATCATGGATGATATCAAGCTCTATGTCCGAAAGGGGCTTGCAAAGAAAGTGACAAGTTTGCTGGACGCGATGAAGATCATGTGCGCGGTGGATGAGATGCCGATCCAGGAAGACCGGATCCATTTCAGCAACGGAACTTATTATATCGACGACCGATGCTTCACCCCTGATAAGGAATTCTGCATCAACCGGCTGCCGGTTCCCTATAATCTGCAGGCTTCCCAGCCGGTACGCTGGCTGAAGTTTCTGGACGAACTGCTCTATCCGGAGGACATCCCGACGCTGCAGGAATTCATGGGTTACACCATGATCCCGACAACCCGCGCCCAGAAGATGCTGATGGTCATCGGAAATGGCGGCGAGGGAAAATCCCGTATCGGCAGAGTCCTTCGCGCTGTGCTTGGAGAAAACATGAACACGACCAGTATTCAGAAGCTCTCTACAAATCGGTTCTGCCCGGCTGATCAGGAAGGCAAACTCCTGATGCTGGATGATGATATGAAGATGGACGCGCTACCGGATACGAATGTGCTGAAGGCCGTCGTGACCATCGAGGACAAGATGGATCTGGAGCGCAAGGGAAAGCAGAGTTTTCAGGGACAGCTCTTCGTCCGCATCATGGGCTTTGGCAATGGATCCCTGGCTGCCCTCTATGACCGGTCCGACGGATTCTACCGCAGGCAGATCTGTCTGCAGGTCAAGAACAAGGATAAGGACAGGATCGATGACTCCCGTCTCGGCGACAAGCTGATCGAGGAGGCGGAAGGGATCGCCCAGTGGATGCTGGAAGGGCTTCACCGGCTGATCGCCAATGACTTCAAGTTTACGATCAGTGACCGGACGGCTCAGAACATGGAAGAGATCCGCAAGACCGACAATAACATGATGGAGTTCTACGAGTCAGAAGGCTATGTCCGGTTCGAGAAAGGCACGCACGCTACCACCAAGCAGCTCTACACAGCCTATGTCCAGTGGTGCCAGGACAACGTGGAGAAGCCTCTTGCCGAGAAGACCTTCACCCAGCAACTCCGGAAAAATGCCGACATGCTGAGCATCACCTATGACAAGAACATCGACGTCGGAGCCGGGAAGAAGGCCAGAGGCTATCAGGGAGTGCATGTGCAGATCAATACGGATGATCGCTTTCTTCCGACCCGTTAAGGCAGATAGGCACGTGATTTTGAAGTTATTCCTTTTATAAGCATCCAGAGGATTATTTCGGTTCTCACGCTAAGTTGAAAAGGAAGTGCCTATACGCCTAAAGCCAGTATTTGTGCGGAGTTCTTCCGCCATCACCTTCGCCCTGATCCGCCTATTCAGGCGGCTGAAAAATCCTCAAAAAAGGTGACAAACACGCTTGACAATTCTCGTCAGACGACAATCCGATCGCGCTGAAGGCAGACTTTATTCTGTCCCTCTGCGAGCTGATCGTCGGCGGGAAGGAGGGATTAAAGCCGGTGGAGAAGACGGTCATCGACCGCTGCATTCACCAGATCTATAATCGCTATTTTGAGGATCCAAGACCGGAGAAGATGCCGCTTTTGGAGGACCTCTACCATGCGCTATTAAAGCAGGAGGAGCCGGAAGCGAAGACCGTCGCGACCGCGCTGGAAATCTATGTGACGGGGTCGCTCAATGTTTTCAATCACCGGACTAACGTGGACATCAATAACCGCCTGGTCTGCTATGACATCAAGGACCTCGGAAAACAGCTGAAGAAGATCGGAATGCTGGTTGTGCAGGATCAGGTCTGGGGGAGAGTCACGGAGAACCGGAGCGAGGGGAAATCCACCCGTTACTACATGGACGAGATGCACCTGCTCCTTCGCGAGGAGCAGACGGCGGCCTACACCGTGGAGATCTGGAAGCGGTTCCGAAAGTGGGGCGGTATTCCGACCGGCATCACGCAGAACGTAAAGGACCTTCTGGCATCCAAGGAGGTTGAGAACATCTTTGAAAACAGCGACTTCATCTACATGCTGAACCAGGCCGTCGGCGACCGTGCAATCCTTGCAAAGCAGCTGAACATCAGTCCCCACCAGCTCTCGTATGTGACGCATTCAGGAGAGGGCGAGGGACTTTTGTTTTACGGAAATGTCATCCTGCCGTTTGTGGACCGCTTCCCGAAGGACCTGGAGCTCTACCGCATCATGACGACGAAGCTCTCGGAGGTGAAGGCGGAGAAGGAGGCATAAGCGTTGGAAGAAATGAAGTTTCACCGGGACCCGCCGGCGAGGGAGAAAACGCCGCACAGGAAATCCGGACAGAACCAGACCCGTGCACCGAGCCATGGACGAAAGCTTAAGAATGAGTCTTCTGCAAAGAGAGCAGCGGGAAAGAAGCTCCGCTTTGGGAAGGAGGACCATGTAATCAGTCCCGAAGAAAAGCGGGAGCTGCTGAAAAAGAAGGCTGCACATCGGAAGGCAGCCAAGGCGGAATTTGCCCTGTCAGGAGCTTCTCATAAGGCGGCAGACGAGGCGAATGAAGACCAGAACGTCGGTACGGAAGCGCTGAATCGCGGAATCGAAGCAGGAGAAAGTGTCACCTCAGCTGCAGAAGATCATCTTTACAGCAGGAAACTGAAATCCACGGAGCAAGCACTGCGGAGGGCAGAGCGTGAGGCAGAAAGCGGAACGATAAATGCGAATGGTAATTCTGGAGGCCTGGGAGGTGATGCGTTAACCCCTGAAAACGGTGCAATCCATGTGGATAACTCTGCAGAATCTGCAGGTTTTGGGGATAAGTCTGAGGCATCCGGCTTTAACGGAAAGTACTCCGATAAGCTGGGCCGCACAGCGAAATCCGCCAGCGAGAAAACCGGACAGGGGGATTCTGCTGTCGGCTCATCCCGAACCATCCAGAAGAACCGGATGAAGAAGGAATTCCAGCGGGCAGCAAACCAGAAGTTCGATAAAGAGGCGACCAACTCGTTTGGCAGCATCAGCAGGAAATTTGTTGATAAGGCAGAGGACATCGGCGGAAAGATCGGCGAGTGGATCGAAGAGCACCTGGCGGAGCATCCGCTGGCACTACTGATTGCCCTGATCATTCTGATTGTTGTTCTTCTGATTGCCGGAAGCTCTTCAGGCGGAAACCTTCTCATGAATCTTCTTGGCGGCAGTACGGTGGCATCCTCCTATACGGCGGAGGACAGCGATATCCTCGCGGTAAACCAGAACTATAAGGATCTGGAAACTGAACTCCAGAGGAAGATTGACAACATCGAGTCGGAATATCCAAGCTACGACGAGTACCGGTATTCCCTCTCGGAGATAGGCCATGATCCCTATGACCTCGCGGCACTCCTGACCGTACTCTACGAGGATTACACACCGGACGAGGTGCAGGGAAAACTTCAGGAAATTTTCGATGCGCAGTATGAGCTGACAACGAAGCGGATTATAGAGACCAGAACACGGACCGTGACAAAGACCGGACACCACACGGTGACAAATGAGGACGGCACGACATCGCGGGAGAAATACACCTACACGGTGGAGGAGGAATACAAGTATTACATCCTGAAGGTGACGCTCACGAATAAATCCCTTGGTACTGTGATTCAGAACCTGCACCTCACCGATGACCAGATGGAGCGCTACAACCTCCTGAAGGAAACCTATGGCAACAAGAAGTATCTCTTCGGGGATGACATTTATGCCAATCCCGATGCGGATGGAGGCAGTTCCGGCGGTTCAGCGGGAGTTACGTATGAACCGAGCGGCGAGGCACTCACGGACAGTCAGTTTGCCGCCATGTGGCAGGAAGCAAGCAAGTATCTCGGCAGGGCTTACGTCTGGGGTGGATCCAGTCCCTCTACCGGTTTTGACTGCAGCGGCTTTGTCTGCTGGGTTATCAATCAGTCCGGTGTTGGTCATATCGGAAGAACCACCGCGGAGGGAATCCGGCAGTGGTGCGACACCATACCGAAATCGGAGCGGCAGCCGGGAGACATTATTTTCTTCCAGGGCACTTATGACACACCTGGAGCGAGCCATGTCGGAATTTACATCGGCGATGGAAAAATGATCCACTGCGGGGACCCGATCAAAGTTTCCAACGTGGACAGCGGGTATTTCGCTCAGCATTTCCTCTGTTACGGAAGAATTCCGCGGTAACCAGAAAAAGCAAATCAACAGACAGCAATGAACAAGCAGACCGGAAGGGCAGAGACTGCCTCTTCCGGATTTTTTATGGAGGCAGGTTATGTACGAACGATTGGACAAGCTCCGCGATGAGTTAAGAAGAGCGGAGAAGAGAAAGGAAGACGCCGACAAGAAGCTGAAGATCGCCCAGGATCGCCTGAGGGAGGCGGAGAGCACACAGATCCTTGCGGATGTAGAAGCTCTGCATCTCACACCGGAGCAGGTGGGACAGTTTCTCTCCATGGCAGCAAACGGGCAGCTTCCCGGGATCGGTGCAGGCTTAAAGAGGGGCAATTCCTTGGGGAATGACGCTGTAAGAATCGATGACAGGCTGAGAGACAGCGATTCGGGAAATGGTGAACTGGAAGATACTGATCCGGATAAAGATCTGGAGGAATACGAGGCGCACACGGACACGACCAGAGCAGAAGAGGATGAGCAGACAGAAAACGAGGAGGATACGTACCATGCATAATTTCAAAAGCAAACTGATCGGAGCGGTAATCTGCTCCACAGCCATGTTCGGCATGCTGCCGGCAACTGCATTCGCCCACACAGGACCGGAGGCAGAGTGCATCTGCGAGACAAAGTGTGAAGAGAATGCCATTAACGATCAGTGCCCCGTCTGCAAAAAGGACATCACGCTCTGCCAAGGAACAGAGAAGGAGGAACCAGAGGAAACAGCAGATGACAAGGCAGAGGATGCGGCGGATACCATAGAGGCGACAGAGGAAGAGTCGGAAGGCCCGCTTACGCCTGATGGCAACATGAATCTCGTTGATGATTATGGAAGCAGCAATAAGAGCGGCAAGCAGTTTATTACACTGACAACAAAGAACGGAAACTACTTCTACCTCATCATCGACCGCGATGACAGCGGAAATGAGACCGTGCATTTCCTGAATCAGGTGGATGAATCTGATCTCCTCTCCCTCATGGACAAGGATGAGGTCAAGGAATATGCCTCTGAGAAAGCAAAAGAAGATGATGCAAAGGAGACCGGTGTAACGGCAGCATCCACGGAGAGCACATCCTCCACAGTCAAACCGGCAAAGACTGAAGAGACAGAGACGAAGGAGAAAAAGAAGGTCAAGGTCCCTGTCGGCTCTCTGGTACTCATGATCCTCGTCGGATTTGGAGCCATCGGCGCATATGTCTATAAGAAGATCGGAAAGCAGAACAAGAAGGACGACCGCCCGGATCCGGATGCCGATTACAGGGAAGGGGAGGAAGAGGATTATCTGGATGAGCTGGAAAATGGAGATCCAGATAAGGAAGAGCAGATAGAGTCTGATGATCGTGATGATCCGGAAGCGCGGTAACAGATAAAAGCCGTCTATTTCAATAGGCGGCTTAACTGTAATTATGTCAACAGGTTGTCAAGATCACGCTTGGCATACAGAACACGGCGAACTTCCATTGTGTCACCAATGACAACGTAGAATACTGAAAAGTTTCTTACATTGATTCGGTAGTAAGGATGCGGTCTGCTTTTTGATGATGGATAGGGTGCGAAAGCAAGAGGAGCATCCAGTCGTTTATTGATCGCAATTTCAATATCATCAATCAGCCGAAGAGCAGCATCAGGATTATGCAGATGGTTTGCAATATAATCTGTGATTTCATCTAGGTCTTCCTCAAAGAGGGGAAGGAAAGACAGCTTATACTTTTGTGTGCTCATTGATTCTTCTCCTTGCTCTGCCGAAGACATCTGAAGCTGAATACCTAACGGTAGTTTGTTCCGCAGCGGCATCAGCCTCATCCAGTTTCTGTTCGATGTTATCTGTGAGTTCGGAGTATTGCTCAATGCTCATGAGCACCATCGTTCCATAACCATTCTTTGTAAGAAACACAGGCGCATTGGAATTAATAACCGTTTCCTCAATCTCTGGAAATTTATTTCTGAGATCCGAGACAGGACGAATGTTGATCATAGTGGCACCTCCTTTATAACATTATATTATCATTATTTTATCATAATCACAATAAAGAACTAAAAGCCGATGGAACAGATGTCAGGGTAAAAACCACTCTGGCATCTGTATTTTTGTATGGAGGCATTGATGGCAAGAAAATCGAGATACGTGGGATATCAGAACGCAGTAAAGACCATGAGAAATGCACCAGAGGCACCAAAGCGGGAATCAAGGCACGAATCGATCCGCCAGAAGCTGATGCGACTGAAGGAGAAGGAAAAGGCTGTGGAACAGCAGGAGGCGGGAAACCATGAATGACAAGCAAATTACAATCACAGGATCGCTGGCAGACCTTGCAGCATTTCTGAACAGTCTTTCAGAGGATGCGGAAATCCATTTACAGATCGATTCTGAAGCCTCGGTCAATCCGGAAGGAGGTGATGCGGATGGCACGGACGAGACAGACGGATAACCAGCTTTCCTTTGACGACTATCAGTTGAAACAGGTGGATGTCCGTCTGAAGCTGATGGACGGTCCTTCGTATTACAGTCAGACTCCTTTGCAAAATCCGGCAGACGCGGCCATGGTCATGCGGGATGTCTTAAAGGAACTGGACCGGGAGTGGGTCTGCGTCGTCAACATGGATAATCACCTGAAGCCCGTCAATTTCAATGTGGTCTCCATCGGCAGTATTAATGCCTCTCTCGCACCGATCCAGAATATCCTGAAGAGCGCCATGCTCAGTAACTGCAATAACATGATGCTCCTTCACAATCATCCGAGCGGAGAAACGGAGCCGAGCCGGGAGGATATGCAGCTCACTAAGCGGGTGTCGGAAGCGGCAAAGCTTATGGACATGAGTGTCATCGATCATCTGATCGTCGGCGGACAGAATGGAGACCTCTACAGCATCCGGGAGCACGATCCGGAGCTCTTTACAGGGACCGAAGTGGATTTTGATTACATTCATCAGATGGAGAAGGCTGCCGACCGGGGGCTTGCGGAAAATGGAACAGCCTATACGGAAAACGGAGGATCTGGCCCTGCACAAGCCGGCGACCCTAGTCTCGCAGAAGGGAAAGCGGCCTACCAGGCAAAAGGAAAATTTGATCCGAAGCAGGCCGCTGAGAACCGGAAAAATGAGATGAAGGAGATCACGGAGAAGCTGGAGCAGGGCGTTGCGGATCTTTTCAACAGTGAGAAGTATCAGACCTTCCTCAACACCATGGCAAAATTTCCCCGCTACTCCTATAACAACAATCTTCTCATTATGCTGCAGAAGCCAGATGCGACCCTCTGTCAGTCCTATACCGGATGGAAGAAGATGGGACGCTTTGTAAAGCGCGGAGAGAAGGGAATCCGTATTCTTGCGCCGACACCGTTCAAGATCGACCGGGAGCAGAATAAGCTGGACGAGAAGGGGCAGACCATCCTTGATAAGGATGGGGAGCCGGTGAAGGAGACAGTCCAGATTGACATGACCGGATTCAAGCCAGTCTCTACTTTTGATCTGTCGCAGACAGAGGGCGAGCCCCTGCCGACACTCGGAGTGGAGGAGCTGACGGGATCTGTCGAGGGCTATGCAAAACTCTTCGACGCCATGAAGAAGGCATCGCCAGTTCCGGTTTCTTTTGAGGAGATTAAGGGCGGAGCAAAGGGTTATTTCCAGACTTCGGAGAACCGGATCGCCATCAAGGAAGGAATGAGTGAAGTCCAGAACGTAAAGACTCTGATCCATGAGATGGCCCACGCCAAGCTCCACAACATGACCGTCCAGAAGGCAAGAGATGATGGCGGCCAGACGAGATCCAGCAAAGAGGTAGAAGCCGAATCGGTCGCTTACACCGTCTGCCAGCACTATGGCATTGATACCAGCGACTACAGCTTTGCTTATGTAGCTGCCTGGTCAGAAGGAAAAGAACTGCCGGAGCTGAAGGAATCTCTTGGGACGATTCAAAAGGCAGCATCTGAACTGATCACGGCGATTGATGAGAAGGTGCAGGAACTCACCGCCGGAAAAGAAAAGGTGAGCTTCTATGTCGCGGAGTGCAGCGAGTTTCATTCCATGGGAGAGTTTCGGGAAGGGTTGACGCTGCAGGAGGCGGTGGAACTGTATCAGAAGATTCCAGCAGAGCGCATGAGTGGGATTAAAGCCATCGGAATCTCGATAAAGGATGCTGACGGCTTTTCTCATGAGTGGGATCTGGTCCGTGGCGGAAAGCTTCAGCTAGAGGAGATGAAAGAATTTGTTCCTCAGATGGCAGGGAATCCTTCCGTGCAGAAAGCCGCAGAGAAGATACAGGATCTGATGCCGAAGCTGCGGCAGGAGACCATGAAGAGAGATGGCACGGAGAAGGAATCTGTCCATGCAAAACTGGAGGCAGGCAAGGAAAAGTCAGCAATGCATCCACACAGGGAAACAAAAACGAAAAACAAGGGTCAGGAGATATGATCTACAGCAGTGAACGCATAGGCCCCAGGAGAAATCCCGGGGTCTTTTCAGAAAGAGAGGAATAATGGGACTGAAATTAGTGATCGCCGAGAAGCCTTCCGTCGCGCAGTCCATCGCGAAGGTGATCGGTGCAGAGAAGAAACAAGACGGATATCTCGAGGGAAACGGATATCTGGTCAGCTGGTGCTTCGGACACCTCATCGAATTGGCAGCGCCGGACGCCTATGATCCGAAATACCAGAAATGGAGAAAGGAGGACCTCCCGATCTTTCCGGATCCCTTCCGCTATGAAGTGACGGAGAGCACAAAGAAGCAGTTCAGGAAACTGCAGGAACTGATGAAGCGGGAGGATGTGACGAGCCTTGTGGAGGCGACAGATTCAGGCAGAGAAGGTGAGCTGATCTTTCGTCTTGTTTATCACAAGGCAGGATGCAGAAAGCCTTTCGAGCGCCTATGGATCTCTTCCATGGAGGACAAGGCCATCGAGGAAGGCTTCCGGAATCTCCGCCCATCATCCGAATATGATGCGCTCTATGAAGCAGCGCTCTGCCGGGAACGTGCCGACTGGATTGTCGGGATCAACGCCACCCGGCTTTTTTCATGCCTGTATGGGCAGACGCTGAACGTGGGCCGTGTCATGACGCCGACGCTTGCCATGCTGGCCGCAAGGCAGGAGGAGATCGACACATTCAAATCGGAGCCTTTCTATTCTGTCCGAATCAAAGCTGCCGGTGTAGAGGCAGAGGGAAGGAAATGCAAAGACAGGGCAGAAGCGGAAAATATCCTGCAGGCAGTAAATGATTCTGGAAAAGCGAAGGTGGAGAGTCTCCAGAAAATGGAAAAGTCGGAGAAGCCTCCCCTTCTCTATGACCTGACCACGCTTCAGAGAGAGGCTAACCGCCGATACGGATTCACGGCACAACAGACACTGGATTACACGCAGAGCCTATATGAGAAGAAGCTGGTCACCTACCCTAGGACTGACAGCCGATATCTGACCGATGAGATGGAGGACAGTGTGAAGGTCCTCGCCTGTCTCATGAAAGAGAAATACGGCTTCACCGGGATTGTTTACCTGAATCCCAGCCAGGTCATCAACAGCAAAAAAGTAAGTGACCATCACGCCATCATTCCGACGGAGAATGCAGCTTCAGCAGATTTCTCCCAAATTCCTTACAAGGAGCAGAAGATCTTAGGTCTTGTGACAGCGGAGCTTCTCGCTGCGCTTGGCAGACCCTGTCTGTCAGAGGAATATCGTCTGTCACTTGATTGTGCCGGGAAGAAGTTCACCGCTTCCGCAAAGAGAATCACAGATCCCGGCTGGCATGAAATCCAGGACTGGATTCTCGGAAAGGACAGAACAGAGGAAGACAGCCAGGAAACTGAGACTGGTTGCAGTGAGAATACAATCAACAGAAATGCATCTGGTTCGATGGCACCTGGTGAAAACACATCTGCCGGAGATACATCCGACGAGAATACATCGGGAGAAAACACTGCTAATGAAGTTGCCAATAGCATAAACCTTGCAGATGTCCTTGCCGCCGATCCCTCCCTTCTTGCCGAAGGACGTGAGGTCATCGTACAGGATCCCGAAATCCGTACAGGAAAGACACAGCCGAAGAAGCCCTATACAGAGAATACACTTCTCTCCGCCATGGAGCGGGCAGGAAGCAGCGAGACACCGGATGAGGCGGAACGGAAAGGCCTTGGCACACCGGCAACAAGAGCCGAAATTATCGAGAAGCTGGTCCGGATTGGATTTGTGGAGAGAAAGGGCAGCAATAAAACCAAATATCTGATTCCGACCCACAAGGGGATTTCTCTTGTTACCGTGATGCCGGAGCAGATCCGCTCGCCCCTTCTCACCGCACAGTGGGAGCAGAAACTGATCGAGGTGGAAAAGAAGAACCTTCCGCCGGAAGAATTCATGCGGGAGATCGAGGCGGATGTGCAGGGCCTCGTTGATACCTACGAAGCAGTCCAGGATGCCGGAGTCATGGCGCAGCCTAATCATAATCGGATTCGTGATTCAATTGGAAAATGCCCGGCCTGCGGAAGCTCTGTAACCGAAAAGTCAAAAGGCTTCTTCTGCAGCAACAGGGGATGCCGCTTTGCACTCTGGAAGGAGAACCGCTATTTTGATTCGATCGGAAAGAAGATGACAAAGCAGATAGCAGAGGAGCTTCTTAGCACTGGCAAGGTGAATCTCCGAAAATGCAGGTCCAGAAAATCCGGAAAGACCTATGACGCGACCCTGCTCCTAGATACGGATGACAAGGGGCAGGCAACCTTCCGCATGGAGTTTCCGGATCGAAAGAGAAAGTGATCAGGTCGGATCAAACCGATGGAGAAAGCGAGGAGTGTAATGAATCATACAGGAAGCAAAATCAGGAAATGGGATGAGATCAACGGCAGGGAAGAGGAGATTGCCGAACCGGATCTCATACCGAAGGACCGCATGGAAGGACCGGAAGTCGGCCCCGGCAGCAATTATCTGAAGACCGCCGAGGAGCAGATCGAGGACGATTATGATTCCATCGATGGCATCGTGAACAACGCAAAGCGGGATGACTTGGATGGACGCACGGAAGCAGAACGCATGTCGGTTAAAAAGAAGCTCCGGGAACAGGAGGAGAAGCTGAGGACAAGACCTGCCGAGCCGCCGCACTGCGAGAAAGATCCCCTCTGTCCGGACCGGAACCTTTGCTGATGAGCAGCAAGAGGAATGTCCAGATTCACTTTCACGTCACACCGGAAGAGGCTTCGCAGATACGGGAACGGATCAAAGCGGCAGGGATCCGGAACGAAGCAGCTTATTATCGGAAAATGGCGCTGAATGGATACATGATTCAGGTGGATCTCAGTGATGTGAAGGAGATGATCCGTCTCCTGCGTATCAATGCCAACAATCTTAATCAGTACGCAAGGAGAGCAAACGAGTCGGGCTCTGTCTATCTGGAAGACATCCAGAGTCTTCAGAAACAGCAGAAGCTGATGTGGATCGAGATGCGGAAAATCCTTGAGGAGCTCAGCAAGCTCGGACAGCATTGAGTAATTTACCGGAGCAGGAAAGGAGGAGACCAGATGGCGGCGACAAGATTGATTGCCATGCATCAGAATAAAGGAAAGTCTATCGGCCAGTGCCTGAAAGCCCGGACCGATTACGCCAAGAACGGCGAAAAGACAGATCATGGCGAGCTGATCTCCTCATATGCCTGTGACAAGGAAACTGTTGACCAGGAATTCCTTCTGGCAAAACAGGAATATTATCGGATCACCGGAAGAAAACCACACGGCGACATCATCGCTTATCAGATCCGTCAGTCCTTCAAGCCTGGAGAGATAACTCCAGAGGAAGCAAACAAGGTTGGCTATGAGACTGCAATGCGTTTCACCAAAGGCAATCATGCCTTCATAGTTGCAACGCACATCGACAGGGCACACATTCACAATCATGTAATTTTCAATTCGACGAATCTTGACTGCGACCGGAAATTCCGCGATTCCTGGTTTATTGCTCTGGCGCTGCAGAAGCTCAGCGATCAGATCTGTCTTGAACATGCACTCTCTGTCATCACGCCGCGGAAGCCGTCAGAGCGAAACAGCAGATGCCCCTATCATCGTGAGTCTTTCCGCTCCGTTCTCTGTGAAAATATCGACCGGATTCTGGAAGAACATCCGAAGGATTTCAATTCGTTTCTCGGAAAGCTCCAGGAAGCTGGATACGAAAGCAAAACCGGCAGGCATTATGCAATCCGTGGACCGGGACAAAAACGATTCATCCGCTTCCGCTCTTTGGGAGAAGGATATACGGAGGAAGATATCCGGAAACGCATCGCCGGAGAAATGGAGTTCTCTGCGGACGAGCAGAGATATAAGAATGGCAAGTTCAGAAAACGCAGGTCCGATCGATCCGGAAGCCATACGGGATATACCAGTCGCGGATTCGACCTCCTCATCGATATCAACAAAAAGATGCAGCAAGGAAAGGGAAAAGGATACGAGCGCTGGGCAAAGGTCTACAACGTCAAACAGGTCTCCAAGGCTCTTCTCTTTCTTCAGGAGCATGAGATCCGCGACTATGAGGAACTGTCAAAGCGTGCAGATGATAGTGCTGCAAAATTTCATGCTCTGTCGGATGCGATAAAGGAGAAGGAAAAACAACTGGCAAAGATTGCGTCGCTGAAAATGCAGATCATCAACTACGTTAAAACGAAAGAAACCTATGCCGCCTATCGAAAGTCTGGCTACAGTAAGGAGTTTCTGGAGGAACACCGGCAGGAGATCATGCTGCATAAGGCAGCAAAAGAAGCTTTTAATCAATCGGGAGGGAAGAAATTGCCAAGCGTTAAGGCGCTCTCCGCACAGTATGCTCAGGTTCTTGCAGAAAAGAAAAAGCTATATGAGGAGTACCGCCTTGTCAGGAAGGAGATGATGGATTACCAGATCGCAAAGCGGGACATCGATGACTTCTTGAAGATTGATCAGGAACAGAAAGCAGAGAACAGGGAAAAATCGAAAAGCAAGATCCGATAAACAAACGGACGATCTCATTACAGGGCAGATGGCATAACAAGTGATGCTGTCTGCCCTCTTTTTTTATTGCTTCGATTTGCCATTTCTTCCATCAGTCAAAGGCCAGTCGCATTGTTTGTGTTGGCTTGTGGTGATCTGATTTTTGAGTCTTGCTGATTTTAAGTTTATCGATATTTGATTTTCCTAAGTTTACATTAAGCGCCTGTATATCAGGTGCGCAGCCTGACCGTCTGCGGTCAGTTCTGGGGGATTGGGGGCGTAACCCTTAACGAGTATGCCTACTTGGTACAAGTAGGCACTGCTCGCCGCTACTTGACCTAACGATGGTGAATACATCTTATTTTGTAAAAACGAACTTCAAGAAGTTGAATATGAATTGAAGGATCTCATTGAAGAGACTGTGCCTCTAGGGTATAATCTCTCTATGAGTGAAAATTTACTCAGTTCAGAGAAAATAACTGTATCTTTCATAAGCACCCTTATTTGACGAGGTAGATATCATGTCGCTTTCATACAATGGGCTGTGGAAATTATTAATCGATAAGAATATGAATAAGATGGATTTGATGAAAGACGTGGGGATTAGCAGCGGAACGGTTGCTAAGATGACAAAGGGTGAGCCGGTATCCATGACGATTCTTGAGAGGATCTGCGACAAGCTGAATTGTGATATTGGAGACCTTGTTCATTTTGTAAGTGAGAAGGGATCCGAGACAAAGTAACGGAGGTTTTATTGGGGAAACGGTTATAGAAAAAGATGGATACATTTAACAATACCACCAAGGTTGTCAAAGATGATCTTGAACGGAAAATTAAATCCGGTAGCAGGATATCCATTGCGGCGGCGTGTTTTTCAATTTATGCGTATCAAGCGCTGAAAGATGAATTGGAGAACTGCAATGAGTTTCACTTTATCTTCACATCGCCTACTTTTGTTGCAGAAAAAACACCGAAAGAGCGCCGGGAGTTCTATATTCCTCGCCTGAATCGTGAGAAGAGTCTTTATGGTACAGAGTTTGAAGTCCGCCTTAGAAATGAGCTGAAACAGAAGGCTGTGGCGAAAGAGTGTGCGGACTGGATGCGCAGGAAGGCTCAATTTCGTACCAACACCACCAGGGAAGGCATGAACAATTTCCTGCTTGTGGAGAATCCGGAAGACACATATACGTATATGCCAATGAATTCATTCACAGCTGTAGACCTTGGTTGTGAGCGCGGCAACAACATCAGTAACATGGTCACCCGATTTGAGAATCCGGCAAGCAGAGAATTCCTGAATCTTTTTGAAACGGTCTGGCAGGACAAGGAAAGGCTGACGGATGTTACTAACGATGTCATCGATATGATCTCTACGGTCTATCAGGAGAACTCTCCGGAGCTGATCTATTTCATGACGCTCTACAACATCTTCAGTGAGTTTCTCGATGACATCTCTGAAGACGTTCTGCCAAATGAGGCGACTGGCTTCAAAAACAGTGTGATCTGGAACAAGCTCTATAATTTCCAGAAGGACGCTGCTCTTGGCATCATCAACAAACTGGAACAGTACAACGGCTGTATTCTTGCGGACAGCGTTGGTCTTGGCAAGACTTTTACGGCTCTTGCGGTCATCAAGTACTATGAAGGACGGAATAAGAATGTCCTCGTACTTTGCCCGAAGAAGCTCTCTGAGAACTGGATGACTTATCGTGGAAATCTCGTAAACAATCCTCTGGCAGCGGACCGCTTCCGCTATGATGTGCTTTATCATACGGATCTATCCAGAAATAGTGGGATGACACCGATTGGCCTTCCCATAGATCGGATCAACTGGGGAAACTATGACCTTGTCGTTATTGATGAGAGCCATAACTTCCGCAATGGCAACGGCACAAACACGCATGGCGGCGAGAAAGAAAACCGCTATATGCGTCTGATGAACAGGGTAATCCGTCCGGGAGTTAAGACAAAAGTCCTTATGCTCTCAGCAACTCCTGTCAATAACCGCTTCTATGATCTCAGGAACCAGCTGGCACTTGCCTACGAGGGGAATCCAGAAGAAATCAACGAAAAACTGAATACGAAGTCGGACATTGATGCAATCTTCCGTCAGGCGCAGAGAGTCTATAACGCGTGGTGTAAGCTACCGGAAAAGGAGCGTACGACCCAGAATCTCTTGTCCCAGCTCGATTTCGATTTCTTTGAAGTATTGGATGCTGTCACGATTGCCCGTTCTAGACATCATATACAGACATACTATGACACAAAGGATATCGGGACCTTCCCGACAAGGAATAAACCGATTTCCTTGTATCCAAAACTTACAGATAAGCCAGGTGCGATCAACTATAAGGAAGTCTATGAGTGCCTGTCTAATCTGAAGCTGACCATCTATACGCCGACCCAGTTCATCCTTCCCAGCAAGCTGTCGAAGTATTTGTCGGAGGAGGAGACGGAGAACTTCAGGAAGGGCCGTGAGGCGGGTATTCAGAGGTTGATGAACATCAACCTCTTGAAGCGAATGGAGAGCTCTGTTCATTCCTTTCTGCTGACAGTGCAGAGAGTCTTTCAGTATCTGTATGATACAGAGCAGATCATCGAAGATTTTAAGAAAGGTGGCAATGCTAACCTGAAGGAAATGACCGACCTCTCCGGGGAAACCGCTGATTTTGATGATGACGATCAGAATACGGATTTCTTCTCTGTGGGCAAAAAGGTGCAGATCGATTTACGGGATATGGACTATGTCTCATGGGAGCGGGACATTAAAGCGGACATCGAGACCCTTTCAATACTCATCAGCATGGTTGAAGATATCACGCCGCAATATGACTACAAACTGAATCAGCTGATCGAGGTCATCCGTAAGAAAGAAGAGAATCCAATCAATCCTGGAAATCGGAAGGTGCTTATTTTTACTGCCTTTGCGGATACTGCAGAATACCTTTATGAGAACATCGCTCCGAGTGCAAAGAAGCTGGGCCTCAATACTGCTCTTGTAACCGGCAATGTGGAAGGAAGGACGACGATCCCTGGCTTCAAGGCGGAGATGAATCATGTCCTGACATGTTTCTCACCAGTGTCTAAGGACAGGGATATTCTCTACCCGCAGGATAAACATAACGACATTGATATCCTGATTGGTACCGACTGCATCTCTGAAGGTCAGAACCTGCAGGACTGCGATTACTGTATCAACTACGACATTCACTGGAATCCAGTGCGTATTATCCAGCGTTTCGGAAGAATCGATCGTATCGGCAGTAAGAATAAAGTGATTCAGCTTGTGAATTTCTGGCCTGATCTGACCTTGGATGAGTACATCAATCTGAAGGCAAGAGTCGAGACGAGGATGCGGATTTCCGTCATGACCTCTACCGGAGACGATGATCTGATCAATCAGGACGAGAAGGGGGATCTGGAATATCGGAAGGAGCAGCTAAAGAAGCTGCGCGAAGAAGTCGTAGACCTCGAAGATATGAACTCCGGCATCTCCATCACGGATCTGGGACTCAATGATTTCCGTATGGACCTGCTTGCCTACATGAAGGATCATGGAGATATTGATCATATTCCTTTTGGCATTCATGCCGTTGCCCATGGGGAAAAGCCGGGTGTGATCTTTGTTCTGAAAAATGTGAATCAGAAAATTAATATCAAAAACCAGAACAGGCTCCATCCCTTCTATATGGTCTATGTGGGCAATGATGGTGAGATTATCACCAACCACCTGCAGCCGAAGGATACGCTTGATGAAATGCGGCACATTGCGAGAGGCAAGACGGAACCGGACAAGGATCTGTGCCGGGTCTTTAATAAGAAAACGAAAGACGGGCGTGATATGGGTTCTGTTTCAAAACTTCTGGAAGATGCAATTGGCTCGATTATTGAAGCCAAGGATGAAGAAGACATAGACAGCTTTTTCTCCTCTGGAGAGACAACATTCCAGAGTGGAGGTTTTTCGGGACTTGAGGATTTTGAGCTCATATGCTTTATGGTGGTGATGTAAATGATCAATTTTCCGGGAAGTACAAGAGTCGGCAAGAGACTTCCAAAGGAAGCCTTTTATAAACATCTTCCATTGACACCGGCGCTGAAGGCAAAATTCGTATCTGACGTCGACCGGATTATAGTTGAAAACAGCCTGACGAAGGGAAACCTGAATCTGGCCAAAGATGCGGAGACCAAGGAGGTAATGCTTCTATCGATCATTCTGAAGAAGCAGGACTTTGATGGAAAAATAGTGGAGGCTATCGCAAGACAGAATCCACACAAACTGATTTTTTTGCTTTGCTACGAAGATAAGCGACAACTGGCGGTTTATCACAGCAAGCTCTATCGGACAGAGTGGATGCCGGAAGACAAAGTGAGCTTGTCTCTCTCAGGCGTCAATCTGGATGCCATCTGGGAGGATCTTGTGCAGCAGGTAGCTGTCCATTCAGAAGCTGTCCTCGGACAGGAAGAAAAGACCATAGATGATCAGCTGAAAATGCAGGATGAAATCGACCGATTGAATAAGCTGATCAAGAAAACAGAAGCTGCAGCATGGAAGGAGCAGCAGCCGAAGAAACGGTTTGAACTTTACACAAGGTTGCAGGGATACAAGAAACAATTGGAGGAAATCACAAATGGATAAACTGAAGATGCACACACCTGATATCGCCGAGGAGAACTACAGGAAGCTTGCCGCCCTCTTCCCGGACGCTGTGACTGAAACTAAGGATGAGGAAGGCAATGTCGTCCGTGCTATTGACAAGGATGTCCTGATGCAAGAAATCAACGCGCAGGTCGTAGATGACGGACAGGAGCGCTACCAGTTCACATGGCCTGACAAGAGGAAGTCAGTCGTGCTTGCCAATGCTCCAATTGCAAAGACCCTGCGTTTTGAGAAGGAGAAGTCTGTTGGAAGAGACGGAACACCGGGTGGGACAGACTCCGAGAATATCTATATCGAAGGAGATAACCTTGATGCACTGAAGCTTCTGCAGGAGACCTATCTCGGTAAGGTGAAGATGATCTACATTGATCCGCCTTACAATACCGGAAATGATTTTATCTACGAGGACGATTTTTCTCAGTCGGCGGAGGATTATGCGGACAACAGCGGTCAGACGGATGAAGAGGGAAACCGTCTTGTGCAGAACAGTGAGAGCAATGGAAGATTCCATACGGATTGGCTGAATATGCTTTACCCAAGATTACGTCTTGCTAAGGATTTATTAACAGAGGATGGCTTGATTTTCATTTCTATTGATGATAATGAAGACGAAAACTTGAGAAATATCTGTAATGAGATTTTTGGGAAATCGAATGCTCTTACTCCTTTTATATGGCCTTTACCGAGAGGGATTAACGCGGGGCTTATTGCCAGAGCACACGAGTATGTACTCGCTTATGGGAAAAATTTGGAAAAAAGAGGAAGCTTTAATCGAGTTTCAGATAACATAGAGTATTCCGTTGAAAGATGTAATAAGAAGATTGATAGCAGGCATCCAGAATCCACCATTACTTTTCCAGCGGGAGTCCCCTATGAAGGAAGAGATCAAGTACTAACTGGTACCATTGATGGATCTGAAAAAATAAACATCATTGGCAAGATGGTCTTCAAAAACGGAAAGCTTGCAGAGCCGGTGACCCTATCCGCTGGATGGACAATGAAGAATATGATTCTTGACTGGCTTCAAGGGAAGAAAGTCTATGATTTAAAAGGACAGGAAATAGTCGGATTTTTCTTTAAAGAAAACGGACGCCTTTATTCAAAGAAAGCAATGTCGACAGTTTCTATTAAATCAATTTTGAAGGATATTCCTGATACGCAATATGCCCGAAAGGAGATGGAGGAATTGTTTGGCAGTCAAGATATCTTCTCATATCCCAAAACCACAGAACTGCCAAAACTTTTTACTAAACTTTCAACAGATAAGAATGATACTGTGATGGATTTCTTTTCTGGGTCAGGGACAACTGGGCATGCGATGATGAAGCTTAATGCGGAGGATAATGGCAATCGTAAGTTCATCATGGTGCAGCTGCCAGAGCAGACAGACGAAAAATCTGAAGCCTATAAGGCAGGATATAAAACCATCTGCGACATCGGTGAGGAGCGCATCCGTCGCGCAGGCAAGAAGATCAAAGAAGAGACCGGCGCGGATATTGACTACGGCTTCCGCTGTTTCAAGGTTGACTCTTCCAATATGAAGGATGTCTATTACCGTCCGGCTCAACTTGGACAGGCAAGTCTGGATGATTATACGGATAACATCAAGGAGGACCGTACCCCAGAAGATTTGCTGATTCAGGTCATGTTGGATCTGGGTGTAGAGCTTTCTTCCCAGGTGAAGCAGACTGAGATCGGCGGTAAGAAGGTGTTCTCTGTCGCTGACGGCTATCTTATTGCCTGCTTTGATGAGGATGTCACTGAAGATGTGGTGACAGAAATTGCCAAGCGGCATCCCTTCTACTTCGTCTCCCGAGACAGCAGTATGGCAAATGACAGCGTCGCTGCAAACTTTGAGGAGATCTTCAAGACCTACAGTCCTGAGACGGTAAGAAAGGTGCTGTGATATGGCGGAAATGAAATTCAAATTTACAATTCAACAGTATCAGACTGATGCTGTAGACAGTGTGGTCAAAGTATTCGCCGGGCAGCCTTTCCATGACAGGATCAGTTACCGTCGGGATACTGGTACGCAGAAAATTGAAAGAGATCTCTTTAACTATAAGATTTCTGATGAAGAGCTGTACATGGGATTCGCGAACGCGCCGGTTGCACTCGATTCATTGCAGCTGCTGAAGAACATTCGATCTGTCCAGCATGATAACAATATCAAGGAGTCATCCTCACTTGCCAAACATATGGGTGCCTGCTCTCTGGATGTGGAGATGGAAACCGGAACGGGTAAAACCTACGTCTACATCAAGACCATGTTTGAGCTGAACAAGCAGTACGGCTGGTCAAAGTTTATCGTTGTGGTTCCTTCTATTGCTATCCGCGAAGGTGTACAAAAGAGTTTCCAGACTATGGAAGAACACTTTATGGAGCAATATGGCAAGAAAGCACGTTTCTTTGTCTATAACTCTAAGAAACTGACGGACATCGATAACTTTAGCTCCAGCGCTGATTTGTCGGTCATGATCATTAACGTGCAGGCGTTTAACGCCCGTGGCAAGGATGCCCGCCGTATCCGGATGGAATTGGATGAATTCGGCAGCAGGAAGCCGATTGATGTCATTCAGGCAAACCGCCCGATCGTAATTCTTGATGAGCCTCAGAAGATGGGTGGCGAAAAAACGCAGGAATCTCTGAAGGAATTTAATCCGCTCTTTACGCTGAACTATTCAGCCACCCACAAGGAACATCATGATCTTGTCTATGTTCTTGACGCACTGGACGCTTACCGGATGAAGCTGGTTAAGAAGATCGAGGTCAAGGGTTTCGATATTAAGAATCTTCGCGGAACAGACGGTTATCTCTATTTGGAGAGCATTATTGTATCTCCTAACAAACCGCCGATGGCACGTCTGGAATTCGAGATCGGCTACGACAAGTCCATCAACCGGGAAACTCGAATCGTTGGCGTGGATGATGACCTCTATGCCCTTTCGAAAGGCATGGAACAGTATCAGGATTACCACATCAACGATATAGACCCGATCCGTGGAGTGTTGACATTCACGAATGGTGTGGAGATCCATACCGGTGAAGTGCAGGGGGATGTTTCTGAGAAGGATATTCGCCGGGTGCAAATCCGCGAGACTATCCGCTCTCATTTTGAAAAGGAGAAGGAACTGTATGAGCGTGGAATCAAGACTCTTTCCCTTTTCTTCATCGATAAGGTCGAGAATTATCGGAAATATGATGACGACGGAAACGAGGTGAACTCCGAGTACGGCCAGATGTTTGAGGAAGAATACACAGATATCCTGAATGAATACCTGACGCTCTTTAATACACCTTACGAGCAGTACCTGCGAAGTATTGATGTCCATGACACTCATGCTGGCTATTTCAGTATTGATAAGAAAGGTCACAAGGTTGACTCGAGCCTTAAACGTGGCACAGATGTTAGCGATGATGAATCCGCTTATGAACTGATCCTGAAAGATAAGGAGAAACTGCTTTCTTTCGATAATCCGGTGCGGTTTATTTTCTCACATTCCGCTCTTAGAGAAGGCTGGGACAATCCGAATGTCTTCCAGATCTGTACGTTGAAGCACGGGGGAGATTCCACTACGAATAAGCGACAGGAAGTGGGCCGTGGTCTTCGTATCTGTGTCAATCAGACCGGAGAACGAATGGATGAGCGCGTTCTTGGATCCGAAGTGCAGGATATTAATAAGCTGACTGTTATTGCGAGCGACGGATATAAAGATTTCGTATCATCTCTGCAGAAGGAAATCAAAGATGATCTGTATGACCGTCCGACAAAGGCGACAGAAGAATATTTCCAGGGCAAGCGGCTTAAGATCGGCGATGATACAGTTACAATCACAAGCGATCAGGCACATGGCATCATGTTCTATCTGATCAAGAATGATTATATTGATGATGATGGGCATGTAACGGATAAGTATCGCGCTGATGTTGAGAATAAGGCCCTGGCTCCGTTGCCGGAGAAGAATGGCCTCAATAAGATTGCTGACAGTGTTCACGCACTTGTGCAGGGTATCTTCGATGAGCACGCTCTGGATGGCATGATTGAAAATGGCCATGAGACGAAAGTTCAGGAGAACAAGCTGAACGAGAATTTCTACAAGAAGGAATTCCAGACTCTCTGGAACTACATCAACCACAAGTATGCTTACACGGTGCATTTCGACAGCAAGGAACTGATTGGAAAAGCAGTAAAGCATATTGATGAGAAGCTGTTCGTCTCTGAATTGCAATACACGGTTACCAGGGGAGAGCAGGGCAAGGACTGGTCCGCTGACAAGGTGAAAGCAGGCACTGGTTTTATTGCTGAAAAGAGCCATACATACAACCTGAAGCGTGGCGAAACCAGTCAGGTGAAATATGACCTGATTGGAAAGATTGGAGCTGGTACGCACCTGACCAGAAGAACAGTGACGGCGATATTGAAGGGTATTTCCCCTCTGAAGTTTGCTATGTACCGGAACAACCCTGAGGAATTCATCTCGAAAGTGTCACACCTGATTAACGAAGAGAAGGCCACCATGATTGTGGATGACATCACCTACAACCAGACCGATGGCAAGTACGACTCCGAGATCTTCACGGCGGAGAAAAACAAAGACTTCTCAAAAGCATACCGGGCACAGAAGAACGTGCAGGATTATGTGTTTGCTGATGGTACGGCAGAAAAATCTATCGAGCGGAAATTCGCAGAAGACATGGATCTTGATGACAAGGTTGTAGTGTATGCAAAGCTTCCGCGTGGGTTCCAGATTCCTACGCCAGTCGGAAACTATGCGCCGGACTGGGCTATTGCCTTCCAGAAAGGAACTGTGAAGCATATTTACTTCATAGCTGAGACAAAGGGCTCTATGGACAGCATGGATCTTCGTCCTATTGAGCAGGCAAAGATTAAGTGCGCTAAGAAATTGTTTAACGAGATTTCAACAGAAGATGTCGTTTATGACCAAGTGGATTCCTATCAGAATCTGCTGAGTGTCATGAACGCGATTTAAGTTCAGAGGGTTGACACATTGTAGCTGTAAAGCAGATAGAAAAGGATTATTTAATTTAAGGAAGCAGATATATGGTTGGGTTACGATGGAAAAAATGCGACTTTCATTTACATACGACGGAAAGCCAGTGTTATAAGGCTGATGACACGGTGGAGTCATGGGTGGATGCGGTTCAAAATGCTGGCTTACAATGTATCGCAGTAACAGATCACAATAGTTATAAGAAAATAGATGAGATAATAAAGGCATCTGAGAAGAAGAAAATTATTGTTTTTCCAGGGGTGGAGGTTACTTGTGATTCCTCGAAAGTACATATTTTATGTATTTTTGATAGAAATAAAGACGGAGATTATGTTAGGGATTTCTTGAGCAAAATAGATATATCTGGAGATCAGGTGGGAAATCCTGCAGGTTGCTTGCGAAAAAATGTTTTGGATGTTTGTTCAATAGCAAAAGATAATGGGGCAATAGTAATTGCTGCCCACATCGATGAATACAATGGCATATCTGAAATGTCAGCGGCTGCACAAGATGAAATATTAGATAGAAAGTATATTGATGCAGTTCAAGTAGTAAATAAATCAATATGGGATGCATATGGGTTGGAAAAGGATACTGTCAAGCTTTTAAATAGACTTTCCGAAAAATACGGTCGTGAAATATCTGAAGAAGTCACTGAAAAATGGAGAAAAGCCTATAAACGAGCTAAAGATCTAAATTTTCCGATGATAGCATCTTCGGATAATCCTAGTGGATTGCATAAGTCAGAACATGGGCTTTGGGGCATTGGCAAAAGATATACATGGCTTAAATTAGAGGAGCACCCAACATTAGAGTCCATTCGGCAGGCATTTCTATCTTCTGATACGAGAGTTGTATTAGACGAAGAATCAGAAAATATACCCGATAGGGATCCGGAATATTGGATTGAATCAGTGGAACTTAATAAATCCATTGTAAATCCACACACATCCATTACTGTCGAGTTTAATCCACAACTTAACGCTATTATTGGCGGCCGTGGCAGTGGAAAATCAACTATAGTGAGGCTCCTTACAGGTGCTTTACAATCGTTAGATGCAGACAAAATCAAGGAAATCCAAGACGATCAGAAGAATTTCTACAAGTCAACGAAGAATGGTCAGGGAATATTTGATAAAGAATCCAAAGTTTCAGTAACGCTTTTAAGAGCGGGGATAAAGTATAGGATATCCATAGATAATATCCAAAGCATGGATAGCCAGAATATTTCAATAGAAAAATGCGCAGGGGACGACAAATGGGAACCTGTAAATATTGACTTTTTAAGACTATTTAAGGCGCAAATTTTTACTCAAAAGCAGATCTTTGAAATTGCAAAAACACCGAATGCTTTGCTTGGAATAATTGATAGTGATCTGGAAAATGCTTCGGATTTGAAAAAGAAAATTGAAGCAAGTGAGCATAGTGTGTTAGAAAAGAAAAGCATTGTTCGCAACCTAGAAAAAGATATTGCTGAAGAAACAAAGTTTCGGACCAATTTAGTCGACGTTAATGATCGAATTGAAGTATATAAGAATAGTGGAATCTCAGGTATCCTTGAACAGAAATCAAAGTTTCAGTTAGAAAAAAATGAGCTGGAATCGTATCTGGGGACTTCAACGAATAATGCGACTAGCTTGAAAACTTATCTGACAAATATGCAGATACCAGATTATAACAATGAAAAAATCGAGGATTCCTCACTGCGAAAGTTGCTTGATGAACATAAGAATTCAGTTGAAAAGGTATTTAATTCAATTGAGCAATTGAGAATGCAATATGCAGAATTGAATGGACAGCTTCAAAGTAGTATCGAATGTTCCCAGTGGAAAGAGGACTTCAGCAATAACGAAAAGAAGTACAAAGAAAAATGTGAAGAACTTAGAGAAAAAAATATCAATGTAGATAAGCTTGATGAATTAATTCAAAGCAGATCAGAAATGCAAAAGAAAATAGATGACATCGGAGACAAGAAAAATAAGATAGTAGTGGCCCGTTCAGATGTGAAGAAGGCAGAAAACAACTATATTAACAATATTAATTTGTTAAGAGAGGAACGAACAAGATTTTTAGATAGCATTATAGGAAAAGATAGCGATGTTGTAATAGAAATCATCCCGTTTGGTGATGGTAATGACTTTGTAGAGCAAATACATAATATCATTGGTAAAAAAGGATCCTCATTTGAAGATGATTTGTTTTCGATTGTCTCTCAGATGAAATTCGATCAAGGCAGGAACATCGAGATAGAATTAGAAGCCTTTCGGAAGCGAATGAGAAAAATCCGCTCGGAAGGAAAGGATGATCAACTTTCGACGTATTTTACTAGAGAAATAGTAAATCTTACAGCAGAAGATTTCGACAAACTTGTAACATTTTATCCAGGTGACAGACTTAAGGTTTCTTATAGATCTGGAGATAAAGGAAAATTAATTCCATTATCATCAGCAAGTGCTGGACAGAAAACAACTGCAATTTTAACGTTTGCGATGGCATACGGCGAAAATCCATTAATTTTGGACCAGCCAGAAGACGATTTAGATAATAAGTTGGTTTATGACTTGGTAGTCAAAAGGCTAAAGAACGCAAAAAGAAAAAGACAAATTATTGTTGTGACGCACAATGCAAATATCCCGGTCAATGGTGATTCAGAGTATGTCATTGCTATGGACTCAACATCACAAGACGTAAGAATCAAAGAGACTGGTACTATTGATGATGACAATATTAGAAAAGAAATTTGTGATGTCATGGAAGGTACGCAGTACGCATTTAGAAAGAGAGCAGAAAAATACCATCTTCATATTGTCGAATAAAATGTAGCTCAAGATGCTGGAGACAGGGATGCTTAACTGCACTGGATTGGGAAGTGACCATGGTGCAAGAATCAGAGCGCGAAGGATGCGGTAATTAAATCGTTGGGAGTGGAATGATGCTGTAGCTTAGCTGGATTGACCCGGAACTGATTTCATTGTCTGTCACAATTCTGACATATATAATGACACAAAAAGAAGAAAGGAAGATCCCCGGGGCCTTCTTCTTGGCAGTCGATGCGCTCCGGGGATCCATGGTCATTTAACCATGGCCATTTTACCAAGATGGCAGGCTGAGTACAAGGAAGACGAAGCGGCTTTTTGATCATCAGTGAAGAGACACCTGTCTGTCCCGAGTGTGGAAGGCCGCTGAAGCTGAGAGATCACAGGCGCCGTATCCATAAGAAAGCCGGCGGGGAAAGAGAATGGTACCTGATCCCCAGATGGGAATGCAGAAATCCTGACTGTCAGTGCCGTATTCACAGCGGCATACCGGACAGCCTGACACCCCACAAGCATTACGATGCCGGCCTGATCGAAGATGTTATTGAGGACAGAAAGACCCCGGAAGACCTGGAAACCGAGGATTATCCGTGTGAGCAGACGATGGCGCTGTGGAAGGCATGGATTGAACGGAACCGGGCCAACATAGACGGACAGCTGCGGTCGATAGGACACCGCCTTCTGGAGTTCGGCATTGAGTTCCTGAACGACAGAAGCTCTTTGCTGGAAGAACTCAGGAGAAAGATATGCCCCGGATGGCTGAAAGCGCTGTGCACTGTGATCTGGAATACAGACGGGTGGATACCTCTGCTGGGAAAGGTTGAAAGTACGCACCCACTTTTGTTTGCTGACACAGAAGGGGGCTGGATAAGATGACTCCATCAGAAGGAGGACTCTTATCATGCAGGACAAAGAGATAAAGAACTGGCAGAACGAACAGGCACTGAAACGCTATCAGCTCATCACCCCGCTCCTGGATCCGGATGTGGATGAAGGAAAGCGGAGACAGCTGCGGGAAGAGATCGCCGCGAAAGCAGGGATATCGAAGCGGACACTCTACCGGTATGAAGCCGGGTACCGTGCAGAACAGTTCGAAGGACTGAAGCCCATGAACAGGAGTAAACGGCGGTCGCAGAAACTGCCGGATAACTTCGATGAGATCGTGGGAGAAGCGATCATCCTTAAGCGGGAGGTTCCAAGACGGAGCGTCCGCCAGATCATCATGATCCTGGAGACGGAAGGATGGGCTCCTGCGGGAAGAATCCGGCCGTCAACGCTGCAGAGGTATCTTTACGCCGCAGGGCTCGGCGTAAAGCAGATGAAGCGTTATACCGAGAAAAAAGCAGTCTCGGCGAGGCGTTTCTGCCGGCCTCACCGGCTGGAACTGCTCCAGGGAGATATCAAGTACGGGCCGGACATCCGGACAACTGACGGAAAGCTGATCAAAACCTATCTGTCATCCCTGATTGATGACCACAGCCGGCACATGGTGCAGTCAGAATTCTATGACAACCAGCGGGCTGAAATCGTTGAAGATACATTCCACAAGGCAGTTTTAAAGTCCGGAACCTTTGACCGGGCGTACCTGGATAACGGAAAACAGTACATCACAAAAAGCCTTGAAGAAAGCTGTGCGAAGCTTGGAATCCGTCTCCTGCATGCGAAGCCGTATGAATGCCAGGCCAAAGGGAAAATCGAGGTCTTCCATAAGAGCGTGGACCGCTTCATAGCCGAAATCCGTGTTGCCCATATCCACAGCGTGGCCGAACTGAATGAGCGCTGGAAAGTTTTTCTGGAGATGGATTATGAGAAGAAGGCTCACTCAGGGATTGCCGAGTACTATGCGTCGATGGGTGTGGAAGTGCCGGAAGGAGGAATCACGCCGCTGCAGGAGTGGAACCGGGATGAGCGTCCGCTGAGATTCATTGACGTGAATACAGTGGCGGAAGCCTTTATGCATCACGAAACGAGACAGATCGATGAAGCAGGCTGTTTCAGCCTGCACGGAAGGACGTATGAAGCCAGTGCGGCGCTGGCAAACCTGGAGGTGGAAATCGCCTATGACCCTCTGCACATGGAGACTGTGAAAGTATTTCATCAGGGAATGACACCGGTGGACGCCCATCCTCTCCGGATCGGCGCCCACGCTGATCCCAGAACAGAACGTCCGGTCGGAATGACGGACGTTCTTCCGGAAACATCGAGATTCCTTGACGCTCTGGAGAAGAAATACAGGAAGGACCACGACATGATGGCGAATGCCCTCTCGTTCAGCGATTACGGGAAGGAGGCAGATCATGTATGAACAGTTCTTCTCCATGGAACACACGCCGTACACACGGAATATACCTACAGACCGGCTGTATACGTCTGCGAAGATCGAAGATGCCATCGGACGCCTGAAGTACGCGGCGGACAACAGACAGTTTGCTGTTGTTATGTCGGAACCGGGGTGCGGAAAATCCACACTTGCGAGGATGTTCGTATCAAGGCTTCCGAAGGACAGGTATCTTCCTTTATATATCTCGGATTCCAAACTGACACCCCGCTGGCTGTACGCGGGGCTGCTGGACCAGATGGGAGCCGAGGCAAAGTTCTACCGCGGGGATTCAAAGAGAATCCTGCAGAAGGAACTTGAAGAAATCCGGAACGTACAGCACAAGAACGTCATCTGCATTCTGGACGAGGCCCATCTGCTCGGAAGAGAGACACTGGAGGAATTCCGGTTTCTGCTGAACCAGGACTATGACTCCACAAGCCCGATGGCCCTTATCCTTATCGGACAGAAAGAGCTGTGGGAGGAAAAACTCAGACTCCAGAAATATACCGCGATCCGCCAGAGAATCGATATGCATGTGATCCTGGACCGGCTTGACCGGGCAGAAACAGCCAGATACATGCAGGCTCATCTTGCCTACTCCGGATGTACCATGGAGCTGTTCACAAGTGACGCAGAGGATGAGATCCATAAGATATCGGCAGGAATTCCGAGGATGATCAACCGGATCTGCACGAAATCGCTGCTGTACGCATACCAACAGCAGAAACGGCTGATTGACGGGCACATGGTCCGGTATGTCGCTGACCACGAGATGCTGCAGGAAGAAAGCAGTGTGTAGAACATACACACAGGATGCACAGGGAGAATCAGCGATGAAACAGAGAATAAACATTTCCTTAACACCGGATACGGTGGAACGGCTGAAAACGTATGCCTGGGAAAACCATAAGACAGTCAGCCAGGCGATAACGGACTGGATATGGTCTGCAAAGGTGAAGAATGCCCAGGTCAGAGGACAGACATCTCTTCAGGACGTACTGAAGAAACAGTAATGAAAAACCGTCGGTTCGAGGTGAAATCCGGGGCCGGCGGGGCATCAGAACCGTTTGTGACACAAAGATAGGTAAAAACGTGACAGCGTTACAGAGCAGATCTGTGACAGCTCATGAGATTAATAACAACAGTATAGAGGAATGCAATATGGGTGATCATAATGAACTTGTAAATGAAACTACAAACGCCGTGGTTGAACTGGTCGGTACTGATCTAAGTGCTATACCTTCTGAGTATCAATCATGTTCTATTGAGGATATTCCTGCCTTTGGCGCAGCAACAGGATCTCTGCAACGGTATATTAACGAAATGGGTACCGAAGCAGGAGGAGAGGGAATCTATAAAGTTACATTCCCTAAAGGATTCAACGGTAAACTCTCTAAGTTTAAGTATGAGGATGCTTTCCTTGGATCTGGCGTTGATAACGGGAAAATGGCCCAGGCAAGACTGACTCAGGTGGAACTTGATCCTACCCAGATGATGCTGGGTTTTGCATTGATGGCAATCAATCAGAAACTTGGTGAAATACAAGAGACGCAGCAAGAAATCCTGAGTTTCCTTAAAAATCAGGAGGAGAGCAAAGTCTACGGTTATCTACAGACTCTTAATGAGATGGTGGATGATTATCGTTTAAATGGGGATAATGAGGACTTTATTGAGCAAAAGAAAAAAGAACTGAGCCAGATTCGCATTGGTGCAAATACTAGCAAAAGCTTTTATCAGAAGCAGATGCAGGACATTCTTTCTGAGCCCAATTTGCCACATGTTATGAGTAAGGCCAACGTGGAGGCGCAAAAGCTAATAAGCTATCTTCAGAATTATCGCCTTGCTCTTTATGTGAAGGAGTATGAGGCATATCTGGAAACGATATTTCTTAGGAATTTCAAGAAGGAACGTATGCTAGCTGTATCCATAAAAATCAAGGAAGAAGGTGAAGCATTTGAACAGCTCATTGAAAAATGCAAAGTGTGGATTGATCAGCGGCTGAAATCTTCAATAGATTATGTGGCTGGGCCAGTATATCGTGGATTTGACTCGGTTTATGAAAAGGTAACATCGGTTCTCCCGTTTGATTTTGATAAAGCATTTGCAGGAGATAAAGAAAAGTACCTATCAAGTGAAACGCAGGTGGAAAGAATAGAAAAGGAACGCGATTCTGGAATCATTCCGTTTTCTGAGTCATTGAAAAGAATCGAAAGGCTTCAGGACGAACAAGTGACGCTTTTAGTGAGTGGGAATAAAATTTATCTTCCGGTGGATACAGAGGATGAGAAGGAGGAAAAGTAAAATGCTTGGAATTATTGTCACAATCGTTATCGTTGTTGTCGTTGTTTTGGTTATTAAGCATTTCAAAAACTGATTGTTGCCTTAAAGGCTTGAAATCGTAAATACGACATAGTTTTGCGAGGAATATTGATACGGCACTAATTTGGGAAAATTATATTTGAAAGGAGGGCAACTCTGTTAGATCGGAAAAGCTTTAGGAATAGTCGAAGAAAAATCGACCCTATCAAGAGTTGTCCTTTTTTATGCATTTTACTCTACGAAGGGAGGATAATAGATGGCTATTCCTCAAATAGGACTTTCTGATATACGGAAAGCCTTAGATTACATCGATCAGAATGGAGTCCCTGATCATAACCAGAGCGTACAGTATGACCTGGTGTCTCCGGAAGGGAAGAAGTATCCCCCAAAGTATGTTGTTGCGGTTGCTGATCATTTTGCAAACGGATCTGCAATTTCAACAGATGGCTTCAATGCTGTTGAAGCAAAGAATTTTCTCGCTTCACAGGGTTTTACCATTGAAGAACGAAGAAAAAAGTATGAGCTGACTGTTACGGCAGAGGACATAACATCTACAGACGAGCGTTTCTCATTGAATAACCTCGGTGATGGCGATAACTATAAGCCTCTGGATGTTTATTTCGAAAAAGCAGACGGTAGCACCGTCAGAAGAAAGTACAACAAAGGCGAACGGAGAAATTCCAATCAGACATTACCGCGTCTGGCAATGCAGATCTATGAGAAACAGCTTTCTGCACTTCCGGTTGAGGAGAAAGAAGACTTTCCTATTATGCAGTATTCCCCTGATCAGCCAGTTATCAGAGGAATCTTTCACAGTGTTGAAGAATTCCGCAAAAGCAGAAATACCATTGAATACCTTACATATCCTTATGGAGATGGCAGAGAGTTTGTCATTTACTGCTGGAATATCTTTTCTACCCTACCTTTTGTGCAGGAATGCCTGAAGCGATTTGGAAATGAAGGGGATAAGTTTGTACTGATCTATCGTGACAAGACGGAAAAGGAACTCAATTCTCACAAGAAGGAAGAAGGGACAATAGAAAATGGTACGGCGGATTGGTTCCCTTCTCTGGACAAGTACAATCCTAGGATCACTGCAGAAAAGTGGGCAGAGCTGTTACAGGATTCAGATGTATTCAACAAGCAAAGCCTTGAGATTATGTATCGCTTCCTTGATAACGGCGGCCAGGGAACATGCTCTGAACTTGCGCAGAAATATGGTGAGTCAGCTAATTTCTATAATAGCGGATCTCAGGCATTGGCAAGAAGAGTAGCAAATGCTGCTGGATGTGCTTTGTTTCAGGATGATGGGAAGGAGTCGTATTGGCCTGTTCTTTATATTGGCAGATATACAACCGGTGAAGAGTCAGGCGTCTATCTCTGGAAACTAAGAGATGAACTACGTCAGGCTCTTGATGGGTTCGACATGAGCCAGGTGCATCTTTATTCCAATCAAGGAGAGTACATCAATCCTTACTCTAATATCCTCATAGAATCGAAAAATATGATTCTTCGTGGAGCTCCGGGAACAGGAAAATCCTATCTGGCACGGCAGATTGCTACAGATATTGTCAGTGACGGATACTTTGACGATTATACCCAGCTTTCCGACGAGCAGAAGCAGCAGATCGAGTTTGTACAATTCCATCCCAGCTATGATTACACCGATTTTGTAGAGGGCCTTAGGCCAGTTCCGGATGAAGACGGTGGTTCCGGGATGAAGTTTGAACTGAGGGACGGCATATTTAAGCGATTTATTGCCAGAGCAAGGGAAAACTACGAGAATTCTCAAAAATCAGCAGAGACACTGAAAAAAGAACGGACTGCAAAGGAAGCTCTTGAAGACTTCTTCTCTTCAATAGACTTAGGAGACACAAAGTTCAAAACCGTTAGTGGTAATGAATTCACGATCACAAAGGTGGATGAAGATCATATTTATCTATATATTCCTGAGAATCCAGTTGTGAACAAGCTGACGATCAGTATCCATGAATTAGAGGCTATGCTGGCATCTGGGCAGGAATTTACCAAGATTAAAGACATTACCAATTTCTTTGGCAAGACTTTTGCAACGCAGGGTTATTCATACGATTTTGCTATATATAAGGAGCTGAAGAAAGCGCTAAAGAATACAGACGCTGTTTCTGCTCCAGAGAAATTAAAGAAGTATGTATTCATCATTGATGAGATCAATCGAGGCGAGATCTCCAAGATCTTTGGTGAACTGTTTTTCTCGATAGATCCAGGTTACAGAGGCAGGGCTGGAGAGGTTTCAACGCAATATTCCAATCTGCATGAAAATCCGAATGATAAGTTCTACATTCCTGAGAATGTCTATATCATCGGAACCATGAATGATATTGATCGTTCGGTAGATACCTTTGATTTCGCTATGCGGAGAAGGTTCAGGTTTATAGAACTCAGGGCGGATGAACATACGGAAATGCTGTCTGATTTGGATGACAGTGTTCGAGAGGATGCCATCAAGCGTATGTCTGACCTGAATAAGGAAATTGCAGAAACACCGGATTTGAACGAGAACTATCAGATCGGTGCGGCATATTTCCTTAAACTGAAAATATTATCAACGGATAAGCTTTGGACTGATTATCTGGAACCGCTTCTTCAGAGCTATGTGCAGGGCATGTATGACGAGGCTGGTATCATGAGCAGATTTGCAAAAGCTTATGGCTATGAGAAGCCGGAAAAGGATACTGCTGATGAAGCGGATGAAGGTTAAAGACAATGGCTTCCTTAATAAAGATGCCTTTGCGAATATCCCTGCGCTTACAGAAAAGATAGCAGATAAAACACTCGAAGAGCTGGAGAAAGAAGGCGTATTTGTATTCCCAGACCCAGTAGGAGACCTGGATGGGATGGAACGAGATCAAGTCATCCTGCAATCGGTTAATGAAACCTTTCGTACAGGAAATGTGATGGGGTTTATCGGCATCGGAGATGAGCGACTTGCCATTCAATCCAGGTTTTCAAAAGGTGAAGAAGATTTTTTTACGCAGTACATGCTGGATGAAGTTCTGGATATGCCAAATCTCGCGGAATATGAGACAGACCTTGGGAAGGACCATCAGCTATTCAGTTTTTTAATGTTTCTTTTTCCACGATATCTGAAATCTGCGATGAGGAAAGGTCCATATAAGACTTACATCCGAAGAAACTATAATGATCAAAATGCCCGCGGAACTATTGATATAGCAAGGCACATTAAGGAGAATACGCCATTTATCGGTAATATCGCCTATGGTCAACGGGAATACTCCTATGATAATGATCTGATGGAGCTGATCCGACACACTATCGAATATATAAGTGAAAAGCCATTCGGGGCAAAGCTGCTGAATAAGGTCAAGGATGAGGTACAGACCATCTTTGATCTCACAGCAGGTTATAGACGACAGGACCGACAGAAGATCATTGAAATAAATGCCAGAAAACCGCTGAGTCACGCATATTACAGGGAATACCACGTCCTACAGCACCTCTGTATTCTGATCCTGACCCATCAGAAGCATAGCATCGGTGCTGGGACAAGACAGATTTATGGTGTTTTGTTTGATGGAGCCTGGCTGTGGGAAGAATACATCAATAAGCTTATCTGCACCAAATTTTATCATCCCATGAATAAGGCAAGCGAGGGAACCCAGTATCTGTTTTATAAGGCACGAGGGCCAGTTTACCCTGATTTTATCAGCATTGATGACCACAATCGGATAATTGCGGACGCAAAATATAAGCCCATAGACAATGTCCATGGCAGAGACTTTCTGCAGGTTCTGGCGTATATGTTCCGTTTTGATGCCAAAAAGGGATATTACTTTTACCCGGAAGCTGGGGCAGATGAAGATCAGACACTTCGTCTGAATCGTGGAAGTTCCTATGAGCACAATGTTGAGCAACGGGAAGATGTATCGGTCATTAAGCACGGGCTAAAGATACCTGATGAAACAAGCAATTATACAGTGTTCATGAATCAGATGAAAATCGAGGAAGAAAATTTTAAAGAGGCATTGCAGTTGAGCAACCTTTTATGGGAATCAAAATGAAGAGCAGTGATTGGAAAAGCGTGACAAGAGAGAATGTTCTCCACGCTATCGAGAAATTTTTAAATGAGAATCCGGATTACCCTGAGCCAAGGTCAACTTATCTCTTGTATGAGGGGCATAAGCTTCCAGCAAAGCATATACGTGGAATGGCCTTTGAAGATGCATTTGGCCGTGAAATCCGCAAGGATGAATATTCTGGTGGTATGGAAACAGTGCGCTTTTTTAAGAACTTGGGGTTCCAGACACTCCATGTTGAGAAAACAAGGCCAGAAGTTATACAAGAGGAAAGCCGGGAAACAAGGGAAGCTTTGGAAGAACGTTCATCAGCAACTAGAAACTTTGGCAAAAAGGTTGATCTGAAGATATGTATGTACCTTCAGACTGAGGGCAAGAAAAACAAAAGAGCATTTTTAAAAGCTATGGATCTTGTGAAGAATAGCGATATCGATATTCTTGTTTTCCCGGAGTTTTGTTATATTCCATTTATTCGAAAAATGGAGAAGGCTAACATTCTTGCTGGTGAGGATAGAGAAGAAATAATCAAGGAATGCGAAAACCTCAGTAATGATCTCGGATGTGCTGTCATCGTCAATACCAATGATGTGAATGGGTTCATATACAGTGTATATGCCAATGCTTCAGCCGTGTGTAAAGACACGCACGACGCAATTTATATCAAACATACAATGACTCAATGTTCTGCATTTGAACTGGATGATTATGCAGATGTGGTGGATGAGCTCTTTGAGCCTATTGATTACAAGGAATACAAGCTTGGAATAACAACATGTTATGACTGTAACCATGCCATATTCAGCAGACTCTATGGGCTGAAAGGCGTTGATCTGATTCTAAATTCAACGGGCGGAGATGTGGTTTATCAGAAATGGTACAGATATAACCAGGTGAGATCAATCGAAAATCACTGCTACAGCCTCGTTACCATGGGCGGTTACAGCGAAAAGAACTATGTTTACGGATTTAACAGAATGGGAGGATTGCTGAATCCGGTACTACTAAACGGGAAGAGCCAGGCAGATAATAATTTCCCAGGCGGGTTGTATCTATATGATCTAAGTCTGGATGATGGGCACAAGACAGAAGATATTGCACAGGCAGAGACGGAAAATAAATATCAGGACTTTATGGTCCCAGAAAAGGATATGGGGCGGTTGCTAGAGAATGCAGATCTTCTATCTCCCAAATTGTATGTAAGGAAGTGGAAAGACTGGAATCTTGTGATTGGTGTTCTGGAAGAGGATGACATTGAAAAACCTGAAAAGGTTTTGCCTCTTCTGTATTCAAAGAAATTACGAGACCTGCCTAACAAAAGGTATATCCTGGTGAGTCACTATAGACATATAGATGAGAAAAGATTCAAAGAGGAGCTTTCATCAATTCTCAAGGTGAGGGCAATGGAGAATTTTTGTGCCGTCATTCTATATTCAGATAAAGAAAATCACTGCTACCAGACAGGCAAGGCCAAAAATCCTCAGATGGTCAAAGCTGTTGATGGCTACTATGGAATCGATTTATCCAGGACAACTGGACCAGAGGCAATTTTCAGGAATAAAGAAGGTTTTAAAGCATCCTGGAGGAAAAATTTTGAATTACTAGTGGATAAGCTTCCACGATAGGATTTTCTACTTAAAAGATTGTAAGGATATCGATATGAGAAACGATGATATAACGAGCAATTTGACAACAGTACTATCACAAATTTCAGAGTCGACAAGGAAAGCGCTAAGTGGAATAAACATGGATGCATTTCTGCAGACACAGAA
>Ga0256406_1001165_pt1 | contig 43546 bp, 34 predicted proteins | sample RumenRJG_03DNA_FD_185986 | JGI IMG/M metagenome (GOLD analysis project Ga0256406, IMG submission 185986) | Bovine rumen microbial communities from Lethbridge, Alberta, Canada - RJG_03 | ecosystem: Host-associated > Mammals > Digestive system > Stomach > Rumen | place: Canada: Alberta | collected... | reverse complement strand
AGCGGAAGCTGGAGACTGATATGCTCATGGAAGCCTACCTGAACAGCGGCAAGAGCTTCGATGAGGTAATAACCTTTTTGAAGCCCTGAGGGCGTTTAGTGTAACTTTTTTGAAAAGTTCACAGTATATAATCATTTACACCAAGTGCATCTCCATAGAAGAAAATCGAGGTTAATGAGGAACAGCCTGTAAACGCACATGAGTCCATGCCTGTCACGCTGCTTGGGATTGTAACCTTCTGAAGAGATGTGCAATTAGAAAAACCAGAATACTTGATAAACGTTACACTATCAGGTATAGAGATCGTTTTTAGAGACGTGCAGCCGGAAAATGCGTACATCTCAATGCTTGTCACACTATCCGGGATTGTAACCTGTGTAAGCGATTTGCAATTCATGAAGGCGTATCCATAAATATCAGTTACACTATTCGGGATCGTGATCTGCTTAAGTGCATGGCAATCCTCGAAGGCATGGTATCCGATTTTGGTCACACTGTTCGGAATCGTGACTTTCTGTAATGATGTGCAGCCTTTAAATGTATCATTACCAATGCTGGTTACGCTGTCTGGAATTATAACCTGCTGAAGATCTGTACGATTAGCAAAAGCGCCATCCGTCTCCGGATAGATCGTACCAATTTCGGTCACAGGCTTTCCGTCAACTGAATCCGGTATCGTAATGTTAGTCTCCCATCCAATATAATCTACGATTCTTAAAGTGCCATCATCTTTTACATCACATTCGAAAAAATCGTAGAAATATTTAGATCCGTAACTGGGAGAGCTGTCATCAGCATCACCAACGGTTTCTCCTGCAGTAGCTCCGCTTTTACCTGTAGTCTCTTCCTGACTGCTCTGTGACTCAGAGACAACCGTTGCTTCGTCTGTCGATTCTGCATCAGTTGATGCTTCAACTGTGGAATCCGCAGCTTCCGTATCGGTTGCCGCGCCTACTGTGGAATCCGTAGATTCCGCGTCTGCTTTCACTGAATCTGCCGCAGCATCCGCACCGCCTTCCTCAGGTGACGTAACCGTGGTTTCACTGGATACCGCTTCATCATCTGCAAATGCAGTGATCCCTGCCGGTGTCAGCATCGCAACTGCCAGTCCGGTGCAAAGAATCGGGACCAGAATCTTCTTAAGCAACCTTTTCTTCATAGGACAACCTCCCATCCATCGCCATTGCCTGTGGCGAGTGTGCCAGCCGGAATTGCCATTTCCGACCAGCTGTTTTGCCAGCTACCACTTATTACTATGACATATTTCCGGCGGCTTCCAAGACAGAACATATATTTTGTGAATTCTTTTGCGAGGATCAGAAATCGCAAGACGGCTCGGTCAATACGCTCCAAAGAAAATAATTGCGGGGCTTCTGCCGGCACTGAGTTCAGCATTTCACGAACGCGCAGCCATCGCCGGAATACGGCGAGGCTCAAGAAGCTTGGGGTGCTTTCCCAACGAGCTGCGAAGCCGTTTGTGGCCACACAAACACTGCGCGCACAGTTTTGAAAAACACGGATTTTCCGGTTACCAAGTTCAAAAATATTGCGCTTGAGCAGAAGAGAGAGACAGGCTTCCGTTAGTACTAACGGAAATGTTTTAGCAAGGATGTTTATAGAAGGTGCAAGAAAAAGCAGTCTGTACAAATTTCATCTTGTGAAACATGACAGTTTCCATAAAAGAATACTGCTGGAAGTTTATAAAATTTGCCATTGAGGCAAAAGAGCAATTTTTCTAAAACATACTATGGTTTTTGCTAGTTACAGAGAATCGAAAATCCCATAAAATACAAGCAGATTTAAGGAGGGAACAGAAAGGATGAAACAACAGCACATACTTGAGTTTCAACACATTTCTAAATACTTCCCCGGCGTGAAGGCTCTGGATGACGTTTCGTTCAAGGCGTATGGAGGCGAGGTTCTTGCCTTTCTTGGCGAAAATGGAGCGGGTAAGTCAACTCTTCTGAAAACATTAAACGGCGATTATCAGCCGACTTTCGGAAAATACTTACTGGACGGAGAAGAACGGCATTTCCGGTCACCACACGAGGCTCTGGAGGCAGGAATCAGCATTATTTATCAGGAACGGCAGATTCTCCTGGAACTGAGCGTGGCAGAAAATATCTATCTTGGAAGAATGCCGGCCAACAAGTTTGGCGTGATTGACACGAGAAAAGCAAATAAGATGGCACAGCAGGTGATCGATGAATTCGGACTTCCGATTAAAGCCACAACGAAGGTGAAGGATCTGAACACCGCGTATCAGCAGATGGTCGAGATTATGAAAGCCTGCAGCCGTGACAATCTCAAGGTCATTGCATTTGACGAACCGACCGCTTCTCTCAGCGATGATGAGATCGAAGTGCTCTTCAAGGTCATTCGCAGACTGAAGGAACAGGGACTGATTGTAATCTATGTTTCCCATCGCATGAGTGAGCTGAACAAGATTACAGATAAGGTTGCGATCTTCAAGGATGGTCACTATGTGGATACGGTTGTTACCAAAGATACTCCGCAGCCCCAGCTGATCAAGATGATGGTCGGAAGAGACCTGGGCGACATTTTCAGGAATCTTGACAAAGACAAAAAGATCGGTGATGTGCTTCTGGATGTCCGCGACGTGGAATCTGATTATGTGAAGCCGGTATCCTTCCAGCTGCACAAAGGTGAAGTTCTTGGCTTCTCAGGACTGGTTGGTGCAGGCAGAACCGAACTGATGAGAGCTATCATTGGAGCTGATAAGATGCGAGGCGGAGAGATCTATCTTGAAGGAAAGAAGATCGTTAACCGTTCTCCTAAAGAGGCGATGGACCATGGCATCTTTATGGTGCCGGAGGATCGGAAGTTGCAGGGGATTATCTCAAACCTCAGTGTTGCCGGTAATATAAATATTTCTCTTATGGATCGGAATTCCAATGCACTGGGCATTATTGATGCAAAGAAAGAGGCAGAAGAGGCCAATCGAGGCATCAAGGAGTTCAACATCAAGACACCGAGTCCGGATAAAAAAATTGTAGAGCTCTCCGGTGGAAATCAGCAGAAATGCATTGTTGCCCGTGGCGTCGCGACGCATCCCAAGGTTCTTATTCTGGATGAGCCGACCAAGGGAATCGATGTTGGTGCCAAGTCAGAGTTCTATGAAATGATCTGTAAATTCGCCAAGCAGGGAATGGGCGTTATCCTGATTTCGTCCGAATTGCCAGAGGTGATCGGACTGTCTGACAGAATTATTGTCATGAAATCACTTCGTAAATCCGGAGAGTTGCTGGCGTCTGAGGCAACTGAGAGCGGACTCTTAAGCTTAGGAATGGTAGGAGATTAATATGGGAGCAAAATCTGAAAAAAGAGAAAAACCGGCCTTCCTCCAGGTGATCGGAGGAGACAAGCTGGTTCTGATCCTTGCAATTATTATCGTCTTTGTGTTATTCACAATCCTCAACAGAAACTACTTTTCAACAACCAACATCATCAACATTCTGGTGGCTGCGTCTCTGGTTGGCATGGTTGCTATTGGCCATACATATCTGATCATTGCGATGCAGAACGATCTGTCTCCGGGATCTCTGGCGGCTCTGTCAGGCGTCATCTGTGCACTCCTTCTTCAGAAAGGATTTCCGATCATCGTTGCTGTTCTGGTTACGCTGGGCGTCGGAGCTCTGGTCGGTGTTTTCAATGCATGGATGGTAAACAGCATCCGAATTGAGGCATTCATTGCCACACTTGTATCGCAAATGATCGTCAGAGGCTTCGCGTATATTATCTGCGACGGCAAGCCGGTAGCGATCAGCAATCAGTCATTTAACAATATTGGTAAGGCCAGATTCATCGGCATTCCGTTTTCCGTATGGCTCATGATTATCTGCCTGATTGTGTTCGGTTTTATTCTTGCCAAAACGAAGTTCGGGCGCAGCGTGTACGCAATCGGCGGTTCTTCAGAAGCAGCAAGACTTGCCGGTCTGAATCCGAAGCGGATCATCTGCATCTGCTTTATCATGATCGGTGTTCTGACTGCGGCAGGCGGTATCGTATTTGCAGCCCGCATGAATGCAGGCCAGCCGGCAGCTAATGTCAACCTGGAGTTCGATGCCATCACGGCGGTTGTCCTTGGCGGCACTTCCTTTGCAGGCGGCGTTGGTGATATGGGAGGTACGGTTCTTGGTATTATCCTCATTCAGTCGTTTAATACTGGACTGACCATGGTTGGTGTCTCATCCTTCTGGCAGTATGTAGCCCGTGGTGCCCTTCTTCTGTTCGCCCTGACATCGGATTACATCAGAAAGCAGAGAAGAGACAAGGAGCTTCTGGAAGCATCGATGAAGAATGCGTAAAGCCTGTGGAACGGCGGTTTGTCCGCCGTTCCTATAAAGATATATGAAACGGTTCTTATGCAGAGAGCTGAAATCATAAAAAGAAAATGGAGGAATCATTATGAAAAGGAATCTTGTATCCATGGCACTGGCAGTTACAATGATCGGATCTCTTCTTGCAGGATGCGGAAGTGCTTCTGATTCGGCATCGAGTTCATCTGCTGCATCGAGTTCTGCGGCGGCATCATCAGAGGCAGCGACGGATGTTGTCTCTACAGCAGCTGCGAATTCTGTTGTCAGTGCGGCTGAGACATCTAATACAGCGTCGTCGGTAGATATGACAGTCGGAGATCTGACAGGAAAGAAGATTTACGGCATTTATAAAGCCGGAGATCAGACCTGGTTCATTAACGAAGGAGCGGCAGCGCAGAAGGCTGTAGAGGACGCCGGTGGATCATTTACCTATGTCGATGCTAAAATGAGTCCGGAGGAATGCCTGAAGGCGGTAGATAACGCGATCGCGAATCATGCGGACGGAATTGCAATCTGCGTTCCGGACCAGACAATGTCCCAGGCTGTTGTAGACAAGTGCAAGGATGCAGGCGTTCCGGTTGTCGCAGCAGATGATGCGCTGGAGACTGATGGAAAGAAAATTGCTCCGTGGGTCGGAATTGACGCCTATGCGATCGGAGCAGAAAACGGCAAGTGGCTTGCTGAATATGCGAATGATAATGATCTTGCAAAGGATGATTCAGTCGGTCTCCTGATTATGACGATGGATACTGTAACCAGCTGCGTTCCGCGTGCAAAGGGTGAAATTGATAAGTTTGAAGAGGTCTGCCCTGATTTTAACACCAAGAGAATCTTCAAGGCAGATAACGATGGAACAACAGATAAGGGCAACACAGCAGCAACAGCTGTCATTACGGCTCATCCGGAAATTACAAAGTGGCTGGTCACCGGTGCTAATGAGGAATGCACGATCGGAGCGGCCAGAGCACTGGAGACAGCTGGTCTTGACAAGGATTCCGTAGTCGTCGGCCTTGGCGGATATATGGCCAAGGATGAGTGGAATAACAAGGGCGCAGATGGCACATGCGTCAAGGCAGCAGCTTACTTCTCTGCAGACCAGGTTGGTGTTGGTTCCGTGTCTGTCCTTTCCAAGCTGATTGACGGCCAGGATACTGACGAAGAACTGGCAGTTCCTGCAACAATGGTGACACCTGATAATTACAAGGAAGTCATGGGCAAGTATGCAAAATAAACTGCAATAGTAAACTTTAAGAGGCTGATTCTCATAGGGATCAGCCTCTTTTTATTTTGGGAGAAGCCAAAGAAAAATGGCTGTTCAAGCCTTATTCCGGCCTATGCATGGACGCGACATCGGGCACTTTCCGATATTTTGACGGAGTCGTATGCTCGTACTTTTTGAAAGCAGAACAGAAGCTGCTTTCATCGTTGAACCCGCACTGGTAGGCAACTTCTTTTACGGTCATATCGGAAGTGGTCAGCGCGTATTTTGCCGCTGAGAGCCGGGTGGCAATGATGTACTGATGCGGCGTGACGCCTGTTTCTTTTGTGAAAAGCCTGGAAAAATAGTAAGGGCTGAGAGATGCTGTCTTTGCCAGATCTTCCAGCTGAATCGGTTTCGCAAAGTTGTCCCGGATATAGATCAGCGCTTTTTGTATTCCTGTCTGGCGGACAGTCTGATTCTGTGTATCTGCAATCATATAGGTGAGGATCTCATTGATCCGGAGAGACTCCATCGCTTCATTGATGGCATCGTGATCCATAAAGTCTTTCAGAATGTTTTCCAGCTCATATCGAATTCCGGTAGCATGCCGGGGAATAAAGACATTCCCATTGGAGGCTGTCAGATAGCTGTAGATTCCCCTGACAGATGCCCCATCAAAATGCATCCATAACGCAGACCAGGGAACGTCAGCTCTGTATTCATGCAGTTTGTAACAGTCCAGGAGGACAACACTTCCCTTGGGAGCAGAAATTTCTTTTTCGTTGAGAACCACCGTGCACGTCCCGCTTTCGATCAGCATGATCAGAAAATTATCGAAATGCGTCCGCTTTAAATCATAGCCTTCTTCATAAGAGAATCTTCCGACGATCGAGGGATACATCAGGAATTGCCTGGCCATGGCACTGGGGGTGTGAATGTAAAAATGGGAGTGTGGCGCGATATGTTTTTCGGTAGACAGCATAAAAAATGACCTCCTGGACACCTTGAAACTCTGGATAGATATACTGTAGCACAGCTAAAAACAGAGAGCAATATTTACAAATAATACAGCAAAAAGATTTATAGGAAAGCAGTATTAACTAAGATATATTGGAATCATTAGGAAAGACTTTTTTGAGCAAATAAAATAAAACACCGCGGCACGCCGGAACGGCCGGCCGCGAAAAAGGAGGTTCATGTTGGAAGAGGTAAGAGTATGGGAAGAGGATACCGTGATTCCTACCTATGAGGTCGGGCAGGCGGATAAAAATCCGATGTTTCTGGAAAAGAGGGTCTATCAGGGAAGCTCGGGCAAGATTTATCCTTATCCGACGACACAGGAAATCAGTCGGACGAAAATAAATAAGACTTATCACGCTGTCTTTCTGGAGAACCAGTACATCAAGGTTATGATTCTTCCGGAACTGGGCGGCCGGATCCAGAGAGCTTATGATAAGACGAATCACTATGATTTTGTGTATTACAACCATGTGATCAAACCGGCGCTGGTCGGTCTTCTCGGTCCGTGGATCTCAGGCGGAATTGAATTCAACTGGCCGCAGCATCACCGGCCGACAACATTTATGCCGGTTGAGCATGAGGTTAAAGAAAATGCGGATGGCAGCAAGTCGGTCCTGATCAATGACGTTGATCAGATTAATGGCACAAAAGAGGTGACCAGATTTACCCTGTATCCGGACAGTGCCTATATCGAGATTAAAGGGCAACTGTATAACCGGACACCGCTTCCGCAGACGTTCCTGTGGTGGGCAAATCCGGCGGTACCGGTCAATGACTACACGCAGTCCATTTTCCCGCCGGATGTTCACAGTGTCTATGACCATGGAAAGAGAGCCGTCTCCCGTTTCCCGATCGCCACAGGGGAATATTATAAATACGATTACAGTGAGGGCGTGGATATTTCCCGCTATAAGAACATCCCGGTTCCGACCTCATATATGGCGGAGCATTCGGACTATGATTTCGTCGGCGGATATGATTACCGTGAGCAGGCCGGCCTCCTTCATGTCGCGGACCACCACGTGTCAACCGGAAAGAAGCAGTGGACCTGGGGATGCGGCGAGTTCGGCAAGGCGTGGGACCGCAACCTGACGGATGCGGATGGCCCGTATGTCGAGCTGATGACCGGCATGTACTGCGACAATCAGCCGGATTTCACATGGCTGAAGCCGTATGAGGAGAAAACGTTTACACAGTATTTCATGCCGTATAAGAAGGTTGGTCCGGTCAAGAATGCGTCGATTCACGCCGTGCTCAACATGGAAGTGAAGGACGGCGGGGACCTGTATATCTGCGCCTATGGCACTCAGAAATATGAAAATGCAGAAATTGTGGTCCGCTATCACGGGGATGAAATTTACCGTGAGCGCACGGCTTTGTCTCCGAATGACATCTATGAGAAGACGCTGAAGCTTGGCATCAAGGACCAGTATGAGACAAAGGTCTCCGTGATTTCGCAGGGCCGGGAACTTGTCTCTTATCAGCCGGTCGATCCTGGCATTCCGGAGCTGAAGGATCCGGCACCGATTCCGGAAGAGCCGGAGAAGGTGATGACGAATGAGGAGCTCTATGTCATCGGCCAGCACATTGAGCAGTACCGCCATGCGACATGGCTGCCCGACCCGTACTATCTGGAAGGCTTGAAGCGGGATCCGGATGATATCCGGATTAATAATGCCTATGGACTCCTGCTGCTTCGGAGAGGGCAGTTTGCGAAGGCTGAGACATACTTCCGCAAGGCACTGGAGCGCCTGACAAAATACCATCCGAATCCATATTTCGGAGAGCCGTTTTATAATCTGGGCGTCAGCCTCTTCTATCAGGAAAAATATGACGACGCTTATGATGCATTTTTCAAGGCTACCTGGACAAATGAAGAGCAGGAAATGTCCTTCTATTACTTGGCGGCCATCGATGCCAGACGGGGAGATTATGAGAAGGCGCTTCGCCTGGTGAACAAGGGACTTGTCAAGAATATTCATAATGTCAAGGCCCGCGGCCTCAAGGCGGTTCTTCTGGCCAAGCTTGGCAGGACAAAGGAGGCTCTGGCTTATATCGATGAGAACCTGAAAGTAGATCCGTTTGATTTTGTCTCTATGTTTGAAAAGTACTATCTGGATAAAGATGGTGCTGAACTGGACGCAATCAGACTCCTGGATCGTCATTTTCAGGAAACAGCGCTTCGGATTGCAAGAGACTTTGCGGAGAGCGGATTCTATGAGGAAGCGCTTCTGGTTTTAAATGCTTATACCAGAGATGACAGACCTCTGATTCACTATTATAAGGGATATTATCTGGATCAGCTTGGAAGAAAAGAAGAAGCTGAGGAAGAATTCAGAAACGGTGAACAGGCAGATCCGTCTTACACCTTCCCGAATAAGCTGGAGGATGTGCAGGTTCTGGAGGATTCGATCCGGATCAATCCGGAAGGAGCAAAGGCGTACTATTATCTCGGATGCCTGTACTATGACAAGCTGCAGTTTGATCAGGCAATTGCTCTCTGGGAGAAATCGGAAGCACTTGATAGCAGCTATCCGACACTGGAGCGAAATCTCGGAATTGCCTATTACAACAAGCAGCATGATTCCGAGAAGGCGCTTGAGAGAATGGAGCGTGCGTTCGCTCTGAATCCACAGGATGCGCAGGTCTTCTTTGAGCTCGATCAGCTCCATAAGAAGCTGCACTGGAGCTTTGAAGACAGGCTGGACGCATTTAAGAAGCATTTCGCTCTGTTTCAGACGAGGGATGATATCTATACGGAGTATGTTACGGTTCTGAATCTGGCCGGACGGTATCAGGAAGCCTATGATGCCATTGCGACGCACAATTTCCAGACATGGGAAGGAGCAGAGGGAAAGATTTCTACGCAGTTTAAGTTTGCACTCCTTGAACTTGCCAAGGAAAAGCTGCATGCGAAGGACTATGCGGCGGCCAGGGATCTGATTCTTGAGGGACTGTCGTATCCGGAAAATCTGGGCGAGGGGCGCCTTGAAGGGACGAAGGACAATCACCTGTATTATAATCTGGGCCTTGCGTACGAAGGCCTCGGCCGGACAGAGGAAGCAGAAAACTGCTATCGCAAAGCCACACTCGGAGCCATGGAACCGACAGGTATGATGTACTATTATGATCAGCCGGCAGATATGATCCTCTATCAGGGTCTTGCTTTTGAAAAGCTTGGCAGCAGGAAGGAAGCTAACAAGAGGTACTACAAGCTTCTGGATTACGGTGAAAAGCATATCCGTGACAGGTTCAAGATGGATTATTTTGCGGTATCCTTCCCGGACCCGGCTACATTCGATGAGGACATGGATGAGAAAAATGTTGTCCACTGCTACTATCTGATGGGGCTTGGAAAGCTGGGGCTGAACCGGAAATCGGAAGCAGGAAAAGATTTCGAGAAAGCGCTGAAGCTCGATCCGAATCATCAGAATGCTGCCATTTATTTGAGAGAATGCTGAAAACAGAGGGCGGGGAGGCTGCGGTTGTACGCTGCCTCCCTTTTTCATTTATCAATATCGGGAAATTGCCGAAAGAGAGGATGAAACATCATGAAACCAATAGAGCTTATTACGCGAGAAAACTTTCAGCCTTTTGGAAATGTCATCGAATTTCCGGAAGATGACCAGTCCAATTTTTATATTGCCGCATCTGACAGCGAGAAGCCATGGAGACTGGCTGTGTTTCGCTTCTGGAATCACGAAATCAAACGGATTGAATGTCATCCGACGTCGATGGAGAGTTTTGAGCCTCTGTCGGGAACGACATTACTTCTGACCGCATTACATGCAACGCCGGAGGAGTATCATGTATTTCTACTGAACAAGCCGGTGATATTAAATAAAGGGGTCTGGCATCAGACGCTGACCCTTACAGATGTTTCGGAGGTTAAAATTACAGAAAATCTTGATGTCTATTCTGATTTTTATGATTTACCATATGAAGTCAGGGCGGGATTATCTGAGGGAAAATGCTGATCCCCGGGATGGAAAAGTCATGTTGCAAAGTGAGCTTTTAATTCTTAAACGAAAATGCGTCTCGACCGGTGAGCTGAGACGCATTTTCGTTTGGTACTGCTTTAGGCCAGATGATAATTGAGCCATTTTCCACTGATAAAACGGACAATATAAATGATTCCTCTTACGCCCCAATCTGTAAACATTCCAATCCAGACAGCGACGATTCCTACGTGCATGACGCGGATGAGGAATATCGTTAAGGCGACACGACAGAACCACATGGACAAAGATGACACAATCATAGAGAAATTAACATCCCCGGCCGCGCGGAATCCGTAAGGCGGAATGAAACTCGGTACCCACAGAATCGGCTTGCAGATCGTGATAATAATCAGCATCTGGAAGCAGAGCTTTGCGGCATGGGACTCCATGCCGGCTACTGCGATTACTGGCCGACCAAGTGCAAACATGGTAAGACAGGACAGTGTAATTGCAATTTCCGCGTAAAAGGCCAGCTTGAGGAAATAATACTTTGCCTGATCTCTCCGGCCAGCTCCCACGCAAGTGCCCACAACGGTCATGAGCCCGATTCCAATGCCGATACCAGCAACGCCATCGATGTTTTCAAAGATGGCGGCCATCGCATTTGCGGCAATTGCGGTTGTTCCTAATGTAGAAACACTGGACTGAATTGCCAACTTGCCGAATTGGAACATTCCGTTTTCTATGCCGGCAGGAATGCCAACGTACAGAACGCGTTTGATCATTTCCGGATGCGGCCGCATAGCGAAGTAGTTACGGATTACGATTGTCTGCTTATCTTTTCTCAGGAAGAAGTAGACCCAGACCATAGCGATGATTCGGGAAACCAGCGTGGAGACGGCAGCTCCTGCAACACCATAATGTAAAACGAAGATTAAGATCGCGTTTCCGCCAATATTGATCAAATTGGAAGCCACTCCGATGGTCATCGGAAAGCGGCTGTTACCGCATGCGCGATAAATAGCCCCGCCTACCTGAAAGAGGGCAAAGAAGGGGTAGGAAAGGGCCGTGATGAAGAAATATATCAGAGAGTCTCTCATAACTTCTTCAGATACAGAGCCAAATACCAGAGATAAAAGTGACTTTCGGAAACCGATACACAGGATAGAACAGACCGTGGACATAAGCAGAACTGTCAATATCAGCTGGTTTGCTGCATCGTGTGCTCTGCGGGTATTTTGCTGCCCGAGATACTGTGCGCATACGATAGTGCCGCCTGCTGCAAGAGCAATAAAAATCTGAATAATGAGCGTGTTAATGGAATCTGTTAAAGAAACCGCTGAAATGGCTGCACTGCCGACACGGGAGACCATCATCGTATCCGCCATTCCCATAAAGGAATCCAAAAACTGTTCGATCATAAGTGGGATCAGCAAGGCCCAGAGCTGGGAGTCAGTATAGAGCAGATGTTCAGGAGTGCTTGCTTTCTTCAATGAAAAATTACGATTTCCTTTTATCAACGACAATCGGTTACCATGACGCAACGTGATCATATGAAACATGGAAACTCCCTTCATTTGTGCTTTTTCTTCGTTTGAACTCAAAATCTGTGAAACACAGATTTTCACGATTTAAATATGACTGGATGATATGCACAAGATGATATTATCAAAAATATGCAAAACGCACAATTCGTAATGTTTTACTAATCTATCAGGCGTTTTTGATCCTCTCTTGTGAAAGTGCTTAACAGCAAATGTACTAAAAATCCAACGGATTTTTCTGCACATTCCAACAAAATTATGTTTGAAACGCAGGTTATAATTGACTGTTACCAACATTAAATGTATGATAAGCACAGAAAGTTAAGAGGGAACGAGCTCAAACCTATCAAACACATATTTCGTCAAATCAACCAAGGAGGAAAAGATATGAAGGCATTAACAAGGTATTGTGACCATGGAGAGTTTGGTGGATACCACTACATTGACTTCCCGATTCCGGAGTGTGGGCCGGAAGACATCATCATTCGTGTGAAGGCAGCCGCAATCTGCGGAGCGGATATGAAGCATTGGTACGCAGATCTTAATGGCGAGAACACGTCGAAGACACTGAACTCCATTCGTGGTCATGAATTTTCAGGTGTCATCGTCAAGGTTGGCAAGGATGTCAAGAACTGGCATGTTGGTCAGAGAATTGTCTCTGACAACAGTGGCCACGTCGATCCGAATACCCTGGCTGTCATGAAGGGCGATTTTCTGTTATCCAGCAACAAGGTAAACCTTGGCCTTGACAACAACTATCAGCAGTTTGGAGGCTCTGGTGGTTTTGCCAAGTATGCCAAGATCCCGGGTGAAATCTTACGAATCCACCCGCAGGCAATCTGGGAAATTCCGGAAGGCGTCAAATATGAAGAAGCAGCTGTGCTTGATCCGATCGCAAATGCATATAAGGCAATTGCTCAGCAGTCCAGCCTGCTTCCGGGACAGGATGTCGTCGTGTTTGGTACTGGCCCGCTCGGTCTTTTCTCCGTACAGATTGCAAGAATCATGGGTGCTGTCAACATCGTGATGGTTGGTCTGGATGCGGATGTTCCGGTTCGTTTCCCGATCGCCAAGGAACTGGGTGCTACTCATGTGGTTAACGGATCGAAGGAAGATGTTGTAAAGCGCTGCCTTGAAATCTGCGGACAGAATAATCTGGGATTGGTCGTGGAGTGCTCCGGTGCTGGGATTGCTATGAAGCAGGCGATCGAGATGCTTCGCCCGAATGGTGAAGTTGTCCGTGTCGGCATGGGCTACAAGCCGCTTGATTTCTCTATCAACAGCATCTCTGAATGGAACAAGAGCATCATCGGACATCAGGCTTATGACAGCGAGTCCTGGCTCAATTCCATCCGTCTGCTTAAGTCCGGTGCCATCAAGGTCGAGCCGCTTATCACACATCGTCTGGGCCTGTCTCACTGGAAAGAAGGCTTTGCAGCTATGGCTGATAAGACAGCGATCAAGTGCGTATTCCACTATGATGAGCCGGATAAAGACACGAAGGAGTATGGCGAACAGGATTATCCGGATGATTACGATTTCAACGACTGAACACAAAGAAGGGCTTAACAATGAGCAAAAAGCTTTTACTGGCCCCTTCGATGGGATGCTGCGATTTGTTTGATTTCAAGCATCAGATCGAATACATTGATCAGTACGCTGATTTTCTCCATATCGATATCAAGGATGGAAATTATGTCAAGACGTACAGCATTGGTCCCGACTTCATGAGTGCGTTAAAGCCTCATGTAAACACTCCTATGGATGCGCACCTGATGGTGCAGCATCCACAGGATATTATTGAGGACTGTGCCAGAGCAGGGGCAACTTATATTACACCGCATACGGACTGCATAGAAAGTGATGCGTTCGTGACCATCAATAAAATCATTTCTCTCGGCTGCAAAGCAGGAGTTGCCTTAAATCCGGCAGCGTCTCTCGAAGCCATTCGATATTATCTTCCTCTTCTTTCTAAAGTAACCATCATGATTGTTGATGCCGGTTACGCAGGTCAGAAAGTGATTCCGCAGATGTATGATAAAATCCGTACGCTCGTTAAATGGCGGGAAGAAATGGGACTTCACTTCCTCATTGAGGCTGATGGTTCCATGAACCGGGACGTATACAAGCCGCTTTACGAAGCAGGAGCTGACGTCGTCGTTCTTGGCCCTCCGGCGCTTTGGAACAAGGACAAAGAGATCGAAAAGGCTTGGAGTATCATGCAGCATGAGGTCGATAGCGAATTAGCAGACAGTATCAGAAAATAAAATAAGTGAGGTAAGCTGAAATGGCAAAGTCAAGCGCAAACATTGGAGCGAGACTGGATCGCCTGCCGAATTCTAAATGGCATGTCAAGATGTGGCTGGTCACAGCCTTTGCACTGCTCGTATGCTGGTCAAACGGTATCGGAGGTGCTGTACAGAACATTCTGTTAAATGAAGTCCATTGGCTGAAGCCGGGATCTACACTCCTTGCTATGTGGGGAACCACATACACTATCGGTCAGCTCTTTGGAGCACTGGTTGGTGGTCCGATCGGTGATAAGATTGGCCGTAAGAAGTCCATTATCCTGTATGAATGTATCCATATCGCCGTCATGATTGGCGCGGCGCTGTCTCCGAATGTACAGGTTCTGTACGTCTTCCGTCTGGCACAGGGATTTGGACTGGGCGCTCTGCTCGTGGTCCTCTTTGCAGGATTCACAGAGTATGTACCGGGAAGGAACCGTGGCGTATGGTCCAGTCGTACATCCTTTATTGGAAACTGGGCGCATCCGATCTGCAACCTGATTGCCTTCATTCTGATCGGAACCGGCATGAGCATGAGCATGAACTGGAGAGTTGAGTTCATGATTCCGTCTGTCCTTTCTATCGTCGCGACGATCCTTGTGGCAAACAAGTTCCCGGAGTCTCCGAGATGGCTGGAATCCCAGGGCAGAATTGAAGAAGCCGATGCCATCATGACAAAGATCGAGAAGGAGATCGAGGCCTCCACTGGCAAGCCGCTTCCGCCGGTTCAGGAAGAGCCGAAAGAAGTAAAGAAGATTCCGTATTCCGCACTGTTCCATGGCAAGCTGCTTCGTAGAACCATTGTTGGTTCCCTGGTTCTGATCGGCATGAATACAATCCAGTACACACTGATGAACTGGATGCCATCCCTGCTGAACGGTCTTGGCTACGATACTTCTCAGTCACAGTTCATGACCATGTTTGGTCTCTTCGGAGCACCATTTGGCATTTTTATCGCATCACTGATCATGGACAAGATTCCGCGTAAAGTGCTTGGCGTTCTGCTTCTTATCGGAATGGCTATATTTGGTATCATCATCGGTGCTGTCACACAGACTGGTGCGGTTGGCATGAACGGTCTGATCGTTTTAACATTCCTTATGAACACCATCATTTACATGTATGTCTGCTACGCATCCGCAGTTTATGTGCCCGAGATGTGGCCGACCTCAGCCAAGCTGTCTGGTTCTGGATTTGCTAATGCTATGGGCCGTGTCAGCAACGTATTCTTCCCGTTCCTGGTCACAGCACTGGCTGCACAGAGCTCCAGTTACGTTTTTGTTCTTCTGGCCATTGTTGCCGGTATCATTGCCATAGCGGTTGGATTCTTCGGCATTGAGACAAGAGGAGAGTCCGTAGAAGACATCGGTGATGTCTGAGCCTTGTCACAGAAAATATATCAGGCTGCGGCCTGTGGTTAAAAGGCCACAGTCCTGATCGTAATTACAAGTAAGAAATGGAAAGGTCGAAGCGATTATGGAAAATTCACAAGCAATCCTTGTTCATCCAAAGCAGTTTGAAATTGAAGAATGCCCGATCCCGGAGCCTAAGGCACACGAGATTCTTATGAAAGTCGAATACGTCGGTATGTGTGGATCCGATATTCATGGATTTGAATTCGGTCCCTATAAGAAACCGAAGCCGGGCCAGAAAGTCGGACTTGGCCATGAGGTTGCAGGAGAAGTCGTCAAGATTGGTTCTGAGGTCACAAAATTCAAGGTCGGCGATAAAGTTCTGATTGAGCCCGGCGTACCGGATGATACCTGCGAGTATTGCCGCTCCGGTCACTACAATGTCTGCCCGGATGTTGATTTCCTGGCTACTGCTCCGAACTTCAAGGGAGCGTATACGAAGTATATGACTCATCCGGAATCTTGGACCTATCACATTCCGGAAGGTATGAGTACGCTTGAGGCAGCTCTGGTTGAACCGGCGGCAGTTGGTATGCATGCGGCGATTCTCGGTGGCGCTAAGCTGGGAAGCCACATTGTTATTCTTGGCTGCGGAACAATTGGCCTTATGACACTGCAGGCCTGCCTGAGTCTTGGAGCTACGGACATAACGATGGTCGATATGATCCAGAAGAAGCTTGATTTCGCGAAGAAGCTGGGTGCGAGACAGATCATTAATACGGCTGATATCAAGCCGTCTGAAGGTGATCGCTGCACGCCGGATGATATTGCTTCGTATCTGAGAAGCGACGAACAGTTTGGCCGTCACGGTGTCGATCTTGTGTTTGAATGCTCTGGATCGGGGTTCCTCGCACAGGTTGCGGTTGGCATTGTAGCTTTCGCAGGCAAGATCATGATGGTCGGCACACAGGCAAAGCCGGTACCGGTTGACTTCGGACGGATCAACCGTGAAGTGACAATTATGACCACTTTCCGTTATTGCAACAATTTCCCGCAGACGATTGAAGCAATTGCGACTGGGAAATTCAATGTGAAGGATATGGTCACTGGAATTTACGACTATAAGGACATTCAGAAGGCATTTGAAGAGGCGATTGATCCGGTCAAGAAGCAGGACCTGATCAAGGGCGTTATTCGTATCGGCGGTACGGAAGATTGATTCTGGAGAAACCAGAACCTGTCTTTTAACATATATGACTAGAGAACATACAGGAGGAGAACCATATGTTAGCAAATATTAAATACTGGGAGAATCTGGCAACAAAAGGACAGTTTGCAATTCCGCATTTCAATGTATGGAATGCCGAGATGCTGATGGGCGTTATCGATGCAGCAGAAGAAGAGAATGCGCCGATTATCATTTCATTTGGAACAGGGTTTGTCGGCAATACTTCGTTTGAAGACTTTTGCTGGATGATGGTTTCGATGGCCAAGGAAGCCAAGGTTCCGGTTATTACTCACTGGGATCATGGCCGCAGCATGGATATCATCAAGAATGCTTACACTCACGGCATGAACTCCGTTATGAGAGATGCATCCGCTCTTCCATTTGAGGAGAACATCAAGGAAATCAAGACAGCTGTGGATTATTTCCATCCGCTAGGAATCCCGGTAGAAGCTGAACTCGGACATGTTGGCAACGAAACAGTCTATGAAGAGGCACTTGCTGCTTATGCATATACAGACCCGTCTCAGGCAAAGGAATTCGTTGACCGCACGGGCTGCGACTCACTTGCTGTTGCGATTGGCAATGTTCATGGTCATTACAGCGCAGAGCCGAGACTGAACTTTGATGTCGTTGAGAAGTGCCGCGATGCAGTTGATGTCCCGCTTGTTCTTCATGGTGCATCCGGAATTGGTGACGAGGATATTCGTCATGCGATCTCCCTGGGCATTGCAAAGATCAATATTCACACAGAGCTCTGCGATGCTGCGATGGGAGCTATTCAGAAGAACACGAATGCATCCTTCCTGGAGCTCGAGAGAGCAGTCCGTCAGGCGGTTAAGGATCGCGCGAAGTACAAGATCGAACTCTTCGGCGATGGCGACAAGGCTGATCTGAGAGAGTAATAAGACTAGATTACAGTGGGCAGGGCATGGCTTTTCGCATGGAGCTGTGCTCCGCCTACAAATAACAGACTTATAAAGAAAACAGGGAGAATGCAATGAGCACAACACAGAAAAAAGAGCTGGACGTTGTCTGTGTAGGAGCTGCCATTGTTGATATTCCGTTACAGCCGGTCAGTAAAAATATTTTTGATTGTGAATCCTATCCACTGGAACAGATTTCGATGACGATTGGCGGTGACGCCATCAATGAGGCTACTGTGATCTCCAGACTGGGACACCGGGTTGGTCTGATGAGTATGGTTGGCAAGGATGCCGTCGGTCAGTTTATTCTGGAGCATTGCCAGAAAAACGGAATTAATACAGAAGGAATGACTGTCAGAGAGGGAATTGATACGTCGATTAACGTCGGACTGGTTACAGCAGATGGAGAAAGAACTTTTGTATCGAACCGGAACGGCAGCCTCTGGAAGGAGACAATCGATGATATAAATCTTGGCCTGATCGGGAGAGGAAAGATTCTTTCCTACGGAAGTTTCTTCAACAACCCGCGGCTGGACAATGCAGCTCTCGTGCAGATTTTCAGCAAGGCAAAGGATGCCGGCATGACAATATGCGCTGATATGATCAAACCAAGACTGGGCGAGACCTTCGATGATGTAAGGGAAGCGCTCAGCTATGTGGACTACTTTTTCCCGAATCATGATGAAGCGCGTCTTATGACAGGCAAACAGGACATCTCTGAAGTGGCAGATCAGATCCTGTCATATGGAGTAAAGCATGTCGTGATTAAGATCGGAAAGCAGGGTGTCTACATCAAGGGACAGGACGGGACAGATATGATTGTTCCGGCGATGAAAGGCATTACAGCGATCGATACGATCGGTGCAGGAGATAATTTCGCGGCAGGTTTTATCACGGGCCTTCTGGAAGAAAAGTCCTTGAAAGAATGCGGTGAATATGGAAATGTGACAGCTTCTTTGGCCATTCAAAGTATCGGGGCGACCACAGGTGTCAAGAACCGTGATATGTGGGATGCACAGATGAGAGCTTATAAACAACAGTATGCTTCCGCAGAATGAAAATCCTTTCAGACGGAAGGATCGTTAACACAGGTAAAAAGGAGATAGAAGTCATGAGATATCATGAATTAGGAAGTTCAGGCATCAAGGTTTCCAAGATGGGTCTTGGTACATGGGCGATCGGCGGCGGCCCGGCATGGGGCGGCGATCTGAATGAGCAGGTCTGCATTGATACCATTAAGGAAGCCATTAACGACGGCATTAATATGATTGATACAGCGCCGGGCTATAATTTCGGCAACAGTGAGCGGATTGTCGGTAAGGCACTCAAGGAAGTCGATCGTGACAAGGTTGTTCTGGTGACCAAGTGCGGTGTCATCTGGGACGGCGAAGGGGGTGTCTATGAAGGCAAGGGAACGCCCTGGAATATGGTTGGTGACAGACGCCTTTACAAGCTGCTGACACCGGAATCCATTCGTAAAGAAGTCGAGATGTCTCTGAAGCGTCTGGGAACAGATTATATTGATCTTTACATGACGCACTGGCCATCTGTTCCGCCGTTTGAGACACCGATCGCAGAGACTGTTGGTGAGCTGAACCGTTTAAAGAAAGAAGGAAAAATCCGGGCGATTGGCGCCGCGAATGTCAATATCGAGCAGATTAAAGAGTATGTGGCAAATGGCGAACTTGACCTCGTTCAGGGAAAATACAATGTCCTGTCCAGAGATATCGAGAAGGATCTGCTTCCGGTCTGCAAGAAGTACAAGATTACGATGCAGGCTTATTCCCCGCTGGAGCAGGGGCTTCTGACTGGAGCTATTCCGAGAGATTTTGTTCCGGGACCGGGCGATGCACGTGCGAATAAGCCGCTGTGGCAGCCGAATGTCAGACCGAAGGTCCATGACATGCTTGATCAGTTCAAGCCGATTGCGGATAAGTACAACTGCTCCATTGCGGCTCTTAACCTTGCATGGATCATGTGCCAGGGTGATACCGTTAATCTCCTGACAGGTGCGACAACACCGGATCAGGTCAAGATGAATGTAGTGGCGGCAGACGTTGTTCTGGAACCGGAAGATATTAAGAAGATGAATGATCTGGCGGCAGCTGTTTTAAAATAACATGAGATTTCAAAATAAGGAATCCCTTGACGAAAAGCGCAACATCGAATTTCGATTGATAACCTGTCAGGCAGGAAGATCACACAGAAATCAAAGAGCGGAAGAATTGTGACTCATCATCGATGAAAAAACTGAGGTGTTCTTTCCAGCCCTGCTGGTGACGACCCCGGCCCTTCACACTTGTTTCCTGAGGTGTCCAGATGGCATTAGTCCATTGATCACGAAATTGTTGTTATTGCCGAAGCTGTCTGCTTCTTTCTGGAAAGAGAGAACAGGCAGCTTGCAATTAAGCGGGCTGTTCAGGGATATATAGACAAGAGGTTCGGTATGAGTAAAGTAAATGCGGAGAAGAAAAAATCATCCATCGTAAAGCGAATGATTCTTGCCGTAGTCTTCGGATTCATCGTGGGTATTTTAGCAATTATTGTTCGAGATGCACTGGGTGATACGAAAAGCAGTATCTGGAAGGTGATCGATGCGATCTTTTTCCAGGATATTTCAAAAACGACAGGGTTTCAGGGCCTTGGATTATTTTACATCATTGGCCAGCTCTTTATGCACGGCCTGCAGATGGCGATTGTGCCTCTTGTTTTGACATCCCTGTCTCTGGCGCTCTGCTCACTGGCAGATCCTAAGAAGCTGGGACGAATTGCAGGCAAAACCTTTATTACGTATCTGTGCTTTTATGTGGTTGCTGCGGCCCTTGCAGGGACAGCCGCTTACGCCGTGATGAAAGCCGGTGGCTTTAATGTATCGCTTCCGGCCACAAAAGTAACAGATATCACAACCATGGAAGGGTATAACCCGCTGGAAACCATCATTGATGCTGTACCTACCAATATCTTTGCTGCTTTTTCTTCGAACAATTCGATTCTTTCCGTCGTTGTCGTGGCGATTATCCTGGGGCTCTGCATGACGTTCATGGGTGAAAAGGCAGAACCGCTGAAAAAGGTTCTGGAGAACCTGAACGATATTGTTCAGATGTGGCTGAATTTCCTGATCAATAAAGTGGCTCCTGTTGCAATCTTCTGCATGATCGCCCGGGCACTTGCTGTGTATGGAACCGAATATATCAAGCCGACTCTGATCTGGATGGTGACGACAATTGTTGTCAGTCTGGTGCTGGTTTGTACGATTTATCCGATTGGTATTTTCCTTACGACAAGACTTAATCCATTCCAATTTATGAAGAAGGTCTTTAAAGTTGGACTGTTTGCGGCAGCAACGAACTCCTCTGCAGCAACGCTTCCGCTCAATACGAAGACGTGCACGGAAGAACTCGGGTGCTCGAAAGATATTTCCAGCTTTGTTCTTCCAACTGGCATGACCATCAACATGAACGGAACAACTGCCATGCATATGATTGCGATCACTTTCATCGCAACGGCAGCTGGTATAAAAATCACTCCGGCAACGCTTGTGATGGCTGCCTTCCTGTCGATCTGTACGGCCATGGGAACTCCTGCTATTCCGATTGCCGGAACCACAATGGTTTACGTGGTTATGATGGGCTTAGGGCTCAATACAGACCTTTGCATGATTGCCTACTCACTGGTTCTGGCTATGAATTATCTGCCGGGCATGGCCGTTATCACCCTGAATGTCATCGGCGATGCAGCTACGGATGTCATTATCAGTTACAAAGAAGGGGAACTCGATAAGGAAAAGTATAACAGCAAATAATTTCACTATTTTCGATAGCTTCCATCCAAGATCTTCCGCCTCTGGATAACCTCATCTATCCAAAGGCGGAAATCTATTTTCAAGCATTTCATTAAAAGAATTGTTTTCTATCGATGAAGAACGTGATATATATTACATATAGAATGTTAGATTCGAAGAAGTCTGTGGCAGCTGATGTTGCGAATGAACATTCCTTTTTTGTATTCCACTGCGCCTGAAGAGCTCTGCTAGATATTGATGGGGGATCAGAAAAGAGTATGAAATTCAGCTCACCGTAAGACGGAGGACAAAGGACTATGGCTAAAATATCCGGCAAGGAGAGGCAGGAGCAGATCAGAAATTATATTGAAAATACGGGGAGAGCAACCATTGGAGAACTTTCCGGCAATTGGAAGGTGACAGAAGAGACCATCCGTCGTGATCTGGATAAACTGGAGGCAGACGGACTGGTGACTCGTATTCACGGCGGCGTCATCTGGAATATCAATCGAAGCACAGAAAATATTCACTTCTACGAGCGTCAGAGAAAAAATATCCAGGAAAAGCGGGCGATTGCGGATAAGGCAGTGGAGCTTCTAAGGCATAATTCGCCACTGTTTGCTGATTCCAGTACGACAGTTGTGGAAGCTATGAAGGCGCTAAAAGATGAGCCGAATCTCATGGTGGTAACCAATTCCTCAGAACTCTTTTCGGAAATCAAAACATGGAAATTCGGCATCATCTGTACCGGTGGCGTATTTAACGAAAAGAGTATGTCTTTCCAAGGGGAAATGGCAAAAAATGTATTTCGGAGCTATAATGCCCGCCTTGCTGTGATCAGCTGTAAGGGACTTCGACTGGATGGAGGAATTTATGACTCCTACGAAAGCGAAGCTGAGATTAAACGCGTTATGCTGGAAAATGCGGAAAAGGTGGCGCTCCTGGTTGATCACACGAAATTTGATAATAAGGCATTTCTGAAGCTGACAGATATCAACCATATCGATTATCTGATCACGGATAAAAAGCCGTCTGCTGAGTGGATGGATTTTTGTGCAGATCATCAGGTACAAGTCATCTTTTAAGAGCATATCCGTAAATCAAATAAGCAGGAATATCCGTTGTTGCAAACAGTGCAACCGAACGATTGAGATCGATCGGTTGCACTGTTTTGAGCTTGCGCTATTCACTTTTTATGGCGACCTCTGCAGGATTGTGTTTGCAACCATCTGATGCCGAACAACGCATATTGTTATACGGGCGGCATGTTTCTCACAGCTTCTCGAAATACCGGATCAGGAAGTGGTCAAAGAGCCTTGCCGGCTCTGAAATATACCCGTCCTTCCGATCCCTGAGATAGATATACCGGTAGGCACCGTTGTGATGAATCGGCCGGAGCACGATGTTTGATGAGTGTGGGATGCTCCATGACTTTTCCGCGACGAAGGAGACACCCATGTTGTGCTCGATCATATTGAAGACCGCGCTCTGTACATCACACTGCATGACAACGTGCGGTGTAAACCCGGCCTCTTCGCAGAATTGAAACAGCATCTGACTTAAGGAACGCTTATTCTGCAGAATCAGAAAATCCTGGTTCCGCAGGTCGTCGAGTGTTAGTTCCTCCTTGGCGGCCAGAGGATTTTCGGGGCTCATGGCTAGGACACATCGTTCTTTAAGAAGACAGCGGACCGTCGGATCCTCCAGCTTCTCCCGCGAAGCAAACAAAAAGAAATCGGAGCCATCCTGCAGGAGGGATGTCTTGTGCGTCACAATGATCTGGATCGCCGGGAACACTTCGTGAAAGGCAAACAGGATATCCGGCAGAAGTCCCGTAGCTGCCTGCGAGGACAGCGTCACTTTTCCGGCCTTCCGGGTTGTTGCGTCCCGGATCTCGGCACGGGCATCTTCCATATGACGAAGAATGGCATTTGCGTGTTTGAGCAGAATCCGGCCGTTCTGATTGAGTTCAATATTTCTTCCCTTTCGGTCAAACAAACTGGTTCCCAATTCCCCTTCCAGGTTTTTCACTACTTTGCTTAGCGATGGCTGCGAGACCATCAGTTCTTCTGCTGCCCTCGACATACTTTCCAGTTCGGCCACTTTCTTGAAATAACGGAGCTGTAAAAAATCCATACAGGTTCACCCGCCCTTTCCATACCATAGATGCGAATTGTTTTTAAACAAGCACAAAATAATACAAAAAGAGGCACCTCTGCCATGGGTACCTCTTTGTCCTCGCTATCAGTTTATACCAATTTTGGATTTTGTGAACTGTCTTTCTGGCAGAATTTCTAATTTTATCCCAGATAAATTGTACATTATGCACGACAAAAGGCATGAATATACGGAGTAAGTCCAGCACTTTGAAAAATTGATAACTGTCAGGTTATCAGTTCATAACCAGATTCGTCTTTTACAAACTGGGATTCTGCCCGTATGATGTCGGCATACGAAAACAAAAGACAGAAAACAGAAGACAAGATCAAAAGAAATGAGGCGGGTATATGGCAGAGCTAAAACATGAACTCACGCATCGGGACAGCAGTCAGGAACTGGAAATCCTGTGGCTCAACGAAGATGATATGGTGGAAGCAGGGGTTCTGGATTCCGGGCACGCCGTCGATGTAATGGAAGAAACAATGGGTCTTTTGAATGATGGGGATGTCATCATGGGAGGTCCGCATCATGACGCCCATGGACTGATGCTTGATTTCCCGAAGCAGTCTCCGATCCCCAATTTCCCGCTGAATAATTCGCGGGACCGCCGCTTTATTGCGATGCCGGCATATCTTGGCGGGCGGTTTCATATGACCGGATGCAAATGGTACGGCAGTAACGGTCGGAACCGAAGCAAAGGGCTTCCGCGGTCGATTCTCATGATGATGTTAAACGACGTGGAGACAGGTGTTCCGCTGGCATACATGTCCGCGAATCTTTTAAGTTCCATCCGGACTGGTGCGATGCCGGGACTCGCTGCAAAGCTTCTTGCAAATCCGGATTCTCACGTACTCGCTCTGATCGGGCCGGGTGTCATTAATAAATCCTGCTGCATGGCCATTCTTTCAAAAATGCACGCGATCGATACGATCAAGATTAAGGGCTCGTCGCCCACAAGCCGGTCGGCCCAGGGAATGAAAGAATTCATAGAGGAAAGCTTCCCGCAGATTAAACAGGTAACCGTCTGTGCGACGCTTGAAGAAGCGATCCGCGGATCCGACATTGTAAGCGAAGCGGTTTCCTGCCGGGAAGGCGAGTGGCCCAAGTATCAGGCAGAATGGATCAAGCCGGGAGCAGTTGTGATTTCCGCTTCAACCTTCAATATGGACTATGCTTCGATTCTCCCGTTTCGGAAGGTCGTGGATGAATATGGCATGTACAAAAATTACGCCGAGGAAGACCAGGTTGGGTACGACGCAGATGGACAGCGGAAGCATACCGGATGCATGGGAGAGGACTTCGTTCACATGGTGCAGGATGGCCTGATTTCCCGCGACAGCATCACGGAGCTCGGCGAAATCGTCCGTGGCAAAAAGCCGGGAAGAACGAGCCCGGATGAAATCTTCCTTGTATCCATCGAGGGTATGCCCATTGAGGATGTGGCCTGGGGATATGAGTGCTACAAGCGGGCCCGGGAACAGGGAATCGGCGAAAGCCTGAAACTTTGGGATCAGCCTTATGCCGTCTGATGCATCCGGAAAGATGCGAGACGGCCTTGGATTAACTGACAGACAGCTTTGAAGGGAGGGATTTTTATGAAAAAGGAAACAGGACTTGGCAGAAACCGGTGGAAGGCGGCAGGCGCGGTCTGCCTGACCGGGATCATGACAATGAGCCTTCTGTCCGGATGCGGATTTAACTCGCAGGCATCCGAAAAGCAGGTCAGTGTGGACAATACGGATGCGCTGAACATCATCGTCTGGGATGGTACCTGGTCCGAAGATATGTTCAAGGACTTCACGAAGGAGACGGGTATCAAGGTCAATATCAGCTACATCTCCAACACCGATGAGCTTCTGACCAAGATGGTCGACGGCAGCGCTTCTTATGACCTTATTGATCTGGAGAGTGCGTATGTGAAGTCATTTGTTGACAACGATCTTTTGGCCAAGATCGACGATAGCAAAATCCCGAACGAAAGCTACATTAAGTCCGATTACACCAAGGACGGAAGCGGAGCGATCGGAGATGAAAATCTTGACTATACCGTTCCGGATATGGCTCCGAACTATACCACGGTCGTCTATAACAAGGAGACCTGCCCGATCGCGATTACGTCTTTGAAGGATCTCGCAAACCCGGCCCTGAAGGGACAGGTCGCTCTGGTTGATTCCACGATTTCCCTCTATGGGGCTGCGCTTCGGGCGCTGGGCTATCAGGCGGACTCCACCAATAAGGATGAGATGAAAGAGGCGAATGACCTGCTTCTTCAGATCAAGCAGAACACCAAGGCATTCGTTGGCGAGACCGCTGTTCCACAGCTGGAAGACGGAGAATGCAGCGCTGCACTCTGCTGGGATTATCCGACACTTTGCGGCGACAGCAAGGATAACTGGGACAAGTTTGGATTTGTGAATCTTGACGGCGGCTGTGAATACTTCATGCAGTACTTTGCGGTTCCGAAGAGCTCGACGCATAAGGATGCGGCGGAAGAACTGATCAACTTTATTTTAAAGCCGGAGGAACTGGCGAAGAGTTACAGCGAATACGCCCTGCCGACTGTGGAAAATGAGGATGCGCTGGCTCCATACCTGCCGTCCGATTATTTTGATTCCCCGGCGATTGACGGCATGAACAGTCTGTATGATGATGCCTGGAAGATCGCGGTCAATGACGATCAGATCAGTCTGATGGATGAATATTACACGGAGCTGAAAGGAGAATAAGCCATGAAGAAGATTGAAATCATTACCCGTCCCGAAAAGCTGGAAGGCATCAAGGCCATCCTTCTCTCACATGAATGCGAAGGGCTGACGGTCCTGTCCGTTATGGGCAGCGGCCGACAGAGAGGCTATATTTCTGAAATGCATTTTACAGGCTCCGATATCAACCTGCTGCCGAAGATCCTCGTGTTTACCGTCGTTGAGGATGACAAATATGAAGACATCCTGGCGGATATCGCGACCAGCATCAGCACCGGGAAGACCGGCGATGGCAAGGTCTTTGTCACGGATATTGCCGATGCGATGCGGATCCGGACCAATGAGCGCGGTGAAAGCGCACTGAACTGACGAGGAGGTGGGACGAGTGGAAACACCAATTGTATCCATGATGAATGTTGAAAAGTGGTATGGAAACAATCACGTCGTGAAGAACTGCAATCTGTCCATTGAAGAGGGCGAGTTTCTGACACTCCTCGGGCCGTCTGGCTGTGGCAAGACAACGACGCTGCGCCTGATTTCTGGTTTTGAGCTGCCGACATCCGGCCTCGTCAAGGTCGAGGGAGAGAACGTCGAGCAGAAGGAGCCCTATGAACGGTCCGTAAATACCGTTTTTCAGAATTACGCCCTGTTCCCGAACATGAATGTTCTTGACAACATTGCCTATGGGCTCAAGGTCAAGCGGGTTCCCAAGGACGAGATTCAGACACGGGTCACAGAAATGCTGAAGCTGGTGCAGCTTGAGGGATTTGAGAAGCGGCGTATTACGCAGATGTCCGGAGGCCAGAAGCAGCGCGTCGCGATCGCGCGGGCTCTTATTAACCGGCCGAAGGTGCTTCTCCTTGATGAGCCGCTCGGCGCGCTCGATATGAAGCTGCGGAAACAGATGCAGATCGAACTGAAGCGCCTGCAGCGGAAATTGGAGATTACATTCGTCTATGTCACCCATGATCAGGAGGAAGCCCTCACGATGAGTGATCGGATTGCGATTATGAGTGCCGGGGTGATCGAGCAGATTGATGACCCGAAGACGATTTATAATCATCCGAAGACACGGTTTGTCGCGAACTTTATCGGTGAATCAAACCTGTTCGATGGCGTCGTTAAAGAGATCAATGGCGACAGGCTGCTGATCGGAACGGAAATCGGAACGATTGAGGGACTTTCATCCAAGTGTTCGGTTGGGATGCCGCACCGGCAGAGTCCGGTTTCGGTCTGCGTTCGGCCGGAGCGGATGCGGGCATCAACCAGTCAGCCAGCCGGATTTTATCTTCGGGCGGTGGTTAAGGAATGTATTTTTGTCGGCAACCTGATGAAGCTGATTGCTGTGCTTAATAATGGAAATGAAATTAAAGTGAATCGGATTGCAGGAGAGAAGCTGCCGGAGGTCGGTGCAGAGGTGTACCTTGACTGGGACCCTGCCGATGCCGTCATCATCCCAGTGAAGAGCGAAATCCCGCTGGAAACAGCAGATGACCTGAAGGAGAGGGGGAATGCCGGATGACAGCTGAAAAGACAAAAGAAAAGAAGCCCCGCGGGCGAGAGAAGTCGCTTCGGAGCCGGATCAGCACCGTTGTAATGTGCGGCCCCATGACGATCTGGTCTGTCCTGTTTATTTTGATTCCGGTAGTTCTCCTCGTCGTTATGAGCTTCATGACGAAAGGTGCTCTGGGACAGGTCGTTTACCGGTTTACAACCCAAAATTATACGGATATTCTAAAGCCGGTCTACTTTAAGGTCGTCCGCGAGTCCCTGCTCATTGCGTTCTGGACTACGCTTCTCACGGTGCTGCTTGGCTATCCACTGGGCGCGATCCTCGCACATGTGAAGAAAAAGACTTCCGGCATTCTGACGATTCTTCTTATGCTTCCGCTCTGGGTCAGCGGTCTCGTCATTTTGTACAGCTTCGTGATTATGCTGAATAATTCCGGAACGATTAATTCATTTCTCATGAATCTGGGCCTGATCAAGAAGCCGCTTAGTCTTCTCTATAACAACTTCTCTGTTACGGTTGGCATGATTTACATGTTTCTTCCTTTTGCGGTTCTTCCTATGTATTCCTCGATTGAAAAACTGGATAAGTCCTTGATTGAGGCATCGAAAGACCTGGGAGCAGGGCCAGTTGAAACATTCTTCCGTGTGACGCTCCCACTCACCAGCCCGGGTATCTTTGCTGCCGTGATCCTGACGTTTATTCCCTGCATCGGCTACTACATGGTCACGGACATGCTGGGAGGCGGCACGAGCATGCTGGTCGGCAACCTCATTTACCGTCAGTTCACGATTTCCCGAAACTGGCCGTTCGGTGCGGCCCTGTCGGTGGTCCTGTCCCTTGTTATTTTAGTGATGGTTCTCATCTATTCGAAGTTGGGCGGCAGCCTTGACGATCTGGCCTGACGAACAGGGAAGGATCCGGCACTTCCCTGTCTGGTTCTTTCCCGGGGGGGGACAGCATTATTTCAATCAAAAGAAAGAAGGTGGCAGGTATGCACACGAAAAGAGAAAAGCAGGCAGGAAGGCTTCGGATTCTGTCAAGAGTGTACATGATCCTCGTTCTGGTGTTTCTCTATGCACCGGTCGTGATTATGATCCGGTTTTCATTTAATAACAGCCGGGCCAATGTCAGCTGGGCCGGATTTACGACAAAATATTATCAGGAGCTGTTTTCCGATGGCAGTCTCTGGCAGATCTTCTTTATTACTGTGTTTATCGCGGCAGTGGTCACACTCCTTGGTGTCATCATTGGTACGCTGGGCGCGGTCGGCATGCGGAAGGCAAAGTTCCCGGGCAAGAGCCTGATTGTGAACTCTATCTATTTCCCGATTGTCATCCCGGAGATTGTCCTGGCTGTCGCGCTGCTCCTTATGTTCAATTTTTCTGGTACGTCACTTGGTGTTCCGACGATTATCATCGGCAATACAACACTGGTCCTTCCCTACGTTTACATCACCGTGAAAGCTAGACTCGTTGGCATGGATCCCTCGATTGAAGAAGCCTCGATGGATCTCGGAGCCAACCGGATTTATACCTTTCTTCATGTGACCTGTCCGCAGATTGTTCCGGGTATTCTGTCTGGTGCGTTCATGAGTTTTTCTCTCGTCCTTGATGAGCTGATTATTACGAGCTTTCTTGCGGATGCGGAAACAGTGACGCTCCCGATGAAGGTCTATTCCATGATCAAGAAAGGTATTTCGCCGGAGATCAATGCGTTAACGACGATTATTTTTGCCGTCTGCTTCGCGGCCCTGCTGATTTACCTCATCCTAGATGCGATTCGGAACCGGAAGACAAAGCCGGCGGCTGTCTGAGAGAAGGGAGGAGAAGGTATGACACCATCAACAAAGATCCAGTTTCGATATTTAAGTGAGCCGGACATGATCCGCGCCGGCGTTTTGGATGCCGGACGATGCATGGAGACCGTAAAGGAAGTGCTTGGCCTTTTAAGCGACGGCGACATTCTCATGGGTGGGCGGAACCACCGGGAGCACGGCATGCAGCTCATTTTCCCTGAGAAGAGCCCGATCCCGGGATTCCCCCTGGCCGACAGCCCGGACCGGCGGTTTATGTCGATGCCCGGATATCTGGGCGGACGGTTTCACATCGCCGGAGAGAAGTATTACGGGTCAAACGGGCGGAACGTATCCCGCGGACTTCCACGGTCGATCCTTATGTGTACGCTGAGCGATGTGGAAACCGGGCAGCCGCTCGCGTACTTTTCCGCAAACCTCCTAAGCGCGATGCGGACCGGTGCCGTACCGGCTGTCATGGCCCAGTATACGGTGAAACGCCCGGTTCATACGCTGACCCTGCTGGGAGCCGGTGAGATCAACAAGGCCTGCATGGACTGCTTTGCGGTTGCTTTCCCAGAGATTGAGCATGTCAAGATTAAGGGATCTTCACCTGAATCCCGCAGTGCGGCAGACATGAAACAGTTCATAGAGAAAAAGTTCCCATCAATCAAACAAGTGGAGATCTGTGCAACGCTTAAGGAAGCAGTTTCCGAGACAGAACTCATCAGCGAGGCTGTTTCCTCCATCCCCCGCCAGTGGCCGGTCGTTGATCCGGCATGGCTTGCGCCCGGCACAACGATCATTTCCTCCGGTACAATGGATTTTACGGATCACGACTTCATTGCAGATCACATGAAAAAGGTTGTTGACAGCCGGGGCATGTATCAGGAATACATCAAGGTCTATCAGGAATATGACAAGAATGGCAACCGGATCTCGACTGGTACCCCGGGGATCTTTTTTGAGGAAATGGTTGCGGATGGCCGGATTCCGGACAGTGAGATTACAGAAATCGGTGATATCATCCGCGGCAGAAAAAAAGGACGGACAAACGACGAGGATATTTATCTCATCAGCGCGGGTGGCATGCCGATTCTTGATATCGGCTGGGGCTATGAATGTGTAAAAAGGGCCGAGGAGCGGAACATCGGCCAGGTCCTGACCGTATGGGACGAACCGTATCTGCATTAAGCCGGTCGTATGTCCGTCTGACCGGAGCCTATTGTCTTCTGCAGGGCGTGTACTGGATCATCGACGCGGTCGCCATGTCTTACGCAACACCGATTCTGGAGGCCCGGGGGTTTAGCGGAACCCAAATCGGCGTGATCAGTGGCGGGCGGTTTCTGTCCCTCATGGGATTCCAGTTTGTCCTTGGCACGTTTGCTGACAGGAAGGCGGCCAGAATTCCGCTGAAATACATTCTGTCAGTTCTGACGGTCCTTGCTGTTTTTGCTTCTGTTCTTCTTCTGTTTTCTTCTGACAACTTTTTGATCGCATTCGTTGTGTTTCTCCTGTTCGGGGCTACCATTAACTGCCTGCTTCCCCTGATCGAGTCCCTGTCCATTCGATACATGGACAGCGGACTGACGATGAATTATCCCTTGTCCCGCGCAACCGGATCGCTGACATATTGCCTTGCCTGTGCACTGACGGGACTGATGACCGAACGGTGGGGACTTGGCAGCGCGATTGGATTGATGATCGGAATGCTTCTTGTTTTCGAGCTGGTGAATCTCAGGATGCCGCCGGAAGGGAGCGAAAACGCCGGGAGATCTCCGGACCCAAAGCAGGGATCCGGATCAGGAAAGCGGTTCCTTCGGAAGGCACATTCAACCGGCTGGGTGCTCATCCACTGCCGCGCCTACCGGTGGTTCCTTGTGGAATGTTTCCTCATCTTTGCCGGCTACGATCTCAATATGGCATTTCTCATTGATAAGGTCCGGAATGCCGGCGGAGGAAACCGGGAGTATGGCCTTATCTTTGCTGCGGTGGGGCTTGCGGAAATTCCGACGGCGCTTCTGTTTCATAAAATCCGGCGGCACCTGTCCATCCGGACGCTCATGGCCGGTTTTGGCGTATTTTGCACCCTGCGGGCTCTGGCAACAACCGGATCCGGAAGTTGCGGGCTGATGATGGTCTCCCAGCTTCTCGATGCGCCTGGCATGGGCGTGTTTTATGCAGGCAGTGTGTATTTTGTTATGGAGACTGTGCCGGAAGAGGACAGTACCAAAGGCATGTCCCTGATTAATCTGATCGCCGTCGGCGCGGCGAATGCAGTGGCGTATATCCTGGCAGGAATTCTGAAAGATGCCTTCGGGCTGATGCCCCTCATGTGGATCAGCTGCATCGTTTCCACTGCAGGGATTTTCTTTGGAGGGCTGATGTGGCGCAGCAGACAGTAAGAAAGGAGTTGAGCGTATGAGAAAGAAAACGAATGGTCTCAAAACAGTATGCACACTGGCCTTGGCAGGCGTGCTGTCATTGTCCCTCATGGCGTGTGGGAGCCGTGGCACCTCCGGAAAACCAGGCAGTTCTTCCAAAAAACTCAACATCATGATCTGGGGCGATACAATTTCAGACACGACCATTTCCAATTTCGAAAAAGAAACGGGAATCAAAGTCAATGTGTCCTATATCGACAATACGGACAGCCTCCTGGCCAAGATGGTCAACAGCTCGGAGCACTACGATGTCGTCTCCATTGAAAGTGCCTACCTGAAAACGTTCACGGATGCCGGACTTTTGCAGAAGCTGGATAAGTCGAAGCTCACCAACATGCAGGATATGGAGCCGACCTACAACAAGGGATTCACGGGAGATGAGGATGAAACGTATACGATTCCTGTTTCCGGTCCGATATTCACGACGATTATGTACAATAAGAAGACCTGTCCGGTCGAGATTAAGTCGTTTCAGGATCTGGCGGACCCGAAGCTGAAAGGGCAGATTGCTATGGTCAACTCGACGATTTCACTCTTTGGCGCGGCGCTTGAAAGTCTGGGGTATTCGGCAGATACAACGAATGAAGACGAGATCAAGAAGGCGACAGATCTTCTGATGAAGATCAAGGAAAATGTGAAAGACTTCTCCGGAACATCAGCAGCTTCTTTGATTGAAAACGGGGATGTATCCGTATCCTTCGGCTGGGATTATCCACTCGTCTGCGGGGAATCCAAAGACAACTGGGATACCTACGCACAGGCAGAGCTTGATTCCCCGTATGAGATGTCTGTAGGGTACGCCGGTATTCCCAAGACAGCGCAGAATTATGAGGGTGCTCTGGCGTTTATCAATACGATCATTGATCCCAAGGAACAGGCGAGGGGCGTCAAGGAATTTGGAGGCGTTCCGGTGACATCTCAGAGCGCTACGGAATCCTATCTGCCGGATGGGTATTACGACAATCCGGCTGTCAAGTCGAATCTGGCCTATGCGTCTGATCCGAGTAAAAACTGGGCGATCAGCATCAATGATGACCAGATCAGTCTTCTTGATACGTATTACAACAAGCTGATGGCAGATTAAAAGGAGGGAGACGATTGATTGCAATCAGAAATGCCCGCATCTGGACCGGGGATAAGGCACGTCCCTATGCTGATACGATGGAGTTCGAAAACGGGATCATCCGCTATGTAGGACAAGGCAAAAATCGGGCGTCGAAAGTTGAGAATGTGATCGATGCCGGCGGCCGGCTCGTGATACCCTCCTTTCTTGATCCGCATACCCATGTGACGGCGGTGGCCAGAAGTCAGTGGCTTTTCCTTCTCAAGCGAGGGGGATATAAAAGCATAACAGAGATCTTTCAGGCCATCCGGCAGTATACCTTGCAGCACCCGAAGGAAGCAGTTCCCTTTCTTTATGCCACGTCGGCTCCGACCGAATGGGTCAGCAAGGCCAGGAAGGAAGACTTTGACCGCTATGTCAGTGACCGGCCGGCTCTTTTATGCGACCAGGGATTTCATCAGTGCCTAGTGAACAGCTGCATGCTGAACCTGATGGACATTACAGCGGACACGCCATATGATCCGACAACCACCATGAATTACGAGCGGTATCCGGACGGGAGTCCAAATGGTGTTGTCTATGAGCATCGCTATGAACGCGATATTGACAAGATGTATCAGAAGATCGGTTGGCATCCGCCGGCGACCAACGATCTTACATGCCTGAAACCATATCTTGATCAGATGAACCGATGGGGGATCAGCGGTGTGCTGGATGGCTTTACGGAAGATGAGGGAACACTGAAGGCTTTTCGGACACTTGATGATCAAGGCAGGCTCCACATGTATTATCATGCGAATTCCCTGTTTTATGGGCTGGCAGACGTAGACGAGGCGATTGAACGGGCCAGGTTCTGGCAGAAGACCTATGGTACCAGACACATCCTGTCGGATTCCTGCAAGCTGTTTCTGGATGGCACCAATGAAATCGGAACCGCCGCGCTGCTTCGGCCGCAGGCATGTGATCCTGAAAACTATGGGCAGATCAACCTGACCGAGGATGAGTTGACAGAGGTTATTCGGAGGATCAATGCGGCGAGGCTTCATCTGCAGATTCATCTGGTTGGTGACCGGGCCTTTCGAGTCGCCGTGAATGCCTATGAGCGAGTGAAGCGGGAGCTTGAAGAAAATGGAGAGATGATATACACGCAGATGACGCTTCTCCACTGTGAACTTACGGATCCGGTGGACCGGAGACGAATCGCGCCGCTCGGTATCCGCATTAACTTTACGCCGCACTGGAATGGCGGATGCTTCGGATCGGAAGCACTAAAGTATGTTGGGCAGGAGCGGTTTGATACGTTCTACAGCTTCCGTGATTTTTTCCGGTACGGCTGCCATATCTCTGCTTCCAGTGACACGGTTGATAAAGAGGACATGCCCCGTACGAATCCATTTGTTGGCATCGAGGTCGGGCATACCAGACATGATGACCATACAGAGTTCTCCATTCGTGAGCCCCGATCGGAATGTCTTCCCCGGGAGGATCTTTTATCTGCGTATACCTTGGGAGCAGCCGACTGCATGCATGAGACGCACCGGGCGGGGAGCCTTACACCGGGAAAGGCCGCGAATTTCTGCATTTTGGACCGGGATGTCCTGGAGGTCCCGGCTGAGGAAATCCATACGGTTTCCCCGATACAGGTCTTCTTTGAGGGAGAACGGATTGTGTAATCGGCATACAGCATAAGTCCATGCCGGACCGCGGCACAGCAGCTTTGGACGCAAGATGCAGCTGGAAAATGGGACAAATCAAAGGAAACAGGAGAGGAGGAATAGCTATGAATCATCAAACAATGGGAAGCCGAGTGATCAGTGCGTCACTGGCAGCGGCGCTTACCGCATCTGTGCTGACCGGATGCGGGTTTCATACAGACACGGCGGCAGCGGCTAAAACAACCGCATCGGACAGCCACACCCTGAATCTTCTCATGTGGGACGGGGACTGCTCTGAAGATGTTGTAAAGGATTTTGAAAAGAAATACGGCGTCGATGTCAACATTACCTACATTGAAGATACGAACGAAATCCTGTCCAAGATGATCAATTCAAAAACGGATTATGATCTTATCGATCTTGAAAGCGGATATGTGAAGTCCTTTATCGATGCCGGTCTTTTGACCAAGCTGGATACAAGCAAAATACCGAACCTTAGCAACATCGATCAGGATACCTTCATGGCCAAAGGAACCGGTCCTGAAGGTGACGAGGACTTCTCTTATACGATTCCGATCAGCGGACCGCTTTTTACCTGTATTGTTTACAACAAGAAGACCTGCCCGATCGAGATCAAGTCGTTTCAGGATCTTGCAGATCCGGCATTGAAAGGCCAGATCTGCAGCGTCAACGCCACCATTTCCCTCTATGCGGGAGCTTTAAAGACGCTGGGATACAGCACCGTCAGTACGGATGATGGAGAGCTCGAGGATGCGCAGGCGCTGCTGAAAAAGATCAAGGATAATATTTCGTCGTTCGTTGGCAGCAGCGCCCTGTCTCAGCTTGAAGCAGGAGACTGCTCTGTTGCCTACTGCTGGGATTACAACTATCTTTGCGCGGATTCAGAGGATAACTGGGACACCTTTGACATCGTCGACAGTTCCGCCCTTGGCTATACACAGAACTGGGCCATTGCGAAGACCTCCGGGCGAAAGGAACTGGCAGAGGAATTCATTAACTTTACCTATGAACCGGAAGAAACGGTCAAAACACTGAAGGAATACGGCGGTGTTCCGATCCTTAAAAAAGATCTGATCGCGCAGGATCTGCCGGACGATTACTATAACAATCCATGCGTGACCAGGTACACCGAGCTTTGGCAGGATACATCAAATCACGCACCGGCTGTTAGTGATACGCAGATCGGCAAGATGGATGATCTCTATACACAGCTTATGAGTAGCTGATAACGGAACGAAACAGGAATACAGAATCTGGCATTCCCTGTGGAAATGGCAGAGAGCTGAAAGGAGGACATGCGATGGAAGCAAAGTATCTGATCTACGGGAACGTATGGACTGGAGATGCAGAGCATTCTGTGAAGCCGGGATTTGCGGTCGGTTATGATGGAACGATTCTTGCGGTCGGAGGCAAGTCGGAACTGGAGCCGTTTCGTGGACACGGAACGCAGGTGTTTCAGTATCCGTACGGTCTGCTTGTTCCCGGTTTTACGGAAGGACATGCGCATGTGTCCTCATCTTATGAAATGCTGAACGGTCCGTACGTGAATGGTGAGAGTATCGCGGCGTGCCAGGAGCAGGTGTATGCATATGTTCGACAGCATCCGGAGGAGACGGTTATTGAAGGCACCGGCTTTGACCCGGGATTATTTGGGCAGGGTGGTCCTACACGGGATCTTCTTGATGCAGTTGTTCCTGACCGTCCCGTTCTCATTCATGATGAAGGCCATCACGGTCTCTGGATGAATACAGCGGCGCTTGAGGCCTGCGGGATTACCCGCGATACGCCGGATCCGGCGTCTGGACATATCTGTAAGGAACCAGGAACGGGTGAACCGACTGGTTTTCTGCAGGAAAGCGGAGCAGTGGCACTGGCCGGAAAGGTTCTGCCTAAGCCGTCAGTCAGGCGGTTTGCAGACGGAATTCTTTCTTACCAGGATCTGGCACTTTCGACTGGCGTCACGATGGCCTTTGAACCGATGGCTGGAAATGACCTGCCGGAAGAGGCGTTTCGAAACGAGGCTTACCGAACACTGGAGCGGGAAGGAAAGCTGCGTATCACCTTTCGGGTCGCGCAGACCCTGTACCCGGAAATGGATGAAGAGTCCTTTTTCGCAAATCTTGATCGACTGCATCAGGAATTTAAGAACCATGAAAAACTTCAGTATAATACCGTCAAGGTGTTTCTCGACGGTGTTATTGACGGGCATACGGCATATCTTCGGGAACCGTATCGGATGCCGCCGTATGATTGCGGGCCGGTTCTCTATCCACAGAATCTTTTGAATGAAAGAGTTCTGCACGCGCTAAAGAAAGGCTACCGAGTCCATGCCCATGCGATCGGAGACGCAGCCATTGATGAAGCCATTATCGCCTATGCTGCGGCGCAGAAAACGCTTGGCGGATCCGATTACCGAAATCAGATCACCCACTTGCAGGTCTGCCATGAAGATCAGGCGGAAAAGATGGCGGAATACGGCATTATGGCTGTGGTCAATCCATACTGGCATTATGAGACGCCGCTCTATGCGCCGCTCGAAACACCGAACCTTGGCAGGGATCGGGCAGAGCATATGTACTATCTGAAGAGTTTTCAGAAGCATGGTGTCCGGATGTCGCAGGCAAGCGACTACCCGGTGACAATTCCGCCGGATACGATGATGTCTTTGCATCTCATGGTGAACCGGTACAATCCCAAGGAATCGAGGAAACCTTACGCGCCAGAAGAGTGCCTGTCTGTGGAAGAAGCACTCCGAATCCTGACCATTAATGGCGCCTATGAGCTTGATCTGGAGAAGACGAAGGGTTCTATCGAAGCCGGAAAAGATGCCGACTTTGTCTGGCTGTCTCAGGATGTGATCCGGGTACCGAAGGAAAAACTTTACCAGACGAAGGTTCTTGAGACCTGGATTCAGGGCGAATGCCTTTATGAGAAGAACCAAAACGAGGCAGAACTTCCGGTTGCCAGATAGGGAAAGAGGGATATACTCAAGACAGAACGTGCTGAGAGAGGAGTGAAGGTTATGCTTGGGAATTTTTCGTATTGTAATCCGGCGAGGCTGCATTTTGGAGAGCAGGCCATGGACGCACTGGCTGGGGAACTTGCGCGGTACGGACGGTCAGTTCTTATGACTTATGGCGGCGGTTCCATAAAGAAAAACGGGATCTATCAGGAAGTTCGGAAGATCCTCGAAGAGCAGGGAAAGCAGGTGACGGAGCTTAGCGGGATCATGCCCAATCCGACGACGGATAAGCTTGCGGACGGCATAGCGATCGCGAGGTCTGTGAAGCCGGATCTCATTCTGGCAGTGGGTGGCGGATCTGTGATTGATTATTCGAAGACGCTGTCGATTTCTGTGAACTGCACGGAGGATCCGTGGGAAAAATATCTGGTCCGCCAGGAGGAGCCGGACTGCCTGATCATTCCGGTCGGTGTCGTTCTGACAATGGTCGGAACCGGTTCGGAAATGAACGGCGGAGCGGTGATTACGAACCCGGCGAAGAAGCTGAAGCTTGACTATGATTTTTCAGACACAAAGCCGGAGATGATTCCGCGGTTTGTCATCATGAATCCGCGCTTTACGATGACGCTGCCGAAATACCAGATGGTTGCCGGCATTTACGACATCTTCTGCCATATCTGTGAGCAGTATTTCTCCGGCGAAGACGATAACACGTCGGACTATATCAGTGAAGGACTGATGCGCTCGGTCATTCACTCAGGTCTGGCCGCCGTCAGGAATCCGAATAACTATGAGGCACGGAGCAACCTTATGTGGTCGGCAACCTGGGCCTTAAATTCTCTCATTTCCAAAGGAAAGACGACGGACTGGATGGTTCACAAGCTGGGGCAGGCGGTCAGCGCAGTGACCAACGCGACACACGGGATGACGCTTTCAGCAGTTTCGATCCCATATTATCAGTTCATCTTATCCAGCGGACTTCCGAAGTTCGTTCGTTTTGCGGAGCATGTCTGGGATGTAGATCCTGTCGAAAAATCAGATCATGAGATTGCAGAGGAAGGACTCGTGCGGATGGAACTCTGGATGAAGCAGATGGGGCTTGTGCTGCACCTTGAAGAACTGGGGGTCAGGCGGGAGATGCTGGATGACCTCGTGAAGGCAACGCCGATCTTAACGGGTGGGTATCGGATTCTTACAAAAGAGGATGTGCGGAACCTGTTTATGCTTTCCATGTAAATGTCATAGTGGAAAAAAACAAAGACTGGCTGGTTCACTTAAAAGGGCGGATCAGCCAGCCTCCTTCTGCTCGAAAAAGGCTTATTATATAGACAGAATGTTGGTGCAGGCATGTCAGTTAACGAGGCGCGAAACTACATCAAATTTACAAACGGATACTGGGACGTGTGGAACTACATTGTCCCATAGTATTCCGTTGAGTATGTGGAGATTATGATCGCACAAAGGATATGCCATTCTTTTTGCAAAGGTCTGCTTGGGCGGCATAACTTTTGTTGTGCTTCATCATGGTCATGCAATAAATGATTTGTGTTTATTGCATGGCCTTTTTGTATCGCAAACGGAATGCAAGAGAAGCGCGATATTTCAACAGGTGTGAGAAGTAATAAAACAGTCGGACTTGTACAATAACAACCATCAAAAGACTTTTGGAGGTAATGCAATGTACAAGTATGAAAGAAAGGGCCCCAAGAGAGGGGTGGCGCTTTACAGCTATTCCGCAGAATTTGGTCTGACTAAGACACTGGAGGACTGCTTCGAGGATGTGCACGATATGGGAGCGCACGGGATTGAGATCCTTGCAAACACACACATTGAGAACTACCCGTATCCCAGTGATGAGTGGGTGGAGAACTGGTTCCGTCTCTGCGATAAGTACGAGATTGTCCCTGTCGAATATGGTAACTGGATTGATTCTCACGTTCTGAGAGACCGTGATCTGACAACTGAGGAGGCGATTGAGTTTTTGAGTCGTGACATTCGGCTGGCGCACCGCCTTGGTTTTACGGTGATGAGAACCAAGATGCCGGTCATCAATGATCTGCTGGAGCCGGTTAAGAACTGGAGAGAGATCATCAATGGCTGCCTGCCTCTTGCCGAGCAGCTGAACATCAAGATGTGCCCGGAAATTCATAATCCATCCAACCTGAAAGGAAAACTGGTCACTGATTTTGTTGATTTTATTAAAGAAACAGGGACAAAGAATTTCGGCCTCAACATTGATTTTTCTGTGTTCCGTACGGAGTTTAGCGAAGGTGAGTGGCGGGATCCGAACTATACGCCGAATAAGCCGGAGGACATCATTCCGCTTCTTCCATATATTTATTGCTGCCATGCGAAATTCATTCACATGAGTGATGATTTTGAAGAAACGACCATTCCGTATCCGGAAATCATTCGGGTCATGCAGGAACATGGATATGACGGATATCTGCTCAGCGAATATGAAGGTGCGGATAAATACAATGATGGGTATGAGGTTGGTCAGACACTGAGAAAACAGCATATCATGCTGAAACGGCTTCTTGGAGACTGAGTGATTTCAGAGAACAGAAGATTGCAGACAAGGCCGGAATTCAGACGCTGGATTGCTAAAGTCGGTTTTGAATTCCGGATTGCCCATCCGATTAATTTTTGTAAGAGGAGACACATATGGAAAAACAAGTAATTCAGTCAGTCGGATTCAGGAATATCAAAGATGAAAAGGGACAGGTTACTGGCTTTCAGTTTAAGGTCAGGCTTCCGTACTATCGAGGCATTTTTCTCTCGCAGATCATGCCGGGAACGTTGTATGTTGATGGCGAAAAATTCGACAAAGATCAGATTACGTGGGTGATTGATGGCGAGGAGTATTCTAACGAAGAAATGAGCGTCAACTGGAAAACACACTGGTCTGTCCTGAAACCGGCCGTCTTGCGGGTTAAGAAACTGGGCGGCCTGGCTCAGGGATACCACGATCTGAAGTACGGCTTCTGCTTTACGTCGTCTTATATGCCACCGATTATTCAGGCACATTTGGATCCGGATAAGGAAAACATGGTCTTCATGCCTGAATTTGGCCATCATGTCAATGAGCGTCGGCTTCTGATCGTTTAATTATTCTATTCTTCAGTATGATAAATATGTAACAGGGAAACCTCTTCTGGTTCCAGGGTGATCTCCAGCTGCATCGTATGATCATCATCCACATGTACCCGCTCAAGGTATATGGTCGGGATGCTGATTTCCTGCAGATATTTGACATCCTGCCGGGAGAGGTTATTTTCATACTGGTATTTACCCCATTCATTCAATATACTGCCATTTTTCTGATTCAAAACCTGCCGTTTAACATAGAAACTTCCGGCCTGTTTCAGATTAAGAAGCGTAAGATGGAGACTCATCGGGCGCTTGTCATCAAAGAGATGCGAACACTCCCCAATACTGATATCCTCGCTTTGGCCAGCGTGTGGCGTATACCAGGAAAAATGGAAACACAAAAGATATAAATCTCCATTATCCTGTTCCGTGACGATCATATGCTGGTTGCATATCAGGTAGTGATTTCCGAGCTGATTCAGAAATTCGAGAGCATAGAAAGCCGGCTTTCGAATAGTATCTTTTGTCAGAAGCCCAATTCCCCCGTTAACAATTCCTCGTGTATCTGCATAACTGGAAACCCAATCGGACGCAGCCATGACGGCTATCAGGTTCACCTTTCCCCAAAGGTCTGCAATGCCGCTGACTAGGTACGCAGAGCGGAAGACATCATCATTCAGAAAGTTTCGATTTGAGATAGAGTTGTTCCACTCTGTGATAAAAAGAAGTCTGTCAGAGAGCCCGGATTCATCCATGAGCTGCCGCATCTTTGATATTTCCCGTTCGTTCTGATGCATACCCTGCGAGAGGGTATGTCGACCCTCCTTCTGCTCTTCTGATGATAGCTGACCATAAGGAAAAAGCAGAAAAGATGCGAAATCCGGCGGGCATTTTTCCATTGTACAGCGAGTATAAAATGTCTTCAGATAATCCCATTGTTCATTCACGGCCATCGAGATTCCACCGACGAGAGCCTGCGGGACTATCTGCTTTGTGCACAGGTAGAAAAATTTCCATGCATCGTAAAAGTCATACTTGGGATCACCATACAGAGGGCTGTCATAGATACTATCGCGCGTCAGCTCGAAGATCCAGTGCGAAACTTCTTCTAATCCGTACCGGTTTAAAAGATGGGAGTAAAAAGATGAAAGGCAATGCTCCCAGCTAACGCGATCCGGAAAGTCGAGATATTCTTCGCGCAGATAAATGACATCTCTGTTTGACAGCATATCTTTGACAGCCATGTCTGGTCTTCTTCCTAGATCCAGAAATGGAAATAGATGATGCTGGACCAGAAAGTCCAGAACCAGATCAATGCTGTCAAAATTATACACATCAGGTGTTTCTCTGTCTGTGATCATCATCCGCTTTGAGAATACATTCCAGAGCCGGATATAGCGGAAGTGCAGGTGCTCCTGCAGATAGAGAATGTGAAACTGCATATTTGCCCGTGTCATTTGGTCAATGTCGCCGGCATTGATAGCTTGGTTCCAGACTTTCTGATACAATTGACCGGCAGCCAGAGATGTATCAATTGTATCTGTTTCGGTAATATTCTGCATAGAGTCCAGATACCCCCGGTTTCGCAGATCCTCTTTAATCTTCTGACGTTCCAGGCTGCGCATCGAAAGTTCTTGATCCATTTCTGCGTGTATCATTTCCCGGTAGGCAGAAGGGGTACTGCCGATCAGTTTTTTAAAGGATCGATTGAAAGAGGCTGAGTTGGAGAATCCGCAATTCATAGCGATCTGTGTCAGGCTCTGATCAGAGTGCCGGAGAAGGTTGATGGCGGTGCTCACGCGCAGCCGGTTGATATAATCTGTAAAATAGACCCCGGTACTGTTATGAAAGATACGAGAAAGCGTGGATACAGATACATACATCTGATCAGCCAGTTCGGTCAGATTAATCTCTGTGGATAGATGACTCATGATGTACTGCATGATCTGACGTAGCCGTGCATCCTGTGAATTTTTAGAATCCTCTTGATGTGCAGAGTCGGACTCTTCTTGCGGATAGTGTTCAATCAGACAATCCAGTAATTTCAGAAGAAGACTGTCGATTGCCGCATTTGTTTTGTGAACATTGTCAGCGAACAAGGCTGTGAGTTCATAAAAGATGTTTCTCAGATCCTCGTAAGAATGCAGATGGTCTCGGACGGAATCCGCATACAGGACCAGATCTTTTCCATTCAGAATATCGGCGACGATCTGCATGGAGTAACTGGCTTCACCGTACAGAAGATCGCCCCGTCCTGCTAGTTCGTAGGAAATGCCGGGGTTGATGAGCAGCAGATCTCTTTCGCGCATGACGATGGTGTCTCCTTGCATCTTGACTGTCATGCTTCCCTCCAGTACAAAGAGAACCGTTAACGTTGCATGAATTTCTTCTATGTCAGAAGAGGTTCTTCGGACCTCGTAATGTAATCCAGATAGTGTAAAATATCTTGTGTAAACGATAGTTCCTCAGGTATGGAAAAGGGAACCGATTTCCTGTAAAGTGTTAAGCACCACACAAAACACA
>Ga0256406_1001163_pt1 | contig 43683 bp, 27 predicted proteins | sample RumenRJG_03DNA_FD_185986 | JGI IMG/M metagenome (GOLD analysis project Ga0256406, IMG submission 185986) | Bovine rumen microbial communities from Lethbridge, Alberta, Canada - RJG_03 | ecosystem: Host-associated > Mammals > Digestive system > Stomach > Rumen | place: Canada: Alberta | collected... | reverse complement strand
ACAGGTATTCGGATTTCGCGCTATCGCGCTACATCCTCATACCTGTTGCCTTCGAAATCGCATACAGTCTCTTACACACGCTACGCGTGTGACGATCCTGTCTGCGATTCGAAGAGCTTATACAGTAGGTTTTTCACAAAGTCTTCACAGGATTACCGAAATGTGGACACATTTTGACCTTATTCTGTGAAGCATAGAAACGAGCAGAAAACCGCTGCAACGGTCAACTGCAGAACCCTGGAGCTGCTGCAACAGCCAGGGGTGCAGACATACGTTTCTTTTTCATTTATACACGACCGGGAGACCGGTCGAAATTCTCCTTCCCCTTTCTCAGGAGCGGCCGAAAGACCGCTCCTGTTGCGTTACTGCGGAAAACGCCGGGCGGGTTTTATTCCCCCGGAATCTTCTCAGCGCGCTTCGCTGCCCTCAATCCTTCGCTTGTTGGCATACATTTCCGCATCGGCGCGTGTGTAAAGCTCTGCGTTTGTTTCACCGGGCTTCCGGACGACCAGGCCGTAGGAAAAATCCATCGGGAAATCTCCGAAGGCCGGATCACATTTTTCCATATGATGCAGGGTGTCGAGAACGGTCTGTACCTGCTCCGGTTCGGAAGCTGAGGTCAGACAGAATTCGTCGCCGCCGACGCGGTAAAATTTTCCGTAAGGAGAAAGGTACTTCTGCGCCGTCTGCGCAAAAGCGCGGAGATACCGGTCACCGGCCTTATGACCGCTGGCATCATTGAACTGCTTCAGATGATTGACATCGAAAGAAACGAGAACCGGCACCTGATTTTTTGTCCTGCGGAAATACGCCGTCGTAAAGGCATTGCGGTTGGGCAGCCCCGTCACCGGATCGGTCTTGTCGTACAGGCGGACCATCGCCAGATAGAGGAGCAGGTAGACGATGGCGAAGCATTCCCAGATGGCGATGACGTCGCCGTCGAAATAACAGCCTGTTGATCCCAGCGCGGCGATGATCATAACGAAAATGACCAGAATCGTGTTCTCGGAATCGCTGTTATACGTCATCAGAAAATCGTGGGCGAGGATAAAAACGAACAGGATGTTTCCGCCGAGGTAAAGCCATGCCGCATACGGCGCGTTCGTCATCGCAAAATCCTTGTCCAGATAAAAAGAAATCGGATACCAGATATTCACGATATCAAGAATGAAAAAAATAATATCGGCCGCCAGTGAGATGCTGTCTGCCAGATCCCATTTTTCCCGGTGATACATCAGCAGGAAGAAGAGGGCCACAGGGATGCAGAGAAATTCTATGCTTGCGATGGTGTTCAGCAGCTGACGCGAGATGGACGACAGATCTGAAGTTTCGTAGAAATATTCCCATACATGGTCGACAATTACTGTCGCGATCAGCGTAATACCTATATATCTGAACAGTCTGACGGCTTTCGGTTCCAACATGGGATTCGCATACATTCTGACCCATACATAGAGAACGATCGTCACACAGATGAGATCGGAAGAAATTAAAGGAAAAAATGCCATGTGGCTTCCCTCCTGTAAAAAATTGAGCGGTTGTTTATCCGTAGAATACCATAAAAAGAAATTGATGTGTAGACGAACTCAGCCACTGTCCTGGCTTTGACAGTATGCGGGCCTGTGTGTAATATTACATGTAAAAAACAGTGCGACGCATATTGGTTTCCGGCATGAGAAAGGATTTCTTTCCTATGGAAAATAACGTGAAAAAGAAGAAAAAAAGCATCGGCCTGATCATTCTGCTCATCGCCGTCATCGTGATCGTCGGCCTTGTGGCGACCGGCATCGCCGGGGCGCGGGAGGCAATGAAGAATATCTCTGCGATGAACATCAAAAGCTATACGGTCAGCAAAGGGACCGTGAGACAGACGGTTTCCGGCAGCGGCCAGATAGAGGCGGCAGATACGGACGATGTGACGGCTCCTGTCGGTGTGCAGGTGGAAAAGGTTCTCGTCTCTTCCGGAGACGAGGTTACAAAGGGCCAGAAACTGGCCGAACTGAAACCGGAATCGATCACGGACTGTCTTGTCGAGATTGAGAGCAGCCTGAAGTCTGTCAGCGACGAGCTGGATGCAGACGGCAAGCGGAAGGCCGACGATGAGAACAAACTGACAGATCTGCAGATCGAGCAGCTGAACAACGAAACGAAAGATCTGAAGCAGGCGCAGTCTGAACTGAACAGCCTGAAAAATAATCCGTACATCACCGCCACAACTGATGGCATCATAGGCGATGTCAACCTGACTGAGGGAGAGAAGATATCGCAGATGTCGGGATCATCATCTTCTTCCGCACTGTCTTCGCTCGGAACAGATGCTTCTTCCTATCTGTCCGGAGCAATGGGGGCGACATCCTCGACGGTTGTGAACGGCCCGGCGTCCGGCTCCACAGCGGATGTGGTCAGAATCATTCCAATGGGGACGGCAGATAATTCACCGGCTGCTATCACTGCAGATGGAAAAGGAATGGCCGGAGGCCAGGGAGCTCCATACGCGGTGCTCACGGCGGATGGCGATAACGACAGCACAACGGGTAACGGTGCAGCAGGCAACAATTCGGTAAACAGCAGCGCAGCGGACAACAGTGTGACAAACAGCAGCGCAGCTGGTAATAACGGAAGCACAACAGATAACGGTGCAGCGGGCAACAGTGCTGCCGGTAACAATGGAAGCACAGCAAACAGCAGTTCAGCGGGCAGCAGCTCGACAAACAGCAGCACCGACAGCAACAGCGCAGCGAATAACAGCGGAACAGACAACAGCGGAACAGACAACAGCGGTGCGACGGACAATGGCGGCAGCACGGCGCAGCAGAAAGTGACATCCTGGGATGTTCTCACTTCCCGCATGACGGCGCCGGCAGCAGGCGCATCACCGGTGACGACGGAGCAGCTGTTTGCCGATGTGAACGGCACTCCCTTCGTCGATGCATGTCACTATACAGGAACGATCGGCTGGATCGAGCTTCCGGCTGACAGCCAGCAGAGCGGCACTTCGGGGACGGGCGCAGCAGGAACAGCATCCGGCAGTGCTTCCTCACAGGGAGCATCGGGAAATGCCCCTGCCCAGGGCTCCTCGTTCACGGCGTTCAGTGCAGGGAAGCTCTATTCGGCAGTCATCACGCTCACATCCGCGGACGGTTATATTTTTTCATCGGACAGCGAGCCGGCGGCGTCAGCCTTTGCCGGGGCGCTGACTTCGCAGGTGAGAACGGAGATTTCCGGCGGCGGAAAAATCATGACCATCATGGTTCCCTATGTGCTCGCGCCTGACAATACGCTCAATGAAAACCAGAATGCCCTGACGGAACAGGAGCAGCAGGCACTGCAGTCGCTGCAGTCTTCCGTTCAGTCCGGCCTGTCGGGCCTTTCTGGTCTGTCAGGACAGAACGCTCTATCCGGTCTCGGCGGCGTTTCGGGATACAGCCTTTCCGGCGTGGATGCACTTTCGGGTGCGGCAGGCAGTGCTTCTGTTTCCTACAACCCGTATGAGAGCACGGCATTTGTGATCCGGAAGACAGACCGCATGAAGGTTCAGGTCAGCATCGATGAGCAGGATATCCTTCTCCTTTCCAGGGGACAGAAGGCGGATGTGACGCTGGATGCGATCGAGGGAAAGACGTTCGGGGGAACGGTCACGGAGATCGGCGCAGATGCGGAGACCGGAACCGGCAGTGCGAAATATCCGGTCACCATTGAGATCGACGGCGCCGATGAGATGAAGTTCGGTATGTCCGCCGAAGTGACGGTGCAGGTCGGCGAGGCGGCCGATGTACTGGTCATCCCAATGGAAGGCCTTCAGCAGGAGGGCGAGACCATGTTCGTGTACACGGAAGAAGCGGACGACGGTACGCTCGGCGGCAGAAAAACAGTGGAAACCGGACTCTCGGACGGCGAAAATGTGGAGATTACAAGCGGTCTGTCCGACGGCGACACGATCTATTATCAGAAAGCAGACGACAGCAATGCCTTCACATCGCCGTTTATGGATGACGGTGAGTCGTCGTCATCTTCGGAATCATAACACTGTCAGGATGTCCTGAGCCAATGAAACTATAAGAGACAGAATGCGTATAAAGGCGGAATCATGATCGTATTCGATAATGTGTCCAAGATATATCGCATGGGCGATGAGACGCTGTATGCGCTCGACCATGTGAATCTGCATATCCGGAAAAATGAATTTGTCAGCGTGATCGGTCCGTCGGGAAGCGGTAAATCGACGCTCATGAACATCATGGGCTGTCTCGACACGGCGGATGAGGGAACCTATCTGCTCGACGGCCTGCCGATCGAGTCGTACTCCGAGGATCAGCTGGCAAAAATCAGGAACCGGAAGATCGGGTTTATTTTTCAGAGTTTCAACCTGATCGGCGACCTGAACGCGGAGGAGAACGTGGAACTTCCGCTGATCTACCAGGGCCTTCCGCTGCGGGAAAGACGTGAGCGCGTAAAAAATGCGCTGGACAGGGTCGGACTCTACAATCGCCGGACGCACCGGCCGAATCAGCTGTCCGGCGGACAGCAGCAGAGAGTGGCTATCGCCAGAGCGATGGCATCGGAGCCGGATATTTTTCTCGCGGATGAGCCGACGGGAAACCTGGATTCGCACACGAGCATGCAGATCATGGACCTGTTTCACGAACTGCACGCGTCAGGGCACACGATCGTTCTGATCACACATGATGAAGGTGTGGCGGCGCAGGCGGAGCGGAGCATCCGGATCAAGGACGGCCACGTGGAGGATGCCGCGACGTCAGATCCCTACGGCGATGACCAGCCGAAGACAGAGAACGCAGCGCCGGATTCCTACGGCGATGACCAGCCGAAGGCGGAGAACGCAGCGCCGGATTCCTACGGCGATGATAAGCCGGAAACTTCTGCGACGGAGGTGAGCGGATGATTATTCAGTCGATAAAAATGGCCTGGAAATCGATCACCTCGCACAAAATGCGCTCCTTCCTCACCATGCTCGGCATCATCATCGGTATTTTTGCACTGGTGGTGCTTGTTTCGCTGGTGGACGGCGCGTCGTCGACGATCACGGATTCGGTCAACTCCCTCGGCACGAACATGATCTCGGTGACGGTGACTGACGATCACAGCCGCCCGATCAAAATGGATGACCTTGACGAGATCCGGGGGCTGGATTCCATCGACGAGGTGGCGCCGGCCGTTACGACGCAGATCACGGCAACCGGGGCACACGGCAGCGAGACCGCGATGGCCACCGGTACGACGGCGGGCTATGCGGATATTGAGAATCTGAAGATCGCCTCCGGGCGGTTTCTCATGACGCCGGATATCGAGAACAGCAGCAATGTGGTTGTGATCAATGCGGCGCTTGCCACGGATGTGATGGGCCGGACGGATGTGGCCGGTGAGACCATCAGGCTGAACGGAAGAAATTTCCTGATCATCGGTGTGCTTGAGAAGAGCGACAGCGATTCGATGATGAGCGCGTTTACCGGTCAGTACGCGGCTTATATGCCGTTTCCTTCTCTGGTCCGTCTCTCCAGCATGCTTTCCTACGACATCACTTCCTTTGATGTGTCGGCAGCGAACGATGATACCAAGACGGCGCAGTCAGACATCGAGGATTACCTGATGGCGCGCTTTGACAACGATGATAAGGCGTACACGCTTTTCAACATGTCGCAGGTGGCTGACACGATGGATACAGTCATGAGTACGCTCTCTCTGCTGCTCGGCGGTATTGCGGCGATCTCTCTGCTCGTCGGCGGCATCGGCATCATGAATATCATGCTTGTGTCCGTCACCGAGAGAACCCGCGAGATAGGCATCCGCAAGGCTATCGGTGCGAGCCGCAGAACGATCATGCTGCAGTTCCTGATCGAGTCGCTGATGCTGAGTCTCTTCGGGTGCGCGCTTGGCATCCTGCTTTCCTGGATGGGTATCCGCGTCATCGATGTCATCGGAAAAGTAAACTACGGGCTGTCCGGCAGGATCGTGGTCGTCGCGATTGTTTTTTCCACAGTGGTCGGGCTGATATTCGGTCTGTATCCGGCGAACAAGGCGGCGCGGAAGAAGCCGATCGACGCTCTGCGGACGGAATAAGCAAGTATGACTGTAAGGAAGCCGGCAGAAGACCGGCAGATAGTCGGAAGGTATGGACGACAGGGAAGATATGAATAAGAGGGAACCCGCGGCGCACACAGGCAGCGCCGGAGAAACAAGGAAGGGAGTGAGGTGCACGATTGTATTCGTGTGCCTCATTCTTGCGTTCCTGATCATATTTCTGATGAATGTCATCATCGGCAGCGTGAACATCCCGGTGAGCCGCGTGTGGTCCGTGATCTTCGGCGGCGCCGGGAGCAGCGGCGAGCGGAACATTGTTATGCAGATCCGTCTGCCGCGCACCGTCATGGCGGCGCTGCTCGGCGGAGCGCTGGCATTGGCCGGTTACCTTCTGCAGACATTTTTTGACAATCCCATCGCAGGACCCTTCGTGCTCGGTATTTCTTCGGGCGCAAAAATGGTAGTGGCCGTTGTCATGATTTTTGCCATCAGCCGGTTTGGGTCGGTCTCTTCGTGGGTGCTGATCGCGGCCGCGTTTGCGGGATCTCTCCTTGCGACGGCATTCATTCTCACCGTGTCGCGCGCCGTCAGGAACATGGCCGCGCTGCTGGTGGCGGGCATCATGATCGGTTACATCTGCTCCGCCGTCACCGATTTCATCGTCACGTTCGCGCAGGATTCGGACATCGTCAATCTGCACAACTGGTCGCTGGGAAGCTTCTCCGGCATGACTTGGAGCGGCGTGGCGACGGCGGGGCTGGTCGTCGGCGTCAGTCTGGTCTGCGCCGTCTTTCTCTCCAAGCCCATCGGCGCGTACCGCCTCGGCGAACACTATGCGCAGAGCGTCGGCGTGAATATCCGCGTCTTCCGCGTCTGCCTGATCCTGCTTTCCAGCGTTCTCTCTGCGACCGTGACGGCATTCGCCGGCCCGATCTCCTTCGTCGGCATCGCCGTTCCCTTCATGATGAAAAATGCGCTGAAATCCTCTGATCCGGTTCTGGTGATCCCGGCTTCGTTTCTCGGAGGCGCTGTGTTCTGTCTCGGTTGCGACCTCATCGCCCGCACGGCGCTGGCGCCCACGGAGCTGAATATAAGCACCGTGACCTCTGTGTTCGGCGCGCCGATCGTCATCTATATGCTTATCCGACGGCAGAAGGGAAGGCATGTATGAAGAATTATTCTGGCAGGTCTGCAGCTGTAAAATTCAACGATATGAATTCTGGCGGTTCTGCAGCTGTAAAGACCAATGACATGAATCCTGACAGATCCGCAACGGTGAAGATCAATGACATGAGCGCCGGCTACGGCGGCAGAGCTGTCGTGGAGCACGTCTCCATGGACATCTGCAGCGGCGAGATCGTCGTGCTGATAGGCCCCAACGGCGCGGGCAAATCAACTATTCTGAAGAGCATCGTGCGGCAGCTTCCGCTGATCGGCGGGACTGTGGAGCTTAAGGGGAAAGACCTGAGGGAATATTCCTGGGAAGAACTCTCGAAAACGCTGGCCGTCGTCCTGACAGATCGCATTCACCCGGAAATGATGACCTGCCGCGACGTGGTTGCCTCCGGGCGGTATCCGTACACCGGCCGGATGGGCCGGCTGACCCAGCGCGATCAGGAGATCGTCAGCAGGGCGCTTCTTGAGGTGCACGCCGAACAGATAGCAGACAGGGATTTTGCCAATATCAGCGACGGGCAGCGCCAGCGGATCATGCTCGCCAGGGCTCTGTGTCAGGAGCCGGATATCCTGGTGCTCGATGAGCCGACGTCGTTTCTCGATATCCGCTATAAGCTGGAATTTCTCGGCATCTGCCGGAAACTCGCAAAAGAAAGAAAAATCACGGTGATCCTCTCTCTCCATGAAATCGATCTCGCCATGAAAATCGCCGACAGGATCATCTGCGTGGACGGGGAGCATCACGTATACACGGGAACGCCGGAAGAGATTTTTACGGAAGAGGGCATACGGAAACTGTTCCATCTGGACACAGGATTCTTTGACCCGGCTTTCGGGAGTCTGGAACTGCCGGCGCCGGCGGGCAGGCCGGAAGTCTTCGTGATATCATCCGGCGGCAGCGGCATCCCTGTTTACCGCGAGCTTGCGAGAAAGGGCGTGCCCTTTGCCGCGGGCATTCTGTATACCAATGATGCGGATTATCGGCTGGCGCGCGTGCTCGCAGTGGAGACGGTGACGGCAGAGCCTTTTTCGGAGATCTCTGACGCATCGGTGGAGAAGGCAGAACAGGTGATCGCCGGCTGCAGCCGCGTGATCAATACCTGCAGCACCTTCGGACCGGACAACCGGAAACTGCAGGAACTCATCGAAGAAGCCCAGAGGGCAGGAAAACTTGAGGACAGGAGGCAGAGACTTTGACACTTCAGCAGATCAGATACGCACTGACAATTGCCCGCTTCGGCTCGCTCAACAAGGCGGCGGAGGAACTTTTCGTGACACAGCCTTCACTGACGGCGTCACTGAAGGAACTCGAGAGCGAACTCGGCATCGATATTTTTATCAGAAACAACCGCGGCGTCACACCGACGGCCGACGGGGAAGAATTCCTGAACAGCGCGCGTTCTCTGTACCGTCAGTATGAGATGCTCACCGAGAAATACGAGCAGGGCAAGATCAAGCGCAAATTCAGCGTCTCGACGCAGCATTACTCCTTCGCTGTCGATGCTTTCGTGCGGACGGTGCAGCAGTTTGGCACGTCGCAGTATGATTTTTCCATTCTGGAGACAGAGACGAGAAATGTCATCCTCGATGTGGCTGAGTCCCGCTCGGAGATCGGCATTCTGTACCTGTGCAATTACAACCGCCGCTACATCACCCGCATTCTGAAGAAAAATGAGCTGACCTTTACGCCGCTCACGGACTGCAAGGCCTACGTGTACCTGTCGAAGGAGCATCCGCTGGCGGGCTCCGAATCCATAGGCATCGAGGAACTGCAGAAATATCCGTGCGTCATGTTCAACCAGGGCGAGGAGGGATCGTCTTTCTTTGCGGAGGAAATCCTGAGCGACATCGCCTATGAGCGGATCATCCACACCGCGGACCGGGCGACAAATCTGAACCTGATGAAGGCGCTCAATGCCTTCACACTCTGTTCCGGCATCATATCGCCGGAGATGAACGGCTCGGATTACATCGCGGTTCCCTTCCGCGAGGATGCCAGACACAGGAACACCATCATGACCATCGGCTATATCACGCGTGACCGCAGCGTGCGGAGCGAGATCGGCGAGGCCTATGTTCGGGAGCTGAAGACGCTGCTGGCAGCGGAGGCGTGACGGGTGAACGGTGCATGGAAAAGGCGATTTTCCGCACAACCATTCCGGGGTATTGAAATAAAAGGCCGGTTCGCAGGGCAATGGATCAGGGTTAGTGAAAAATAGTGAAAAAATAGTGAAAAATTAGTGGAAATATTATCTCGATTCTGAAATAATCATCTTGAGGTGATTGCGTGTGATCAAAGTAAAATTAACAAATGAAATTCTTGGATATATAACAGAAATCGAGAAGAACAGATACAGAGTTTCGAACGTTAAAATGCCCAGGAGTGTTGCGGGTAAACTGCGAAAAAACTCGAAAAAAAAGAGTTCTTATGCATCAAACAAGATTGAGGGAAATCCACTGTCAGAACAACAGGTCGATGAAGTCATTGATCGAGACGAGAGAAAACATTTTCTTAAGCCTGAACAGGAGGTAAGGAACTATTTTCTTGCGTTGAATTATCTTGAAGAAAAGGCAAAAAAGAAAGAAAAATTTTCAAAAGAACTGATACTTGATGTCCAAAAATATGTAGAAAAAGGTGCATCAAAAGAAAAAATCGGACTTCGCGGTCCGATGCCTCCGGGTGTCCTTTTTGCCGTATATGATTCCCAAACCGGTAATCCTGATTATATACCTCCGGAATATTCAGATATTCCGGGGTTGCTGGATGAATTGGTGGAATACGTGAATACAACAGATGATCATCCTCTTATCGTAGCTGCCATTGTGCATTATCAGCTAGTGACAATTCATCCGTTTGAAGATGGTAACGGAAGAACGGCCAGACTTCTTTCCGGATATATTCTTGATGTTAATGGATTTGGTTTTAACGGCATTGGATCACTGGAAGAGTATTTTGCGTATGATGTAAATGAATATTACGAATCCATTCAGATGGGATTGCCGGCATTATATTACGCAGGCAGAAATGAACCGCCGCATCCGGAAATCTGGGTCAATTATTTCCTTCGTATGGTTCAGCTGTATTCAAATAAAGTATGTGAACTGTCAGAAGGATCAGTTAATGAAGAAGCAGAAGTTTGCCTTTCATATTTAAAAGGGAAAGAGAAAGAGCTTCTGCTGTTTCTTATAGGGCACTATAACAGGGATTTTACCCCGATTGAAGTCAGCAGAGAGGTTGGGGTATCAAATAAGACAATAATAAACAGGTTGGCAGTACTTGCCAGAAATGGATTTGTTGAGCCGGTCATGGCTAAAGAACGCATCAGATCCTATAAACTCAGTGATTTTACAAAAAGTCATGAGAAAGAATTAAAAAAATATCTGGAATAACAGATGCCCGGTGCATACAGGTGGCAATTTGCCAGAGCTGTATGCGTCGGGCTCTTTTATCAGCAGATGCAATAGATTCAATTTATAACCACGCATAGTTTTTCCGGATTATTCAAATCCTGAGTAATGTTGTATAGTAAGCACAGTTAAAGAAAACAACCGCTTCACCCAAGTCATACACGAAGGATGAGCAGCGGAACACAGGACTTCCGAAACAGAGGAAGCGGAAAGCCCACGGAGAATAAGGAGGAAAAACTAATGAGCGAACTTCAGGACAGAAAATTAAAATTCGAGACACTTGCACTTCACGTAGGACAGGAAAAACCGGATCCGGTTACGGATTCCAGAGCAGTACCGATTTATCAGACAACTTCATATGTATTCCACAACAGTGATCACGGCGAAGCAAGATTCGCACTCAAGGATGCAGGCAACATCTACGGCCGCCTGACCAACCCGACCGAGGATGTATTCGAGAAAAGGATCGCAGCACTTGAGGGCGGCGTTGCAGCACTCGCCGTAGCATCCGGCGCAGCAGCCGTAACCTACGCATTCAAGGCAGTAGCCAAGGCCGGCGATCACATCGTATCAGCAAAAAATATCTACGGCGGCACATACAATTTCCTGGCTCACACCTTTGTTGATTACGGTGTAACGACCACCTTCGTAGATCCCTTCGATCTGAAGGCAGCAGAGGCAGCCATCCGGGACAACACCAAGGCCCTTTACATCGAGACACTCGGCAACCCGAACGGTGAAGTCGTTGATATTGAAGCATGGGCAAATCTGGCACACAGCCATGGACTTCCGCTGATCATTGATAACACCTTTGCAACTCCTTACCTGATCCGCCCGATCGAATATGGTGCTGATATCGTTGTACATTCAGCGACCAAGTTCATCGGTGGACATGGAACAACCATCGGCGGTGTTATCGTAGACGCAGGAAAGTTTGATTACGCGCAGTCCGACAAGTGGCCGTGGCTCTCACAGCCGAATCCGTCTTACCACGGACTCGTATTTGCAAAGGATACAGCGCCCGCAGTCATCGCAACCTATCTTCGTGCCATAATCCTCCGCGATGAGGGCGCTACCCTTTCACCGATCCACGCATGGATTTTCATCCAGGGACTTGAGACGCTGAGCCTCAGAGTAGAGCGTCAGCGCGAGAACACGAAGAAGGTTCTCGAGTATCTGCAGAGCCGTCCGGAAGTAGAGTACATCAGCCATCCGGCGGTTTCCAAAGATCCGCAGCAGCAGGCTCTGTATAAAAAATATCTGCCGGAAGGCGGCGGCTCCATCTTCACCTTCGACCTGAAGGGCGACGAGCGCCATGCAAAAGACTGGGTTGACCATCTGAAACTGTTCTCACTGCTTGCCAACGTGGCAGATGTGAAGTCTCTGGTCATCCATCCGGCATCAACCACTCATTCAGAGGACAGCCCGGAAGAGCTTCTGGATCAGGGCATCAAACCCAACACGATCCGTCTCTCCATTGGTACTGAGCACATCGACGATATCATCGCCGATCTGGATGAGGCATTCGAGGCAGTTAAGGCCTGACATATAGTTTTTCCTCAATATATGTGATCTGGGAAAGGGTAAAAGAACCGGGAGACCGGGACTGTTACCGGAGTACCGCAACGGAACGCGCCGGCTCATCTGCCGGCGCGTTTTTCTATATTATACAAGATGCCACAGTACTGTATAAGCTACGGATTGCTTCGTACTTCGCACTCTCGCAATCCTACAGGCATTCGGATTTCGCGCTATCGCGCTACATCCTCATACCTGTTGCCTTCGAAATCGCATACAGTCTCTTACACACGCTACGCGTGTGACGATCCTGTCTGCGATTCGAAGAGCTTATACGAAAAATGATGCCAACTGCCGTGAAATGAGATAGGATAGGCATAGCGCAGGCGCCCGCGACGGCGCAAATCAACTAAAAGGGCTCACGACGGCGCAAATCAACTGTCAACTCTCAGCGAAGGGGAAAAGGTACAGAACAATGAGTGAAGCATCGGAGAAAAAGAAATTCCAAATGACACCGGAGATGGTCCGCCGTATCGTCATGACGGTGATCGGCGTGAGCGTCATGGGATTCAGCATCGGTCTGTTCAGTCATTCCGGCTGCGGCTTTGATCCGTTTCAGGTATTCTGCCACGGCTTGTGGATGTTTCTCAGTGCCCATGTGGTGAAGATCAGCTTCGGCACGTTCTATGCCATCCTGAATGCCATTCTTCTCGTCATCATCTTCTTCTGGAACAGAAAAAAGATCGGTCTCGGGACAGTCATCAATATTTTTCTCATCGGCTACATCGCTGACTTTTCCGAATGGGTGATGGGAAATCTTTTTCCCGATCCGAACTGGCCGGTGAGGCTGATGCTCCTGGCAGCGGGTATTGTGATCATGTGTTTTGCCTCGGCGCTTTACTTCACTGCGGATCTCGGTGTGTCGACTTACGATGCGGTGGCGCTGACGATTTCGGAGCGCACACCGTTTCCCTTTCGCTGGGCGAGGATCACTTCCGATCTCATCTGCGTGCTGATCGGATGGCTGCTCGGCGCTGCGGTCGGCATCGGGACACTGATCACCGCATTCTTCATGGGACCGCTGATCGATTTCTTCAACAGAACCGTCGCTGTCCCCATGCGCTATGGCAGAAAGAAACAGCAGAAGATATAATCTGCGTTTTTCTGCCCGAACCGTGTGTTTTCTGCTTGAATTGGTTGATATATATGATATTATTCGGTTTATAAAACGGGTAATAAATGTGCGATAAATAATGCACGCAGGACAATGGAAAAAAGTGATGAAAATGCAGGAAACAAGCGGAGAATTTGCATATAAACCGTCTTTGGACAAAATGCCTTCAATTGAACAGAATCTGACATTCAGAAAACTGTTTATGTATTTCGGGATTCATGATATCTGTCTGGATGAGCAGAATTTCCGTCAGAAACTCGGATTTCTGACAGCCGACGGGAAATACAACCGGCTCGCTCATCTGCTCTCGGACGACTCCGGCGTGTCCATTCGCGTGGCGGTCATACTGGGGAAGACGCGCGCGGACAGGGTATACTGTGTCCGCGATTTCGGACATCAGTGCCTCCTCCTCTCGCTGGAACAGATTCTCATGTACGGCGATACGCTGAATATCCTGCAGACTGAGCTGTCCGACAGACCGGCGCGCCGCAGAGAGAAAAAACTGTTTGACAACAGGGCTCTGCGGGCGGCCGTCGTGAATGCTCTGGAGCATAATGACTGGGCGGGCGGCTCTGAGCCGATGATCACCGTATTTTCCAATCGCATCGAGATTCTTTCCAGAGGCGGACTGCCCGAGGGACAGACGCGCAGCGGCATGTTTGCCGGAGAACCGGTGCCGGCGAACCGCGGACTGGCGGAGATTTTCGGCATGCTGCATATCAGCGGACAGATAGGCACAGGCGTGGCGGAGATCACCCGGGACTATGGTGAAAAAGCCTTTGATTTCCGCGATGATTCCCTTGTTGTGACGATCCCTTACCACTGGCTTGGCAGATCGTCGCCTGCAGCTGCAGGCGCAGGATCAGAGGCTTGGGAAGTCTGTGAATCCTTTGTGCCCGGGAAAACTGCTGCGATGAGAAGCGGCGTGCCCGGAGCAGAGAAGAACGGAGCAGAGAAGAACGGAGGAAGACAGAGCCACCTGGCATCGGCTGCGTCTTCAAGCATGCTGACGCCCACGCAGAAGAAAATTCTCCGGGCACTTAAGCGAAATCCGCATCTCACGAAGACAAAGCTGGCGGATCGCCTGAACGTAGGCAAAACGACGGTCGATCAGGGGATTGCCGCTCTGAAAAATAATGGTCTCATCGAGCGGGTGGGATCCAATAAAACAGGGTACTGGAATGTCCTTTCGTAAAGCCCTTTCCCTGTTCTGAATATACAGATTCCGCGGTTCTGCTTCAGCCGCTTTGATCCTTTCTGGCCACAGCAGAATCATATACAAATCCTGCTGTTTTCGTTATATCGCTGCCCGGACATGTCGAATGTCATATAAAGGTACAGGAAATAGAAAAAATGCTGTGTTAAATGGGCTGTCAAGTACTGAATTTTCCCCAAAACGGTAAAAACGGCAGTTTCAGCCAATCTTTATCTGAGCTAGAATGAGCTGGAATAGAAAAATATCAGGGCGTTTTTTGTGAAATATTGACAAACAGCTGGATACGGAGCATTACTGAGTAAAACGATATTTTCACAGATTTACCGAAAACTACTGAAAAGATCTGATTATGTCCCCTTATTTTTGACTATTTTCTGAAAAACGAAAAAACAGGAAACCGAAACTTATTGAAACTGGCAGTAGTAAATGTATTTTATTGGCTAATTCACACATTGCCATCAAAATGCCTTAATGATATCATTTATTAAAAGTAGTACTCTGCGGTAGAAGACTGTAAAAAAAGCCGCCGCGTGGAAACTTTTTTTGGAAAACAGGAAACGGACGACTGCTCTCACCTACGGCTGGAGAATGATCATTTCAACCGGATGATGCCATATAAACCGGTTGAAGAAGGCCTTCAGCCGGCTTTTTGGCATCCTGGAATATCAGACAGACGTGGCCGGCAGTACAGAGATCGGATGACTCAAAAGACATCCGAAGAGCCGGCTATGCAAAACCTGCGGGACAGTTAACGGAAAACTTGCGGGACGTTCAGAGAATATGGTCTGCGGACCTGCTGTGCAGATACCGGATGATATGCAGGACATCCGGGGAAAGAGGAAGGGAATGAAGAAAGACAAGGGAATGAAAAAACTGGCAGCCAAAGCCTCTGCGATCGCTATGTCGATCTTTATGACAGCGGCCATGAGTGTACCGGTGTGGGCAGACGATGCGCAGGTGTCGACCAACCTCAGCGTTACATCGGCCACGGAAGAAAATCATGACTGTACAATCAAACTGGTCGATACGGATGGGAATATACTGGCGACGTACTACGCCAATGCGGGAGACACCTACGGACCTGACGGGACCGTTTATGTGGGTTATTCCTGCGACGCCGGCGGAAAAGTATACCAGTCCGTAAATAATGATTATCAGGGTACTGTTGTCAGCGGCGAGAACACGATCACGATCCACTATAAGGAAGTGGAAGAACAGGCCCCTGATTCAACGGTTTATATACTGGCGAGTGATACGAATGCCATTATCGGGCAGGCCGCAGATGAGAGCCAGCTGAAGGCGGAAGTGGTATCCGGAGACGTTACCTACGAAAGAAACGGTGCGAAAGTAGAAAAGGATGAGAACGGCGCGTACGTTGTCAGATATACGCCGTCCAAAGATTCGCCTAAGAGTTCTATTGTGAAGGTTACCTACGTAACAACAGACGGCAATGGAAATGAACAGACCATCGCGGAGCGCGAAGTCAGCACAGACCTGAAGCAGTTCATCGCACCGAAAGTTTTCTCAAGATCGACAGATGGCAAGGCAAAATACTATACGGCTGTTGGAAAAACAACGATCGATCTTCAGAAAGATATCACCGCACCGCTCAAGGTAGAGTATAAGGAAATCGTGAATGAGCCGTATTCGTGGTACATTTTCCTGTACAGCTCTCAGACAAACAGGTGCATCGATGTACAGACAGTTGAGGTAAAACCGGGAGAGACGGCTTCCTACGATGCGGCGGATTCCATCACCGTAAACGGAAGCAACTATACACGGAACAAGGCTTTCAATGCAAGCTATACACATGAGTACAACGATAACAATCATTCCACGTATGTTTATTATGATCCGGAAGGCTACAGCAACAGCTCCGAAATACAGAAGAAAACAATAACAGTTCAATATGTAGATATTGCTACGGCGGGAACCAGCAGTGTGAAGGTTCTTCAGCAGAGTACGCCGGAGGTCAGTTCCGACAAGGATACAACATTGACTTTCCCTGACAGCATCGATGTCGACGGGGTGCATTACCTCCGCGTTGCAGGTCAGGTTGCTTCGGTAGATTATAATTATTATTCACCGAAAAATTTGTACACGGTTTACTACTATGACGAGAATAACACGGAGTTTCGTACCAGTGTCATCACGACGGAAGAGGTGCAGGAAGTGACTGTCACCAACGGACCGACGACCTACCGCGTGATCCCAGGTATCACCCGGACGGTTGTTACCAATACAGACAACGGTATCAGTACAGTGCTGTCGACGAACGATGCGACCGGTGCAGCGCTGATTACCACACCGGCGGGAAATATTCAGCTGGGAGATGGCACGGGAAGTACAGATGGATCGGACAATACTTCTGCAGTAGCTTCTGGCTCTGAGGAAACAACGGCGGCTGCAACTTCGGCAGGTTCGGACGATGACAGCGCCGGCGTATCTATTGACGGCGTTCATGTGGATGACATCCAGACGCCTGAGAGCAATGTATGGCTGAACACCAAGGAAGACAGCAGTGCTTCCGTCCGCAATATGATTTTGATTATCATCGGCATTGCTGCCATTGCCGCATGCGCTATAGCTACATGGCTTCTGGTGAGACGCAGCAAAAGAAACCATCGCTGATCAGGGAAAAGGTGGGAGGAATAAGAAATGAAAAATAATTTTAAACGTTGGATAGCGCTTTTCCTTTCGATAGCCATGGTCGCTGTCAGTGGCGTTACCACCAATACGAGCATGAGCGCTGCCGGGGAGACCGGCGTGCAGGAGACGACGGCGACAGATAGTGCTGCTGCAACGGAAGCCGCAACTGCACAGGACGACGGAACAAGTACGACGCAGGAAGTTGCGTTGAATGACGCCGGAACGACGGAGCAGACAACTGACACAGCTGCGGCAGCCGAAGCACCGGCAGATACAGCCACAACGTCAGCAAATACGTCTTCAACTTCAGTGGAAGCATCAGAGATGACAGGAGCAGATAATACGGCGAAAGATGCCACTTCTGTCAGCACTTCATCAGCAGATCAGGCGGCTTCTGCCAGCAGCTCGTCTGAGAGTGCTTCTTCGGTTTCGTCCTCTTCAGAGGAAAAGCAGTCAGCTGAGGAGGCTCTGCAGGCTGATCTGAACGCTGCAACGAATACAGTTTATACATATGAAGATGATAAAATTTCCGTAACTGCCACGCTCACAGATCCGAAAGCAGTTCCGGATAATGCAAAATTTCTGGTAACCCCGGTTACCAGCACTACGACAGGTTATAACTACGATGCCTACATGGAGGCTCTGAATCAGAGTGCCAATGCAGATGCATCGGATCCCACCTATACAGCAGACAATACCCTCCTGTATGATATGGGCTTTTATTATGATGAGCTGCAGGATGACGGAAGCACGAAGCAGGTAGAATTTGAGCCTGTGGATGGTTCCGTTAAAGTCGAAGTTTCTTTCAAGGCAGACCAGCTCAGCAAAGACATCAATGCAGAGGATGACACAGATGTAGAAGTAAAGCATCTGCCGCTGACTGATGCTGTAAAGGATTCCGTAGATACGACAGCAGACGCTACGAATATCAGTGCTGATGATATTAACGTTGAAGATGTTTCGGCGGAAACAACTCTTAGTAACGGAGAAAGTGTACAGTTCGATACAACAAATTTCTCACTGGTTGCCTTCTCAAATACGACCAATGAAACAACATCATACAGCGATTGGGATTCTGTCGACTGGAAGCGGGATTTTATCAGACTGAATAATGGCAATGGTAATGAAGCACCGCATATATATTATTTTGAAAACCAGTTGACAGATGATGATTATGCACAGCTTGAGAAAATTCTTAATGTCAGTTCGGTAGATAAAGTAAAATCAAGTATCAAACTGGAATATCATTACATTACAGATGATTCTGAAACCTTCGTTAATTCAGAGCAGTATTTGGAAGACCGTGCATTGGGGATTGCTGGAAATTTCCATGTTGTTGCATTTGGCACAGCAACCCTTAGCGCACATACGAATGGCAATATCTTAACAAACAATTTGGTGGCAAATAGTAATTTTGGAACCAAGAATTATAAACCAGAAGCAACATATATTGCTGGAGAATATCAACTTGTAAGTTCTAGTAGTGGCGAGAACAAGAATTCTGTACTTGCTCTTTCGGATAATAATACAGTTGGATTGTGTAATAATGGTTTGAATTTTAGTGTAAATGGTACATCCATTGGTGAACAACATATTATCTATATGGATTCTACTGATAAGAAATACATCGATATTAGTTCTGTAAAAAAAGACATATTTGATATTTCCAATACTCTGCAGAAATATCCAGACCAAAATGTAACAATAACGCAAAATACCAATAATGTTACTTACACTCTCAATGACCCGGATGGCCTTGGAGTAGTTAACCTGACTGCTGATGATGTTCAGGCATTAGGTACGGATGTTAATTTTGATGGATTTAAAAACGGTCATAATGGCAGTATCATCGTCAACGTAGATATGACTGATAGAACTTCAGTGTCATTACCAGACCGTGCATTAATATTTATTGATGGTAAAAAGCAAGGTACAGATGAGGTAACAGAATTTTCAGCGGGCAAGATCATATGGAATTTTACAAATGTTTCTACGGGAACGACGATTACAGCAAAACAAATGAGCGGAACGATAATCGCTCTTAATGCTACCGTGAAAATGGTGTCCAATCTTAATGGTACTGTTATTGCTGAAAATACGGAAAATACTGGTGAGACCCATCGAAGTGATTTTACGGGTATTATCAAAGGTGACAGTACGTCCTTTGGTGTGACCAAATCATTTGCTGAAGGTAGCGAATGGCCAGATGGAACATCGTATAAAGTTACTTTTACAGGTGATGATGATACGAGCCGAGCGCATATGCCGGCAAATAATACTGTAACATTGACTAAAGATAGTCCAGAAGGTGCGTTTGGAGATATTGATTTCCCTTACGATGCAAAATACAAGGGAAGTAGCGTAGATTATATATATACTGTAAAGGAAGACAGTTCAGATCCGGTATCATCGGTTATTTATGATTCAACAGTATATTATGTAAAAATTACTGTCAGTTATACTGACGATGGGACAAATAAAAAGGCTATCATCACAAATACTGCAATCAGTACTGATACTAAAAATTGGACAATAATTGATCCCAAAACCTATAAGTTTGCATTTATTAATAAAGTTAAGAAAACAACAGCCACAATTAATTTTGGTAAGACAATGCTTGGGCGTAATGCAACTTCTGGTGAATTCAAGTTCATACTCAAGCCCAAAGAAGATTCCTATCCTATGCCTGTGGATGACAATGGGAAAAAACAGGAAGAAATTAGTAGTGGAGAAAAAATTACCGCAGGGAATACGAAAACATATTCTTTCGGGACAATCACATATACAGAGGCGGGAACTTATACATATACACTGTCCGAGGAATATGGAAGTGGTAAAGACATTACCTATGATGCCAATGTTTATACAGTAACCGTTCAGGTTGACAGCAATACTGATGGTACATTAAAAACACCCATAGTTACTTACAGTAAAAATAATAAAAATCTGGATAGTTATCCTGTATTTGTAAATTCATACAAGACTCAAACGTCAATTAAACTTACTGGAACGAAAACTTATTCAGATACGACAGATATTCCGAGGTTCACTTATAGCGTGAAGGATGAAAACGGAACTGTAGTGTCTACTGGATATAATGATGCCACTGGTAAGATCACGTTTACACCTATTTCATACACTTATGATTCTTCAGCATCGAATCCGAAGACTGATCTTGGAACGCATACTTACACAATAGCGGAGGATGTTCCAGAAGGTGCAAGCAAAGGCGTGTATAAAGGTGTTCATTATGATACGAGGACAATCCAAGTTCATGTAAATGTTACCTATAATAGCGCTACAGGTGAGCTCAAGGCTGAACTTGAAGACAATCAGCCGGAAATCAGTTTCACGAACAGCTATGAAGCGACCGGCAGAACGACCTTCAGTGCAAAGAAGATCCTTAACGGCGGAACGTTGACTGAAGGAGAATTCAGCTTCGAGCTGAAGGATTCTGCTGGCAATGTGCTGGCGACAGGAACGAACGATGCTGCTGGCAATGTGAAGTTCTATGCAGAGGGCAGCGACGAAGAGTACAAAGCTGAATATGTAAAGAACCGTTCAGCGGATGATACGGTGGGCGACCACGAATATACGATCAATGAGGTCATTCCGGCTGACAATCAGAAAGTCGACGGCATGGAGTATGACAGCAGCGTATATAAAGTAACGGTTCATGTGACAGACAATAATAACGGTACACTGACAGCAACCCAGAAAGTGACTAAGGACGATACAGAAGTAACAACAGATGTGCCGACGTTCACGAACATCTATACGACGGCAGGCTCTGCGACGATCCAAATCGACAAGGCCCTTACCGGTCATGCGCTGAGTGCAGGTCAGTTCACCTTCCAGCTGCTGGATGCTGATAATAAGAACAGTGTTCTTCAGACGAAGACCAATGCTGCTGGCGGATTGGTTGTGTTTGATACGATCACCTATAAGAAGTCTGATGTAGGTACGCATCACTATACAGTACATGAGACGGGCAGCGCATCCGGCTATACGAATGGTTCTGATGTTGCTGTAACGGTTAATGTGACCAATGACAACAATGTCATTAAGACATCTGTGGAATACACGAATAATGCGACGATCACGAATACGTACGCTGCAACAGGCAGCACGACGTTCAGTGCAAAGAAGATCCTTAACGGCGGAACGTTGACTGAAGGAGAATTCAGCTTCGAGCTGAAGGATTCTGCTGGCAATGTGCTGGCGACAGGAACGAACGATGCTGCTGGCAATGTGAAGTTCTATGCAGAGGGCAGCGACGAAGAGTACAAAGCTGAATATGTAAAGAACCGTTCAGCGGATGATACGGTGGGCGACCACGAATATACGATCAATGAGGTCATTCCGGCTGACAATCAGAAAGTCGACGGCATGGAGTATGACAGCAGCGTATATAAAGTAACGGTTCATGTGACAGACAATAATAACGGTACACTGACAGCAACCCAGAAAGTGACTAAGGACGATACAGAAGTAACAACAGATGTGCCGACGTTCACGAACATCTATACGACGGCAGGCTCTGCGACGATCCAAATCGACAAGGCCCTTACCGGTCATGCGCTGAGTGCAGATCAGTTCACCTTCCAGCTGCTGGATAAAGATAGAAAGGTAATTCGGACAGCAAAGAATGATGCAGGTGGGAAGGTTACATTTATTCCGATCATATACAGAAAGGCAGATGCTGGAAAGAAATTCAATTATACTGTACATGAACTGGATGTAACTAAGGGATATGTAAAAGGCTCGGATATACCTGTTGAAGTAACCGTAGAAAATGATAACAACGTTATCAAGCCGACTGTAAGTTATCCGGATGGTCAGACCATCACGAATACTTACAGCGCAATCGGCAGTACATCATTCACAGCTACTAAGACGCTATCCGGCGAACTCAGCAACAGCGATCTGAAAGCAGATGAATTTACCTTTGAGCTGTCCAGAGATGGAAGCGTTGTAGCAACGGGAACCAATGATGAAAACGGAAATATTACTTTCAAAACTGCTGATGGTAAACCCTATACGGCGGACTTTGTAAAGAACAGTACACGTGATGACACTGTTGATGAAAATGGTGATCAGAAGGTATACACGTATACCATGCGTGAGGTAATTCCTGAGGAATCCGAACGCATCAAGGGCATGGATTACGACGAAACTGTTTATACTTTTGCTGTAAGCCCTGTAGATATGGGTAATGGTGAGATTAATTGCACTACAGTCATCACGAAACAGGATTCTGACGAAACGACGGCAGAAGAGGTAAGGAATACTGCTGATGTGGTATTTAATAATACACTGAACAAAGTCAATACTGCCGTTGCTTTGAGGGCAACGAAGGTTCTGACAGCCGGAGATACCAATCAGAAGCTTCAGGGCGGAGAATTTTTCTTCGACCTGTATGAGGGGAATAAACTCATTGAAACGGCAACAAATGATGCAAGCGGAAATATCACTTTCAAGAAGCTTGAATTTGGCGCGACGGGAACACATACATACACCATAAAAGAGGAAAATGCAGGTGATATTGTCAACGGCATTCGCTATACCAGCGAAGAAAAGACTGTAACAATAAATGTAGATAAGGATGAGAATGGTGTGCTTGTGTCAAGCGCGACCGTTGGCGACGGTTATGATAAGCCGTTTGTGAACGAACAGCTGCGCAGCATCACGGTAAAGAAGGATTGGGAGGATGATGACAATAACAGCGCTGGTCTGAGACCGGGATCTGTCAACGTCAGCCTGCTGAATACCGATGGGTCTGTTTATGCAAGCGCTGCACTCAGTGCAGATAATAACTGGACTTATACCTTTGAAAATCTGCCTTACAGTACATTTACAGTAAGAGAGGAGAATACTGGTAATGCCTTCTATGAAGCCGACAACAACGGCATCGCGACGGCAGATACGAATACGAATGAAGTAACAATTACGAACAGATATACACATCCGAAGGTGACCATTATTGCCAATAAGGTTCTGAACGGCGATACGCTTACAAATGGAGAATTCCTGTTCCAGCTGCATAGGAACAGCGATCCGGACGATGTTTATACGAATGCGCGGAATGATGCATCCGGCCAGATTATTTTCAGCGATATCGAGTATGATCCGAAGGGATACACGGTAACTGAGGTAAAGGGCGATGATTCGAGGATCACATATGACAGTGAGCCGATCACGTACAGCGCTGATGGAGACATCACGAGTACGAAGACAGAGTTCACAAATACGATCCGTCCTATTGTCCTCAGAGTGCAGAAGAGATCGAGGGAATATCCTTATGATCCGCTGGTTGGTGCAACGTACGGTCTGTATCAGGTAGTAAGCGGTGGCAATAATGTCCTTGTTGAATCGCAGGTATCTGATGAAAACGGTTACATGTATTTTGGCAGGATTGAGCCGGATACGATTTACTACTTCAAGGAGATCGCAGCACCGGAAGGCCATGAGGTCGATCCGTATGATGGACAGAAGTTCCAGGTGAAGTACACGGATAACGGTCAGATTGGTCTGTTTGATGAAAACGGAAAAGCAACGACAGTCAGTGGAGATATTACGGTACCTGAGAGTCAGCAGGCACAGAGCGATGCCAACACCTCGCTTCTGGTACAGCAGACAGATCAGAAGACGAAACTGGATACGAAAGATACCATCTCGTACAATGATGGAACGATTACAGCTGTTGCTGACGATCCGGACGGTGTTCTTCCGAAGGGTACAACACTGAAGGTTACGCAGCTTTCCGGTGAAGATGCGGATGCAGCGGCGGCAGCCGTTGAGGAAGCATACGGCGATATCAAGAACAATATTGTTTACTATGATGTGACGTTCTATGACGCTGACGGAAAGGAATTTGAGCCGGCAGCAGGAACGGTAACGGTTACGATTCAGTACAATGACAGTCTGGCACTTCCGGATGGTGTGAAGGCAGGAGAACTGCAGCTCGTCCATCTGAAGAACGGAATGGATGCGACCTCCATTGAGACGGTACCGGGCACGGTGGCTGTCAATAACGGAACGCTTCTGGAAACAAGCTTTACATCCAGCAGCTTCTCAACATTCGGTGTCGTTGTAGCGGGCGCAGACAGTACGCTTGGAGATAACTACATGGTAACGGCAGCAGGTGTGGCCGACTTTGTATCCAAGCTGAATATCGCAAAACTCGATACATCAGGCAAGTATGTCAAGGGAGCTAAGCTCCAGATTATCGAGAAGTCGACCGGCAATGTCATGGCTGAGTGGGATACTGCAGACGGACCTGAGAGCTTTGCAAGATGGTTTGACGATGCAAAGACACGCTCGATGAACGTGGATACGTACTACATCCTTCATGAGGTATCAGCGCCGGATGGTTATGAGCTGGCTGATGATATCATGTTCATGATCAACAAGTACGACAGCAGCATCACGGTCTACAAGTACGATGACAATGGCAATCTGGTAGTCGATCAGGAAGCTGTTGATCAGTGGGTAAGTGACCAGACGCTGGAGATGATCGATGTACCGGTTGAACACAAGACGAACACTGTTGTTAAACAGAAGACGATCCCGAATGAGAAGACCATCCAGGGTGAAGACAGAATCGTCAATGTGACCAGCATTCAGGCTGTAAAGACCGGAGATACGACACCAATCGCACTCTTTGTCATTCTTCTTGCAGCAGCGGCAGCCGTTCTTCTTATCCTTGTGTACAGGGAGAGAAAGAAAAAGGCAACTGATCTGCAGGAAACAGCATAGGCAATAAGTAATCCGATACGGAAGAGCAGTACATGCGTAAGCGTGTACTGCCTTTTCGGTTTTATGCTGTGTGATTTCGTGGTAAAATAGCACTGTTCCGGAAACTTCGGGAATTGAGGGAGGTATCTCAGAATGAAGAAAATGGATCTGATGAAGACCATACAGCTGATCGTGTTTGCCATTCTGGCGGTGGTTGCCATTATAGTTGTGGTGGCAAACAACGGCCGCAATATACGGCTGGCGAATATCCTGCTGTGGATCACGCTGGCGCTGTCGTTCTTCTTTATTTTTCTGGATTTCAATTTTTACTCCAGGGAAGATGAGAAGTACGACAAGCTGATCAAGGACATCAGCTCTGATGAAATGACGAAGATCGGCAACCGCTACAGCATCGACAAGCTGATCGACAAGTACGTGAATCTGCCGCTCCCGGCTAATTTCGGCTGTGTGGTGCTGACGCTCTCCAATATCCGCGGGATCAACGAGGAGTACGGCAGAGAAGAGGGAAATGCGTCGATCCGCCGTTTTTCTCTGATTCTGAAGATGGCTTCTGTGGGACACTGCTTCGTCGGACGCAACGGAGGCAACAAGTTCGTCGCGATGTTTGAGGAAGGATCGGAGGACAGTATCCGTCACTTTATCAACAGGATCGCGGAGAAGGTCAGTGAAAATAATGCGGATAGCAGCAATACGCCGCTGGAATTTGAGTACGGCATTGCTTTTCATGAGGGAAGCGATGTTAAGGAAGTTACAGACCTGATTTCGCTGGCTGATCAGAGAGTGGGACTGCAGAAGATTCAGACTGTTCCGGGAACAGCAGACACAGAAACGGAAGACACAGAAACGGAAGACGGTACAGATGCTGAAACGGCGGAGGAAATTGCCGGGGAGCCGGCGGAAGATGCGGAAGCAGCGGGTACGCAGGCCGCATCGGCTATGAATAAGACGACAGTTTAAGGGAGTTTCGTTGTGAAAAGTTATGATCCCGCATACGTTCGGGAACTGATCAGTGAGATACAGAGCGGCGACGGCAACGCGTTTGCGTCGATGTACGGCATTACGTATCAGGATCAGTATAAGCACGCATACCGGCGGCTGCGGGATATTTACCTTACGCAGGATGCAGTTACGGAGACGTATATCCGCGCAAAGACTGAAGTCAAACCGGCAGCCGTATCTCTGGAAAAATGGCTGACGGGGATCAACGATGCCGTCTGCGACCATATCCTGCAGTATGCTGATCTGAAAACGAAGACCGCAGATGCGGACAGGCCCGGGGGCATGTGTGATACTGCAGATATCACTGGCACAGATGAGGATATTCCGCCGCTGGATGACGATACTGCGGAGCAGATGCTCTATAATATTCTGGACACGCTGGATATGCCGCAGAACACGGTATCACTCGCGAATCTGAAGACCTATACGAGTTACCGGCAGCAGCGGAGCCGTCTCACGCGGACGATCGTTCTGGTTCTGATCGCCCTGCTGTTTTTTGTGCCTTTTGGCTTCATCAGGCCCAATATGACGATGGAGAAGACGAGCAATGCGGACGTCAGCGGCCGGCCGGTTTATACGGTCACGGTCAATTCCGTTCTGGAGACGTACTCCGTGACAGCGACGATCGGAGGCGTGCAGATGCCCGTATATCAGGAGTCCGCAACGACGTACAGCGTCCGCCCCACGAAAAACGGGAAGATGACTGTCGTTGTGAAGGCGGAGAACGGGCGATCTGTCCGGCAGACCGTCAAGGTCGATACGAGCGACACAAAGCCGCCGGTGCTGGAGTCGCAGAAGGTCAATGACGATCATACGGTGACGTATATTTTTTCAGATGAAAACAGGATCAGTTTCGCGGACATCTATGAAGAGAACAGCAGCGGTATGATTTACTATCCGAAGTCCTGGGATGCGGATACGGGTGAAGTGGTTTTTGACTACCCGTCGTCGAAATCCGTGATCTATGTGCCTGATGAGACGGGAAATACGCTGCACCTTGTGGTGAATCCGTGAAATTGTAAATCAGTATAATGAAAAACGCAGATGTAAATGACAGAAATCAGGATATACAACTGAACAGACAGCGAAACAGGCGGCAGACGGGTACATCCGATGACTTCGCCGATATGGTTCTCCGCGTGGACACGGAGGAAAAGAAGAGGCGGGCGCAGAGGAAATACGGCGAATGGAAGAAATGGCTGCAGAATTTCATTCAGCTTTTCGTGATTTTTATTATCCTGCTGACGCTGCTGTTCCGCTTTGTCGTCGGTGTCGCGCAGATTTCCGGCAATTCCATGGATCCTACCTACAGGAACGGACAGACTGTCTGGTACAACCGTATTGACAGGTCGTATCAGGCGGGTGATATCGTCTGTTTCCGGATCCCGACGGGCGATCTGCTCGTCAAGAGGATTATTGCGGTTGGCGGCGATGTCGTGGACCTTCGGGACGGCCAGGTATACGTGAATGGCGAGAAGCTGGATGAGAGTGCCTATGCACACGGCGATACGGAGGAAGAACCGGGCGAGATGACCTATCCGTATACGGTGCCGGAGGGAAGCTACTTCATGATGGGCGACAACCGGGAGGAATCGGTCGATTCACGGTCGTTCAAGGCCATTGTGGGCGCAGCGATCAGGGGAAAGCTGTTTCAGTAGGCCGGTCAGAGGAAGCGGTTCAGAGAATACACCATTGATAAAGGAATAAATAAATGTATGCAGAAAGGGGTTGGTGACATGCGGGGGCGCACAATTAAGCGCATCAGTATATTACTGGTGTGTGCGTTCGCTGTGTGGCTGCCGCTCCTTTTTTTGTACGGCTGCGGAGACAGCGGGACGCCCGCGGATGCACAGCTGGATGTGACGGCAGCTGTGCAGGACGGCGGAGAAAGCCCTTCGGGGGGAAACGATGCCGATGTCGGGGAAAGCCCTTCGGGGGAAAACGATGCCGATGTCGGGGAAAGTCCTTCGGGGGGAAACGATGCTGATGTCGGGGAAAGCCCTTCTGGGAAAAACAGTGCCGGCGGCAGGGAAAGCTCTTCGGATGAAAGCGGTTCCGACGGAGGCTCCGGCGGACGTGCGACGGTCACGGATATCCTGATGCCGGAAGCTTCCGGGGATGTTACGTACCAGAACGATGACGGCAGCATTATGCTGGATCTGTCGCACACCGATCAGGGCTATATCATGATCCGGGATACCAATGATAAAACGGTGCAGATCCAGATCACGAATCCCACGGGCGAAATGTATCCCTACCCGATGGAAACCGGCGACGCATACAGAGCTTTTCCGCTGACCTGCGGCGACGGCAGTTATTCTGTCCGGGTGCTGGAAAATATATCCGGCGATCAGTACGCGATAGGCCTGTCGCAGGATTTTTCCGTCACGCTGCAGGACGAGTTCAGACCGTTTCTCTATCCGAATCAGTATGTGGATTATGCGCTGGACAGCGATGTGGTGGCGCTCGGGGAGCAGCTCTCGGGAGAGGCGGGGGATGACCTCGGCTATGTGCAGAACGTCTATAATTACGTGATCGATCACATCTCCTATGATACGGAGATGGCGGAAAATCTCCCGGTAAATTACATTCCGGACCCGGATGCGACACTCGCGTCAGGCAAGGGCATCTGTTTTGATTATGCGTCACTGATGACGGCGATGCTCCGGAGCCAGGGTGTGCCGACGAAACTCGTGACCGGCTATTCAGGCGAGGCGTACCACGCATGGATCAGCGTGTACCTCGATGAGCAGGGATGGGTCGACAACATCATTTCCTTCGACGGAAAGAAGTGGACACTGATGGACCCGACGCTCGGCGCGAATAATGATGCAGAAGCTGTCGCCAAATATATCGGCGACGGCACGAATTATACCGTGAAGTATGTCTACTAGAAATGCGGAGTAAGTCTACTGAAAATGCCGCTGTTATGGATGAGTCGTTGAAAAGAGGGCAGAGATGGGAAACGAAAATGCTGTGAAAGAGAATACTGAAGGCAGAAAGGCGGCCGACGGGAAGAAATCCGGCGGCAGAGCCCGCAAATACCTCTCGAATCTGGAACTCGCGTCGTTTGCGGGTCAGATGGCGCTCGTCCTGAAGGCAGGCATCTCCGGCATCGAGGGCATCACGCTGATGTACGAGGACGCTGATGACGAGGGCGACAAACGCATCCTGAAAGAGATTCTCGACGAAGCGGAGCTGACGGGAAACCTCGCACCGGCGCTGGAGAAGACCGGGCTGTTTCCGCCCTATATGGTGCAGATGACGCGGATCGGCGAGCGCACCGGCAACCTGGATACGGTCATGGATAATCTGGAGGATTTCTATGAGAATGAGGAGGGCATCCGCCGCGATTCGACAAACGCGGTGCTCTATCCGCTCATCCTGACGTGCATCATGATCGCCGTGGTCATTGTTCTGATCGTTCAGGTCATGCCCGTGTTTGAGCAGGTATTCGAGGAGCTCGGCACAGAGATGACCGGACTTCCCCTCGCCCTGAAAAATATCGGCGACGTGATCCGCACGTATTCGGTTTCTTTCCTGCTGATCCTCGGAGCGATCGTACTCATTGTTTTTGTCAGCAGACTGACGCCGGAGGGAAGACAGTTCTGGCACAATTTCGGGCGTCGTTTCCGCTCGATCCGGACGGGCTACGAGGAAGAGGCGGCGTATCGCTTTGCCAGCGTGATGTCCATGGCACTGTCGAGCGGCCTGACACCGGAGGAGGGCATGGATCTCGCGATAGATCTGGTCGATGAGCCCGGTGTGAAGGAGCGTCTGCAGCAGGTCCGCGAGGATATCAATGGCGGGGCTTCGATGACGGAAAGCCTGCAGGAACATAAGGTGTTTTCGGGCATCTATGCGCGCATGGCGTCGCTCGGCGCGAAGACGGGCTCGCTCGACAAGGTGCTCGCGCAGATCGCGGATCTGTATCGGCAGGATGCGCAGGATCGGCTGAACCGCAGACTGGAAGCTGTGCAGCCGGCGCTTGTCATTATTCTCTCGGTGCTCATCGGCGCGATCCTGCTGAGCGTCATGTTCCCGCTGCTTGGAATCATGTCGTCGCTGTAAAGCGTGGCGCGAAGGCAACAGGTATGAGCACGAAGTCGGGCTTACCTGTAGGATTGCGTGAGTGCGAAGCACGAAGCAATCCGTAGCTTATACAGTATGTGGCATCAATTTTGATATAGATGTTAACTGACTATCTGATGATGAAAAGCGTGCGGGCAGGCAGATATGTCCGGAGATGAATATAGCGAAAAGCGTGCGGGCAGGCAATTGTGTTCGCAGATGAAAGGCAGATGTGCATGGCGCGATTCGGCAGCAGAAAGAAAAATAAATGGAACGGCATCTTTACTACGATGATCCTGGCAGCGGTGATCATTGTCGTATTTGTCGCGGCTGTCTTTCTGGTTTCGGGAGGCAATGTGTCGCGTCAGGAGGAGAGCCTTGACAGGGCGCTTGAGAATGATATTACCGCCTGCTATGCGATGGAAGGCAGTTATCCGGAAAGCCTCGATTACCTGAAGGAAAATTACGGACTCACGTACAATGAGAAGCTGTTCTACGTGGATTATCAGGTGCCCGGCTCCAATATACGGCCGGTTGTCACCATCATCAGGAAGACGCAGAAATTACTTCGGGGATAACTTCGGAAAGGAGGATGTGCCATGAGCCGGTTTGGCAGACGCAGAGGAAAAACAGTATCGGCAACACAGATCATTTTTATCATCGTGCTGTTTGCTTTTTTTGCTGCCGGTGCGATTCTTGTCATCCTGTTCGGCGCCCGCGTGTATAAATCGACAGTTGAAAAATCAACGGCAAACTATTCATCCCGCACACTCCTTTCCTATGTGACGGAAAAAATTCATCAGAACGACAGAGCCGGCAGCGTGAGCGTCGATGAGTTCGACGGCATACTGGCGCTGGTGTTGAAAGATGCTGACGCGGACACGCCGTACACCACGTATATCTATTTCTATGATGGCAATGTCCGCGAACTGACAGCTGTCGACGGGGCGGAGGTTCAGCCGGACGCCGGCACAGCTGTTCTGGAAGCCGAAGAATTTGTTCCCGAGGATCTCGGGAACGGCCTGTTCCGCTTCACATGCACCGATGCGCAGGGCGAAAAATCGGAAACCTGTGTATCCGTCCGTTCCGAGGGACAGGCGGATGTCCCGACAGACAGTGCAGCAGGCGGAGCGTCGGATGATTCGACAGACAGTGCAGCAGCCGGAGTAGCGGATGATGCGGCGGGCGGAGTGTCAGTCGAATTGGCGGATGATGCCGGAGAGGAGGGATCGTCATGAAAAAACGCGATTCATTTCTCTTCCTGTTCGAAATGATCATGGCCATGCTTATTTTTTTCATCGCGGCATCGATCTGTGTCTCTGTCTTTGCACAGGCGCACAGAATGAACAGAGAATCCCGGGAGCTGAACGCGGCGACGTCCGCTGAAAAAAATATCGCCGAACTCATCAGCGCATCGGATGGCCTGGACAGTGCGCAGTCGCTGATCCTTGAGACATATCCGCAGGCAGAGATCGCAGACGCATCAGATGCTGCCAGTGAATCTGCGGGTGCGGAGAACGGTTTCACGGTGTGCATCGGATTTGACGGCGATTTTCAGGTGACGGCACGGGAGGCGGCGAAGTATCTGCTGAAGGCAGATGTTGCCTCGGATGACAGACTGATGTCTGCAGATCTTCACTATTATCCTGTGACGGAGAATGGGGCGGCCGGAGATTCGGTGTATGATCTCCATGTCGAGAATGCAGTGGATAAAACTTCCGGTACAGATTCCGGGGAGGCGGCATCATGAATGAGAAGGCTTCGGCGAAGGACAGAAGAGCCTTCGCACGGAAAAAACATATCGACAGGGACAGCTCATTTCCTCTGCCGTTCGGCATGTCACTGCTGCTTGTGACATTTCTGATCCTCTGCCTGTTTACTTTTGCGGCGATATCGCTGGTGACGGCCAGAAATGATTACCGGACAGGGCAGAAGAACGCGGCACACCAGACGGCATATTATGAGGCGGCCAATCAGGCTGAGGAAAAACTGGCCGGACTCAATGAAAAACTTGCTGCCGCCGGCGGAACGTCAGATGAACTCCCTGCGGAACAGAATTTTCAGATCGACATCGATGACAGCCATGTTCTCGCTGTGACGCTTGAGGCGGATACCGGCGCGGAAACACCCGTGTACCGCGTGACAAAATGGGAAGTTGAATCCACAGCGGACTGGCAGCCTGATCAGAATGTGCATGTTATGCAGCCTGGACTGTAAAAATGGTGTACAATATCCTTCGCCGGCAATGACGGCTGAATGGAAAATATGGGGAATATTATGGACAGAACAGCAGAATCCGTACTGCGTCAGTGTGTGGACACCGGCGCATCCGATGTATTTATTGTCGCCGGCGCAGGTATTTCCTACCGGCAGAACGGAAATGTCACCGTGGATAACGGGGACGGAGACGCGCACCTGAAGCCCGCCGATACAGAACGGCTGATCCGCGAGATCTATCATATGGCGGGAGACCGCGACATGACGGCTCTCATGGAAAAAGGTGATGACGACTTTTCTTTCGCCATTCCCGGGCTTTCGCGTTTCCGCGTCAGCGCATACAAGCAGCGCGGCACTTTTTCGGCCGTGATTCGCGTCGTGGCTTTTGAAATTCCGGATCCGGCGGAGCTCGGTATTCCCGACAGCGTTATCCGGACGGGAGAACAGGCGCACGGCATGGTGCTTGTGACGGGACCGGCCGGCAGCGGCAAATCGACGACGCTTGCCTGTGTCATCAAAGCCATCAACGAGAGCCGCAGCGCGCACATCATCACGCTGGAGGATCCGATTGAGTTTCTGCACCGCCACAGGAAAAGCATAGTCAGTCAGCGGGAGATCAACGTTGACACCGAGAGTTACGTGACTGCGCTGCGTGCGGCGCTCCGGCAGAGCCCGGACGTGATCCTGCTCGGCGAGATGCGGGATTATGAAACCATCTCTGTCGCCATGACGGCAGCGGAGACCGGCCATCTTATTTTTTCAACACTGCATACGATCGGGGCGTCCAATACGATCAACCGTATCATCGATGTCTTTCCGGCCAATCAGCAGCGGCAGATCGCCGTTCAGCTCTCAACAGTGCTTACGACGGTCATCTCACAGCAGCTTGTGCCGACGGTCGACGGCGGCCGCGTGCCGGCGTTCGAGATCATGACGGTCACACCTGCGATCCGCAACATGATCCGCGACAACAAAGTTTATCAGATCGACGGCATCATCTACGGCTCGGCCGCCGATGACATGATCTCCATGGACAACAGCCTGCTGTCGCTGTATCAGCAGGGAAAAATAACGAAGGACACGGCGCTCGCGTACGCGACCAATGCAGATATGCTGGCCAGAAAACTGCGTGCATGACAGGGACCGGACGCCGGCAGGACAGAACGGACATCTTAAATTGGGACAGAACAGTAAAAATACAGAAGAGAATAACGTTAAGAAAGAAGAAGTCAGCGAAACAGAGGAAACGGCGGGATTAGAAGAAACCGCAGGATCAGCAGAACTCAGAAGATCAGAGGAGAACACAGGAGAGGTTCGCAGGAGCTCCGCGTGGAGCCGTATGACGAACCGGCAGAAGGGTGTTGTCTGCGTGCTTCTCGAGGCACTCGGCTTCTCCATCATGTCGACGGCGATCAAGCTCACGGGAGAGAGGATTCCCGTGTTTGAAAAGGCACTGTTCAGAAATCTTGTCGCACTGATTTTTGCGTTTGCCGTCATGAAGACCGGTCACGAGAGTTTCCGCCCGAAAAAAGGAAATCTGACGGGACTGTTCATGCGGTCCATCTTCGGTACGCTGGGGATATTCTGCAATTTCTACGCCTGCAGCGTTCTGCTGCTGGCCAATGCCAATATGCTGAACAAGCTTGCGCCGTTTTTCTCTATTCTGTTCTCCATATTCCTTCTCCGCGAAAAACCGCAGAAGGTTCAGATTCTCGGTGTCATCATCGCATTTGCCGGCATGCTGTGCATTGTACAGCCCGGCGCATTCGCGAGCAGTGATTTCGTTCCCTCGGTCATCGGGGCGCTCGGCGGCGCGTCTGCCGGCTTTGCCTATACGTGGGTGAGGAAACTCGGACTTCATGGGGAGAACGGTACGCTCATTGTATTTTTCTTCTCCGCATTTTCCACACTGGCGTGCCTTCCGCTGGCGCTCATGCACTTCGTGCCGCCGACGGCTGCGGAGATGGCCTTCCTCGTGCTCACCGGCCTCGGCGCCATGATGGGACAGGTGTTCGTCACCAGGGCTTACTACTATGCTCCGGCGCGGGAAATCTCCGTTTACGATTACACGCAGGTTATTTTTGCAGGATTCTTCGGCTGGATTCTCTTCGGTGAGATTCCCGATGCGCTCAGTGTACTCGGCTATGTACTCATCATCGGCGCCGGCGTCGGCATGTACCTGTACAACCGCCGGCACACATCGCCGTGCTGAAGACGGGCGAGAGCGGTTTGCGGATCGGAGACATCTGCAATTTACTTACAAATGAGTATATACAACCGCAACTTACGATTTTATAATCACTTTAGCATGTGAAATGACGAAGGCGTCATCAGACACTACAGGTGTCCGATGGCGCCTTTTTGCGTGGTCGGTTTACTGCCCTGTTTTCAGAAACTGCAGGTTTACGGGAGACGGGACGTACAGCTGCGCGAAGTCACTTAAAAGGAGGCTCGTATGGAAGAGGAAAAGGTAACAGGTATTCCGGAAATTTACGGAAGTCTCGTCTTCAATGACAAAGTCATGAAGGAAAGACTTCCCAAGGACGTCTACAAAGCCGTCCACGAGACAGCCAAGAACGGTTCGCACCTGCAGCTTGACGTAGCGAACTCTGTAGCAGCTGTCATGAAGAACTGGGCTCTGGAGAAGGGCGCAACCCATTTCACCCACTGGTTCCAGCCGATGACCGGACTCACAGCTGAGAAGCACGACAGCTTTATCTCTCCGACCGGTGACGGCGGCGTCATCATGGATTTTTCCGGCAAAGAACTCGTGAAGGGCGAGCCGGATGCATCCAGCTTCCCGTCAGGAGGACTGCGCGCTACCTTTGAGGCAAGAGGATATACAGCTTGGGATCCGTCATCACCTGCTTTTATCAAGGACGGAACTCTTTACATTCCGACAGCATTCTGCTCCTACGGCGGCGAGGCACTCGACAAGAAGACACCCCTGCTCCGTTCCATGCAGGCTCTCTCAGATGCCGCTGTCAGGGTACTTCACGCACTGGGTGATGAGAACGTAAAGCACGTAGACACGACCGTAGGTGCCGAGCAGGAGTACTTCCTCATCGACAAAGACCTGTATATGAAGAGAAAAGATCTCCTGATGTGCGGACGCACCCTGATCGGTGCACCTGCTCCGAAGGGACAGGAGATGGAGGATCATTATTTCGGCGTACTCAAACCCAAGGTATCCGAGTACATGCATGATCTCGACAGGGAACTCTGGAAACTCGGCGTTCCCGCGAAGACCAAGCACAACGAGGTGGCGCCGTCACAGCATGAGCTCGCACCGATCTTCGAGACAGCGAACATCGCCGTAGATCACAATCAGCTCATGATGGAAATGATGAAGAAGGTTGCCGACAAGCATAATTACGCATGCCTGCTTCATGAGAAACCCTTCGAGGGCATCAACGGATCCGGAAAGCACAACAACTGGTCCATTATCACCGATACCGGAAAGAACCTTCTCGATCCGGGCAAGGATCCGCTTTCCAACACGGAGTTCCTCGTATTCCTCATCTCGGTTATTTCCGCTGTGGATGAGTATGCAGATCTGCTCCGTGTATCCGTGGCTACCGCCGGAAACGATCACCGTCTCGGAGCCAACGAGGCACCGCCTGCCGTCATCTCTATTTTTGTAGGCGATGAGCTGGCAGAGGTACTCAAGGCGATCGACAGCGGTGATATCACCCATATGAAGAAGATCTCCAAGGAAAAAATGGAGATGGGTGCCGATGTTCTTCCACATATCACGAAGGACACCACCGACCGTAACAGAACGTCGCCGTTTGCTTTTACCGGAAACAAGTTTGAGTTCCGTATGCCGGGATCTTCACTCTCCATTGCGGACCCCAACATCGTGCTCAACACAGCAGTGGCTGAGATGCTCACCCGCATCGAGAAAGAGATTTCTGCCATCAGCGGCGATGACAAGGATGAGGCTATTCTCGCTATCCTGAAGAAATATCTTGACGCACACAAGAAGGTTCTCTTCAACGGCAACGGCTACACCGACGAGTGGATCGCTGAGGCGAAGAAGAGAGGACTGGACAACCTTCCGTCTCTTCCGGATGCTATGCCGAGACTGATCTCTGAGAAGAGCATCAGGCTGTTCACTTCTCACGATGTATTCACCGAGAGCGAGCTGCAGTCCCGTTACGAGATCTTCCTTGAAAACTACAGCAAGACGATCCACATCGAGTCTCTGACGATGCAGGAAATGGTTCGCAAGGACTTCATCTCCGGCATGATCAGCTACGAAGACAAGCTGGCGGGCGAGATGCTCTCCAAGAAGAAACTGATCCCGGATCTGTCCGGATCTCTCGAGGAGAAGATCATCTGCAAGCTTGACAAGGCAGGAGCAAAGATCATCGATCAGCTCGATGCACTCGAGAAGGATACAGCTACGGCTGAGACCAAGACCGATGGACTGGAAGCAGCAAAGTACTACCATGAGACGATCCTTGGTGATATGGATGCACTCAGAGCGACGGTTGACGCAACAGAGCTGCTGATTCCGGAAGAATATCTCAGCTATCCGACTTACGGGGAGCTTCTCTTCTCTCTGAGATGAGTGTCTGATAGCAGAATGTCACAGGCAATGACAGGGCCCCGTTTCGACGGGGCCCTTGTGTTGCGCCAAATAAAAGTCAGGAGCGCTTTATGAAGCAATCACAGAGAAGAAAAGAAAGAAATGACCGGGATTATGAAGCCCAGAAGAAGCGGTACGAATCCCTGAAGGAAGGCCATGATTCCTGCGGAATAGGTGTCGTCGTCAATATCGACGGCCACGCTGATTTTTCCGTGATGGATGATGCCCTTCACATTGTGGAAAAGCTGGAACACAGAGCCGGCAAGGATGCCACAGGGAAGGTCGGCGACGGCGTTGGCATTCTGATGCAGATCGGCCATAAATTTTTCAGAAAGGCGGCCAGAGAAGCCGGCTTCGATATCGGTGCTGCGGGAACATACGGCGCAGGCATGTTTTTCTTCCCTCGTGACGACATGAAACGCATGTTTGCCAAGCGCATGTTCCAGGTGATCGCGGAAAAAGAGGGCATTCCGGTCATCGGCTGGAGAAAAGTGCCGGTGCATGAGGAAATCCTGAGCGGCATCGCGAAGGAGTCCATGCCGTATATCGAGCAGTGCTTTCTGAAGAAACCGGATGATCTCGCGAAGGGACTGGATTTCGACCGCAGACTGTATGTGCTGCGCCGTGAGTTCGAGCAGAGCTCGGATGACACCTATATCTGCTCGCTGTCTTCGCGCACGATCGTCTACAAGGGACTTCTGCTCGTGAAGCAGCTGCGGAAATTTTACGATGATCTGCAGAGCGAAGATTACGAGACGGCGATCGCCATCGTCCACTCCCGTTTCTCGACCAATACGACGCCTTCGTGGAACCGCGCGCATCCGTACCGGATGATCGCCCACAACGGTGAGATCAATACGATACGGGGTAATATCGACCGTATGCTCGCCCGTGAGGAGACCATGACTTCACCTGTGCTCGAGGATGACATCGACAAGATCTTCCCCGTGATCAGTGCGAACAGCTCCGATTCCGCGATGCTCGACAATACGCTTGAATTTTTATACATGAACGGCATGGATCTGCCGCTCGCAATGATGACCATCATCCCCGAGCCGTGGAAACACAACCAGTTCATGAGCGAGGACAAGAGGGATTTCTATCACTATTACGCGACGATGATGGAGCCCTGGGACGGACCGGCCGCGATCCTCTTCACCGACGGCGAGGTCGTCGGCGCGACGCTCGACCGGAACGGACTCCGCCCGTCCCGCTACTATGTGACGGATGACAACCGCCTCGTACTCTCGTCCGAGGTCGGTGTGCTGGACATCGCACCGGAGCACATCGTGAAGAAGTCGCGCCTCGAGCCCGGCAAGATTCTCCTCGTGGATACGAAGCAGAAGAGGATCATCTCCGATGACGAGTGCAAGAAGTACTACGCGACCCGTCAGCCGTACGGCGAGTGGCTGAGTCTGCACCTCGTGCATCTGCAGGACCTGAAGGTCCCGAATCACAAGGTGCCGTCGCACACGCAGGCTGAGCGCGACCGCCTGTACAAGGTCTTCGGCTACACGTATGAGGACGTGAAAGACATCATCCTTCCGATGGCAGAAAACGGCATTGAGCCGACGGTATCCATGGGCCATGATGTGCCGCTCGCCGTCCTCTCGAAGCAGCATCAATTGCTTTTTAACTATTTCAAGCAGCTTTTTGCGCAGGTGACCAACCCGCCGTTTGACTCTCTCCGTGAAAAAATAATCACGGATACGACAGTCTATATCGGCTCCGACGGCAACCTGCTGCAGGAGAAGCCGTCCAACTGCACCATGCTCGAGGTGAACAACCCGATCCTCACGAGCGTCGATCTGATGAAGATCCGGGCTTTCGACAGACCGGGATTCCACAGCACGGATGTGCCGCTTCTATACTATAAGAATACGTCGCTCGAGAGAGCGCTGGAGCAGCTGAATGTATCGGTGGACCGCGCTGTCGCCAACGGAAACAACATCATCATCCTGACCGACCGCGGCGTGGATGAAAACCATCTGCCGATTCCGTCGCTCCTCGCCGTATCCTCTGTCGAGCAGCACCTGGTGCAGACGAAGAAGAGAACCGCCGTATCCATCATTCTGGAGAGCGGCGAGCCCCGCGATGTGCATCAGATCGCGACGCTCCTCGGCTTCGGTGCCCGGGCGATCAACCCGTATCTCGCGGATGAGTGCATCGCCGAGCTGATCGATACCGGCATCCTGGACAAGGATTATCACACGGCTATCATAGATTACAACAATGCGCTTCTCGACGGCGTCGTAAAGATCGCGGCCAAGATGGGCATTTCCACACTGCAGTCGTACCAGTCGGCGCGTATTTTTGAGGCGATCGGCCTCTCCGACGATGTTGTGAACAAATACTTCCCGGGGACGGAAAACCGCGTCGGCGGCATCGGCATCGACGAGATCGCCGAGGGCGTGACCTATCGCCATGACCATGCCTTTGACCCGATGGGTCTCTCCGTGGACACTTCTCTGGACAGCCCGGGATTTCACTATCTCCGGTCCGGAAACGACAAGGAAGACCATATGTATTCTCCGGAGACGATCATCGCGCTCCAGAGAGCCGTTCAGAGCGGCAGCTATGAGAAATTCAAGGAATACACCAGGCTCGTTGACGATCCGGCGCATCCGCACACACTGCGCAGTATGATGGGCTTTGCGACCGACCGCGAGCCGGTGCCGATCGATGAAGTCGAGCCCGTGTCCGAGATCGTGAAGCGGTTCAAGACGGGCGCCATGAGCTATGGCTCTATCTCTCAGGAGGCGCATGAGACGCTGGCTGTCGCCATGAACACACTGGGCGGCCGGTCAAATACCGGTGAGGGCGGAGAGGATCCGGCGCGCTACGGAACGATCCGCAATTCAGCCATCAAACAGGTGGCGTCGGGCCGGTTCGGCGTGACGAGTGCCTATCTGAACAGTGCGAATGAGATCCAGATCAAGATGGCGCAGGGAGCAAAGCCCGGCGAGGGCGGCCACCTGCCCGGCAAGAAGGTCTATCCGTGGGTGGCAAAGACCCGTTTCTCGACACCGGGCGTGTCGCTGATCTCACCGCCGCCGCACCATGACATCTATTCGATCGAGGATCTGGCACAGCTGATCTATGATCTGAAAAATGCCAACCGTTATGCGCGCATCTCCGTCAAGCTTGTCTCTGAGGCAGGCGTCGGTACGATCGCCTGCGGCGTGGCAAAGGCGGGAGCTCAGGTTATTCTGATCTCCGGCTATGACGGAGGTACCGGCGCAGCGCCGGGAAGCTCCGTACACAATGCGGGACTTCCGTGGGAACTTGGCATCTCCGAGGCACACCAGAGCCTCATCGAGAACGGTCTCCGCGACCGCGTGCGCATTGAGACAGACGGAAAGCTGATGAGCGGCCGTGATATTGCGATCGCCGCGCTGCTCGGCGCAGAGGAGTTCGGTTTCGCAACGGCACCGCTCGTATGCATGGGCTGCATGATGATGCGCGTGTGCTCGAAGGATACATGTCCGGAGGGCATCGCCACACAGAATGAAGTTCTGCGCAGGCGTTTCCACGGCAAACCGGAATATGTCATGAATTTCATGAAGTTTATGGCACAGGAACTCCGGGAGATCATGGCCTCTCTGGGATTCCGCACCGTCGATGAGATGGTCGGAAGAACCGACTGCCTGACCGTGCGCGAAAATCTCGTCACAGAGAGGGCGAAAGAGGTGGATCTGTCGGGCATCCTCGATCCGAAGTATGCAAGGGCAGAGCACTCCCATTTCGATCCTGACAGAGTCTACGACTTCCATCTGGAGAAAACACCGGATGAGTCGAAGCTCCTGCCCGCGTTTGCGGATCTGCTTCAGCCGGGCGCCAAACTCTCGGCGGGCGAAAAACGCGAGATCAGCATTCGTGTGTCCAGTACGGACCGGGCTTTCGGTACGATTCTCGGATCGGATATCACAAAAGTCTGGGGCAGCAGCCTGCCGGATGATACGATCATCGTGAACTGCCAGGGCGGAGGCGGACAGTCCTTCGGCGCCTTTATCCCGAAGGGACTCACGCTGCGGCTGGAAGGTGACGCCAACGACGGTCTCGGCAAGGGCCTGTCCGGCGGAAAAATTGTAGTTGTGCCGCCGAAGAAGGCAAAGTTCCGGGCGGATAAAAATATCATCGTCGGCAATGTGGCTCTCTACGGCGCAACACAGGGCCGCGCGTACATCTGCGGCGTGGCCGGCGAGCGGTTCTGCGTCAGAAATTCGGGCGCGATCGCCGTGGCTGAGGGCTGCGGAGACCACGGCCTGGAGTATATGACCGGCGGACGCGCAGTAATCCTCGGACACACGGGCAAGAATTTCGCCGCAGGTATGTCCGGCGGTATCGCCTACGTGCTCGACCGCGAGCACACGCTCTATCACCGCATGAACGGCGACATGGTATCGCTGCAGGAACTGCAGGACAAGTATGATATCTCCGAGCTCCGCGAGATCCTTGCGGACTACGAGAAAGAGACGCACTCAGTGCTGGCGGCAGAGATCCTCGCCGATTTCGACAACTGCGTGAAAGACTTCAAGAAGATCGTTCCGAACGATTACGCCCGCATGCTCGACGCCATCGGCAAATACGAAAAGCAGGGCATCTCACACGACAATGCTATGCTTGAAGCATTTGAGGAGGTAACTGCATAATGGGTAAACCAACTGGATTTCTGGAGTACGAGAGAGTTGATAATACCGTGATCCCCCCGGAGGAGCGCATCCGCAATTTCTGCGAGTTCCGCCGTCCGATCGACACGGAGGAGAGAAGACAGCAGGCGGCCCGGTGCATGAACTGCGGCGTGCCGTTCTGCCAGTCAGCGATGAAGCTTTCGGGCATGGTGACCGGCTGCCCGCTGCATAATCTGATCCCTGAGTGGAATGACCAGATCTACCGGGGACATCTGAAGCACGCCTTCACGCGTCTGTACCGTACGAGCGATTTCCCGGAATTTACGGGACGCGTGTGCCCGGCACTCTGCGAGAAAGCCTGCATGAACGGAGAATTCGGTGATCCCGTCACGATCCATGAGAATGAACTGTTTCTCATCGAGACTGCCTTTGAAAAGGGATATATTCAGCCGGAGATTCCGGAAGTCAGAAGCGGAAAAAAGGTAGCTGTTGTCGGCAGCGGTCCTTCCGGCCTCGCCGTGGCGGATGTCCTGAATCACCGCGGACATCTGGTGACAGTCTATGAGCGCGAGGACAGGATCGGCGGCCTCCTGATGTACGGCATTCCGAATATGAAGCTGGACAAGAGGGTCATCGCACGCCGTCAGAAGCTGATGGAAGAAGAGGGCGTGACCTTCGTCACGGGTGTCAACGTGGGTGAAGATATTTCAGCGGAAGAACTGAAAGAGCAGTATGACGCCGTTGTCCTCTGCTGCGGCGCAAAGCAGCCGAGAAAACTGGATGCCGCGGACCCGGAGACGGATAAGGGCGTTGTGTACGCCGTTGATTTTCTCACGGAGACGACAAAAGCCGTTCTGAAGACGAAGAACCGCACGGCACAGGAGCTTCTGGATGCGCATAAGAGGGACAGACTGTTCATCTCCGCAGCCGGAAAACACGTCGTCGTGGTCGGTGGCGGTGATACGGGCAACGACTGCATCGGCACCTGCATCCGCGAGGGCTGTGCTTCGATCACGGCGCTGGAAATGATGCCGGAACCGCCGGTGGAGAGAGCGGCTTCTAACCCGTGGCCGGAGTGGCCGAAGGTGAAGAAGACCGATTACGGCCATGAGGAAGCCATCGCGGTATTCGGCAGGGATCCGCGTGTCTATGAGACGACGGTGAAGAAACTGATCCGCGACCGGAGAGGTGCGCTTAAGAAGATCGAGACGGTGCAGGTGAAGTTCGAGAACCGGAAGATGGTCGAAGTTGAGGGCTCGGAAAAGACGATCCCCTGCGATCTCCTGATCATCGCGGCCGGTTTCACGGGCTGTCAGTCCTATGTGCCGGAGGCTTTCGGCACATCGCTCACAGGGCGTCACACGGTTGCCACAGGTGAGAATTCGTATTTCACCGGTGTGGACAAGGTGTTCACAGCGGGCGATATGCACCGCGGCCAGTCACTGGTCGTCTGGGCTGTCGCTGAGGGACGCGCGTGTGCTGCGGAAGTGGATCAGGCGCTGATGGGTTACACAAATCTGCACCTGCAGTAAGCGCGATCCGCCGGTCCGATTTGTCGGTGATTCGTCAGTCCGGAGAAAAAATACAGGCAGTAAACAGACAGAAATACATGCAATAAACGAAGAAAAAAACATGCACTACTTGAAAATGAGTATTTTATTTTCAGCTTTTTACCTTAAAATGGGCTTATGCACTTGAGGCAAAGGCGCCGAGGGAGAATTCCCCCGGCGCCTTTTCTGTATGCACGAAATGCAGGCTTCAGACGCAGCCGGTTTGCAGACCGGAAGCGGCGGGCCTGATGGTGAGAGGAAGGAGGCAGTACGAATGAAATTTGATCTGACTACCGTGGTATGGGTGCTGCTCTGTGCGGCACTGGTTTACTTCATGCAGGCCGGTTTTGCACTCTGCGAATCCGGACTGACGAGAGCTAAGAATACAGGAAACATCCTCATGAAGAACATGATGGATTTCTGTATCGGAACTCCCTGCTTCTGGCTGATCGGTTTCAGCCTGATGTTCAACGGAGGTCTCGGCGGCGTGATCGGCACACCGGATTTCCTGATCCGCGGAAGCTATACAGCTTCCAACAGCGTAGTTCCGCAGAATATGCCGCTGTGGTGCTTCGTTATTTTTGAAACGGTGTTCTGCGCGACGGCAGCCACGATCGTTTCCGGATCCATGGCTGAGCGCACAAACTTCAAGGCGTACTGCGTATATTCAGCTGTGATTTCCC
>Ga0256406_1001162_pt1 | contig 43710 bp, 39 predicted proteins | sample RumenRJG_03DNA_FD_185986 | JGI IMG/M metagenome (GOLD analysis project Ga0256406, IMG submission 185986) | Bovine rumen microbial communities from Lethbridge, Alberta, Canada - RJG_03 | ecosystem: Host-associated > Mammals > Digestive system > Stomach > Rumen | place: Canada: Alberta | collected... | reverse complement strand
AAGAAAGTTTGCGGAGCAAACTTCATGAAAATGATGCGAAGCATCATTGAATGACCTGATTCTAAGGTCCATAAATTGATAAGATGAAAAGCGGATGTTCCGGAAGAGTTTGTGTGTTCAGTTTTGAGGGTATGTGACATCCACAGGGATGTGTGATATCCTGTGAGATAAGAGATGGTAATATTCCTCGATAGCTCAGTCGGTAGAGCGCGTGACTGTTAATCACGATGTCGTTGGTTCGAGCCCAACTCGGGGAGCGAAAGCACTGCATGAGGCAGTGCTTTTTTTGTGTCCCACGACGGCCCTCAGCATCTGAGAGACGGCAGATCAGGATGCCCGGATGGAACTGCCTGAGCGGTAGCAGCATGCTGTCCGCCGGGGAGATTTTTTCGGTACATCTGATCCGCAGAGTACGGGATTCAAAGAACGATGGTTCGTTATGAGGCGGAGCGGCAATAAGGCTCTGCAATACGGATCGCATTTTTCACGCAGTCGTCACAGGCGCAGACAGGTCCTGCGGTACCGATTCCCTTCAGCCTGCCGCAGATGGTTTCCCCTCCGCAGGCTTCTCTGAACTGATGAAGAATGTCGGAAGAGGTTCTTGTTTTATGAGTGTCGGCATTGCCGGAAAGTGATGCCACCATGACAGCTCCGATGAGCGCACCGCAGGAGCCTTCCATACAGCCCATGCCGCCGCCGAATCCTGAACCGAGACGCAGAAGTTCTTCTTCCGTCTTATTCAGCTCGTCCTTATAGGCAAGAAGTACTGCCTGACAGCAGTTAATTCCCATCTGATGTTTTACTTCCAGTGCTTTTTCTGCTCTGTCCATTTCTTTTCACTCCCTCAGAATACTGAACTGTCTGTTATGATATAAAGTTAAATCTGGTGCCTTACGACAGCATATTCGTCGCCGTTGCGATAGTAAGGGCAGGCGCTGTGACTGCTCTCCATGACACGGACCCAGTCGTCTTCGTCCATATCGATGCTGCAGAGATATTCTTCGTAATCTTCATCATATTCGAGATAGGCGCAGGAACTGCAGGCACCCTGCTGAAGATTACAGTGTTTCTTTCTGACCATGAAGATTTTTCCTTTCCTGCCGGGTACGGCATATCCATAGATCGGATCCGGATATTTCAGTTCAGAATAGTCCAGATTCAGTAATAATACAAGTGATTTACCGTTTCTGTATGCCGGAGCATGCCGGATTCTGTACACCGGTATGATTCTGTTAATACACTTTTATCCGTTCAGGTGATAGTATCTGTGTATCATCGGACAGGGAGGTGACACAAATGGCAATAAGTCCGAAAGCACTGATGAGCGCAAAGGAACGTTATCGTATTTTCAGGAATCAGCATCCGAAGATCATTGAATTTGGGAAAAAGCTGAATGAAGAAGCTGTGGAACCGGGGACTGTTTTTGAAATTACGGCAACGACACCGGATGGCCGGAGCTATACGGCCAATATCCGGCTGACACCGGAAGATGTGGAGACATACCGCATGTTTAAGAAAGAATAAAATCTCCGGACGTTTTCCCGGAGCCTGAAAAAATCTTGACGGAACTGCCTCTGACTGATATCATAATGATATCAATTAGATCACAAAACGGGTGAACTCCCGGTGTGGTTCCGGACTGTGGCTCCGGGGAAAGGGTCTGAATATGGAAGAAAAAATTCTGTCAGGGAAAAAGAAGGGAATGGCTGTGCTGTTTCTGATCATCGCCATGTATGCACTGGCGGTTTATCTGTTTGTTGCGGAGGCCGCGGCGAATCCGGATGCCGATGTACCGGGGATGAAGGCCGTGGCGGGTTTTGTGATGATCTCTGTGGCGACGATTCTTCTTCCGGGTCTCAGAGTACTGAAGCCTCAGGAGGCACTGGTTCTGACGCTTTTCGGCAGGTACACCGGTACCCTGAAGGGAGAAGGCTTCTATTTCGTCAATCCGTTCAGCGCTTCATTCAACCCGGCGGCGGGCACAGTGCTCGGACAGAGCGGCGACGTGGATGGCGGCAGCAGTCCGGATACCGGGAAGAATGCCAGAATTCGCGGGACAGAATCGAAAAAAATCTCGCTCAAGATCATGACGCTGAGCAATGCCAGACAGAAGGTCAATGACGTGCTCGGCAATCCGGTTGAGGTAGGCGTGGCCGTGATGTGGCGCGTGACCGATACGGCGAAGGCCGTGTTCAATGTTGACAACTACAAGGAATACCTCTCCCTGCAGTGTGATACGGCGGTTCGTGATATTGTAAAAATCTATCCGTACGATGTGGCGGAGAACGTGGATACGACCGGTGACGGAAAGGCGGATGACGGTTCACTCAGAGGTTCCACAACGGTGGTGGCCGAGAGAATCAGGAAGCAGATTCAGGAGAAGGTCGAAATCGCAGGTCTGGAGATTGTCGAAGCGAGGATCACCTACCTGGCCTATGCGCCGGAGATCGCATCCGTTATGCTGCAGCGTCAGCAGGCCACGGCCGTTGTTGATGCCAGGAAGATGATCGTTGACGGTGCGGTAGGCATGGTCGAGATGGCACTGGAGCAGCTGAAGAAGGACGGCGTCGTTGACCTCGACGAAGAGCGCAAGGCTGCGATGGTGTCGAACCTGATGGTTGTCCTCTGCGGCAATCATGACGCACAGCCGGTGGTGAATTCCGGCAGTCTGTACTGATCAGATGGAAAGAAGCGGATACCCATGGCAAAGAAGCAGATCCCTCTTCGACTGAATGAAAAGCTGTATGACGCCATCGCTGCCTGGGCAGAGGATGATTTCCGTTCCGTGAACGGGCAGATCGAGTATCTTCTGACCGAGTGTGTAAAGCAGCGGAAAAAAGACGGTAAATACGTTTCGGAACATCTGGACGAGGAACCTGAATTTCATATTGAATAAGTGTTATAATTTCGGCATGGATATGACAGACAGAATCATGACAGCGTGCAGGCTCTGCCCGAGGGCCTGCGGAGCGGACCGGCTCCACGGGGAAACCGGTGTGTGCGGCGTGCCGGCTGATCTGTATGCGGGTCGCGCGATGCTTCATCACTGGGAGGAGCCCTGTATCTCCGGAACGGCGGAGGACGGAACAGACGGCGGCGCCGGTGCGGTGTTTTTCTCCGGCTGTGTGCTGAAATGCGTGTACTGTCAGAATTACGGACTGTCGCACATCGGTCACAGGGAGCGGATACCCGGTAAAAAAATAACGGTGGAACGTCTGGCGGAGATTTTTCTGGAGCTGCAGGATGAGGGCGCCAACAATATTGACCTTGTCACGCCGACGCAGTACATCCCGCAGATCGCTGAGGCACTGCGGCTTGACGGGCATCACGCGGGACCATCCCTTTTGCAGAACACGGGAGGACCGGAAGGCGGGCCGGACAGCGGCGTGCGGGAAGATGCGGAGAGCAAGGCAGCGGCAGGCCGCCGGCAGCTCACGATCCCCGTCATCTGCAACTGCGGCGGTTATGAGAGCGCGGAGGCGCTGCGGCTTTTCGACGGCCTGGTGGACGTCTATCTCACGGATTTTAAATATATGGATCACGATGCGGCGCGGAAGTATTCGGCGGCCGGGGATTATCCGGAGCGCGCGGCGGAGGCGCTTGAGGAGATGGTCCGTCAGTGTCCGGCGCCGGTTTTTGATGATAAGGGGCTGATCAGGCGGGGCGTGATCATCAGGCACCTGGTTCTGCCGGGCATGGTGCACAATTCAAAAGAGGTCGTCCGCTTTATTTATGAGACATACGGCGATGCTGTCTGGCTGAGTCTGATGAATCAGTACACACCTTATGCGGAGGCCGCAGCTCATTTTCCGGAGCTCGGGCGGCGCGTGACGAAGAGAGAATATGACGCTGTCGTAGATTATGCGATTGATCTGGGCGTGGAAAATGCGTATATTCAGGAAGGCGCCACGCAGAAGGAAAGCTTCATCCCGTCCTTTGACGGAGAAGGCATCTGAAGGCGTGACTGAAGAACGGCTGACATGAAGAACGGCTGACATGAAGAACGGCTGACATGAAGAACGGCATGATATGAAGAACGGCATGACAGGGAGGCTTGACAATGGCACTTGATACACCGAAACAGCTGAGAAATCAGATGATCTATTCTGTATTCGTCAGGAATTACAGCCCTGAAGGAAATTTTGAGGGCGTGAGGAAAGATCTGGACAGAATCAGAAAGCTGGGTACGGATATCATCTGGCTCATGCCGGTTCATCCCTGCGGAAAACTTCACAGAAAGGGATCTCTCGGCTCTCCGTACGCCATTCAGGATTACAGAAAAATCAATCCGGAATACGGAACCATGGATGATTTTATCCGTCTTACCGATGAGATTCATGCGAAAGGCATGAAATGCATCATTGACGTGGTTTATAATCACACGTCACCGGATTCCTGGCTGGCGCAGCATCATCCGGAGTGGTTCTGGCACAGAGAAGATGGTTCTTTCGGCAACAAAATCGGTGACTGGTGGGATGTCATTGATCTGGATTATACCAGCGAAGGTCTGTGGGATTACCAGATTGAGACGCTGAAATTCTGGGCACAGTATGTGGACGGTTTCCGCTGCGATGTGGCGCCCCTGGTGCCGGTTGAATTCTGGAAGAGAGCGAGGAAGGAAGTAGCGGAGGTGCATCCCGGATGCGTGTGGCTCGCGGAATCCGTGGAGCCCCGTTTTACGGCCCTCTGCCGGGCTCACGGGATGAACTGTGCCTCGGACGCTGAACTGTATCAGGCTTTTGATATCTGTTATGATTATGATATTTATGACTGGTTCAGCGGTGCGCTGACGGGTGAAAATTCCCTCAGCGACTACGCGGAGCAGGTTAACCGTCAGGAAACCATGTATCCCGCCAATTACGTCAAACTCCGCTGTCTGGAGAACCATGACCGTCTCCGCGCGGCCTTCCTCATCAGTGATGAAAAGGCGCTCCGGAGCTGGACGGCTTACTGCGGATTCATGAAGGGCACATTTATGATCTATGCGGGTGAGGAGAAAGCAGCGCGTCACAAACCGACGCTGTTCGACCGCGATACCGTTGACCTTCAGGCAGAGGACAGGCCTGATCTGTCGGACCTGATCAGCAGAATTGCCTCGATCCGCAGGGATCCTGTCTTTACGGACAGCAGTTTCTGTGTATCAGTGAAAAACGGCCGTGTGCTTGAGGCAGTTCATACGGAAAATCCCGCGGTTCCGGGAGGATGTCCGGGTGCGCGCCTGGCGGGGATTTTTCCGACAGACGGCAGACCTTCCGTGATCAGAACGGAGAAGGAGATCCCTGACGGCGTGTATGAAAATATGCTGAACGGCAGAAAAGTGGAAGTCGATGCGGGCGTGATGGCGCTGGACGGAGATCCGGTGATCCTCCGGATCCCGGCCGGGACGCAGCCCGGCTGAACCGGGAGGGAAACAAACCCCGGATTGGAAAACGGCGGGAAGAAGAATACAGAAAACATCAGAAATTAAGGGACAAAATAGAAACACAGAAACAGATATGGCGTCATGAAGCAGAGAAAGGAGACAGCGATGGCAAAGGTATACAGTTTCTGGGCGGACGGCCTGGAAGAAATTGAGGCACTGACACCGGTGGATGTGCTGCGCCGTGCGGGCAATGATGTGACGACGGTGTCCATCATGGGCAGGAAGACGATTCACGGGTCACACGGCATTGATGTGGTGGCGGACTGCCTTTTTAAGGAGGCGGACTTCCGCGACGGCAGCCTGTTCATTCTCCCCGGAGGCGGACAGGGCACGCAGTATCTGGCAGGCTGTGCACCGCTCCGTGAACTGCTGAAGGAGAGCTGTGCGGCGGGAAAGCATGTGGCTGCGATCTGCGCGGCACCTTCCGTTCTGGGCTCCCTGGGACTCGTGAAAGGAAGGAAGGCTGTGGTTTATCCGGGCATGGAATCAACGCTGACAGGTGCGGAAGTGCTTGATGTGCCGACGGTGACGGACGGACCTGTGACGACGGGACACGGCCCCGGCGCTTCCATGGATTTTGCCCTGGAACTGGTCCGCGTGCTGAACGGTGAAGCGGCAGCGAAAAAACTGAAGGAGCAGATGGTATTTCAGCATGAAACCGTTGTGTGAGGCATGGCCGCACGCGGTGATTTTTGACATGGACGGCCTGATGTACGCCACAGAGCAGCAGATCCGCCGCGCCTGGGATGAAGTCGGGCCGTCCGTTGCCGGTGAACCGCTGGGTCACAATATCTATCATACGATGGGAATGAACCGGGCGCTGCGTGTCCGCTACTTCCGTGATACATACGGACCGGACTTTCCCTATGAGGAATTTGAAACGGCTTACAAGTCACTGGTCAGCCGGATGAAGAAGACGGAAGGAATTCCGGTACAGAAGGGGCTGTTCGAGCTTCTGGCATGGCTTTCGGAGGAACGGATTCCCTGCATGCTGGCAACCGGCTCCAGCAGCTTTCACACCTGGGAAAATCTTGCCGTCACGCATACGCCGAACGTATTCTGTCACGTGATCTGCGGCGACATGGTGGAGGCGGCAAAGCCGGATCCGTACATCTACACGCTCAGCTGCCGCATGCTCGGCATGAGGCCTGAGGAGGTGCTGGTTCTTGAGGATTCCGTCAACGGTGTCCTCGCTGCTTATGCCGCACACACACCGGTGATCATGGTGCCGGACCTTCAGAAGGGACAGACGGATGAGGTAAAGGGCATGCCCCTTGCCGTGATGGATTCGCTGCTTGAGGTAAGAGATTATCTCAGGAGCGGTTATCTCAGAACAGAATAAAAGACAGAATTAAGACGCGTGACATGACCTGCCGCGCGTCTTTCTCGTCATACAAGATACTACAGTGCTGTATTAAGCCTGACTGCTTCATCGCCTTACGATTCCCGCAGCTGGTACATGAGACCGGTGAAGTCAGTTCCGGCTGAAAATCACGGACGCTGGTCCAGCGGTACATAGGCGGCGGGCTTGCAGATGTTCATGTAGGCCGGCCGGATGATTTTGTCCACGTTGATCAGCTCTTCCAGACGGTGAGCACTCCAGCCGACGATTCTCGCACAGGCAAAAATCGGGGTATACAGCTCTACCGGGAGACCCAGCATGCTGTAAACAAATCCGCTGTAAAAATCGACGTTTGCGCTGACACCCTTGTAAATATGGCGTTCTTCGGCAATGACCTTCGGCGCAAGCTCTTCGACCAGAGAATACATCCGCCAGTCCTTCTCCCGGCCTTTTTCCTTCGCCAGTTTTTCCACAAAAGATTTCAGGATGACCGCACGGGGATCGGAGATGGAATAAACCGCATGGCCCATGCCGTAGATCAGCCCCTTGTGGTCAAAGGCTTCTCCGTGCAGCAGTTTTTTCAGATACTGCTCAATTTCCTCAGGATCTCCGGTATCCTTCACCTGTTTGCGGAGATCGTCAAACATTCTCATGACCTTGATGTTCGCTCCGCCGTGCTTCGGCCCCTTCAGAGAGCCGAGCGCCGCAGCGATCGTCGCATAGGTATCCGTGCCGGATGAGGTCACGACATGGGTCGTGAAGGTAGAATTGTTGCCGCCGCCATGCTCCATATGAAGCACCAGGCAGAGGTCAAGAACCTTTGCCTCAAGAGCACTGTACTTCTGATCCGGACGGAGCATGGAAAGAATGTTCTCCGCCGCCGACAGCTCCGGAAGCGGCTTATGGATGTACAGGCTCTCGTCATTCTGATAATAGTCGAAGGCCTGAAAACTGTAGACGGCCAGCATCGGGAAGATCGCGATCAGATTGGTGCACTGGCGCAGAACGTTCGGCAGAGAAATATCATCCGCGTTGTCATCATAATAGTAGAGAGTCAGCTCCGCACGGGCGAGCGTGTTCATCATATCTTTGCTGGAAGCCTTCATGATCACGTCGCGCACGAAATTCTTCGGAAGCTCTCTCTGGTTGGCAAGCATACGGGAAAAATCTGCCAGTTCCTTTCTGTCGGGCAGCCTGCCGAACAGAATCAGATAACAGGTTTCGTCAAAACCGAAACGGTTCTCGGACATGAAGCCGTTAACAAGATCATTGATGTTGATGCCGCGGTAATAAAGTCTGCCGGGGCAGGGTGTTCTCACACCGTTCACATCCTCAAAGGAAACAATATTGGAAATATTGGTCAGACCTGCACGGACACCCTGTCCGTTGAGGTCACGCAGTCCCTTCTTTACGTCGTATTCCCTGTACAGATTCTGTGCGATCCGGGTATTCTCCCGGCAGACCTCTGCAAGATCTTCAATCTGGGGCGTTACCTTCGTATTAAAACTCATCGACGTTGGTTCCTTTCCCGGATCACAGGTGCGTGAGAGCCCGTCAGAGACGGATCTCCTGCTGCCTCTGTCCGAATATATCTGTAAATTTGCCTGTGCTGTGCAGCTAAAATCAGGAGTTGTGAATGATTCTATCACAATTCTGTCAGTGGTTCAAATAAAAATGAACAACGGTCATTTTTTATTGCCTTTTTTGTTTACCCAAAAAGCGGTACCGGTGAAATAAAGGCAGACTGAGTTGTCTGCGCAGATGCGAACTGCCGACAGGCAGGATGTGGCCGTCTGTAACCGTATCTGTCACAGTGATTTAAGTTTCTTACGGCCATTCCGGATAATAAAATACCGCGCACCGGACCCTCGAACGGACGTCACGAACGTTACTTCTGCAGCCGGCTCGGCCCAGGCTGCCTCGCGTCACACGAAAGGTTCCGCTTAGTGCTGCTGCATTCCTGCCCTGACACGGTTCGCGGATTTCCGTTGCGCAAGACCCGGACTTCAGCGCCACTTACAGAAGGCAGCTTCGTAATTAAAGCCCTCAGGTCCGGCATCACCCCTGCTGTAGCGGATTTCAGGTACAGGACGCCGCTGCTGTCCCGGTTGCGCGGATAGTAGAAAGTATACAGGTCCTGAGGCAGAATGTCAATGAATGGGGGCCGACGCGGGGTGATGACAATATCTGAACAGTAACCCCCATACTACAGGCAGTGCCACATATTGTATAAGTCCACGCGCCGCTTCGCCCTGCGTGCTTTCGCGTCGCTGCAGGTGACCGACTTCGTCGGTCTGACGCGGCGTTCGCCTCACCGCATCACACTTCGTGTGTGCGGATGCGGCTCACTGCCCGCGCATATTCGCATTCTCGCGATGCTTCGCATCGCTCCATGCTCATACCTGTTGTCGTCGCAAAGCCACAGTCGGCCTTGCGCACCCTTCGGGCGTGCAGTCCGCCTCTGGCATGCGACGGACTTATACAATTACTTGTGCGGAAAGATCAGATGTGCGATAATGTGAAAGTAAATGTCTTCGGCCGTACAGTCAGAAAAAAGACGGGCGGCCATCTGAAATGAAGACGAATGAAAGAAAGGACGGCGGGAACATGTTAAGAATCGGAATGCTGACAAGCGGCGGCGACTGCCAGGCACTGAACGCAACCATGAGAGGCGTGGTGAAGGGCCTTTCAAATAATGTGAGTGATCTTGAAGTTTATGGCTTTATGAACGGATATAAAGGCCTGATCTATGGCGACTACCGTATGCTGACCTCCCATGATTTTTCCGGGATTCTGACCCGCGGAGGCACGATCCTCGGCACATCCCGTCAGCCGTTTAAACTGATGCGCGAGCCTGATGAGAACGGACTCGACAAGGTTGAGGCCATGAAGCAGAATTACTACAAGCTGAATCTGGACTGCCTTGTGATTCTCGGCGGCAACGGCACGCAGAAGACAGCCAATCTGCTGGCGGAGGAGGGGCTGAATATCATCCATCTTCCGAAGACGATTGACAATGATATCTACGGCACCGACATGACCTTCGGCTTTTACAGCGCAGTCAATATTGCAACCAATGCGATCGACTGCATCCACACGACAGCATCCTCGCATAACCGTGTCTTCATTGTAGAGGTTATGGGTCACAAGGTCGGATGGCTGACGCTTTATTCCGGTATTGCCGCGGGCGCCGATGTCATTCTGATTCCGGAAATTCCGTATGATATCAATAAGGTCGTTGATGCCATCAACAAGAGGAAGGCACGCGGCAGCAACTTCACCATCCTTGCCGTAGCCGAGGGCGCGATTCCGAAGGAGATCGCAGCACTTCCGAAGAAGGAAATGAAGAAGAGCATGGACAAAATCCTGCAGAAGTATCCGTCCATTTCCTACAAGATTGCCGAGGATCTGCAGGCTGCGACCGGCACGGAGATCCGTGTGACCGTTCCCGGCCACATGCAGAGAGGCGGAAGCCCGTGTCCTTACGACCGTATTCTTTCCACGAGGATCGGTTCGGAATGCGCACAGCTCATTCTTGACAAACAGTATGGTTATATGGTAGCTCTTGTAAACGGCAAGATCAAAAAGGTGCCGCTGAAGGATGTGGCCGGCAAGCTGAAGACGGTGGATCCGAAGTGCCAGGAGATCGAGGACGCGAAGAGAATGGGAATTTCGTTCGGCGACTGACAGATAGTCGGACGTGAGACGGCGGGATCCGGATGTTTCGGAGACCGCCGCTGTTTTTCAGAAGAAATGCGGGTGGATCATTGAGCTATCAGGCACTTTACAGAAAATTCCGGCCGAAAACCTTCGGGGAGGTTAAGGGACAGGATCATATCATCACCACGCTGAGAAATCAGCTGAAGACCGGCAGGATCGGACACGCCTATCTGTTCTGCGGGACAAGAGGCACCGGCAAGACGACCGTGGCGAAGATTTTTGCGAGAGCGGTGAACTGCCCGAATCCGGCAGAGGACGGCAGCCCCTGCAATGAGTGTGATCTCTGTACCGATATCCTGAACGGCGTTTCTCCGAATGTGATCGAGATCGATGCCGCGTCGAACAACGGCGTGGATAATGTGCGTCAGATCCGCGAGGAAGTGACCTACCGGCCGACACAGGGAAAGTACAAGGTGTACATCATTGATGAGGTGCACATGCTTTCGACCGGCGCTTTCAATGCGCTGCTGAAAACGCTGGAGGAACCGCCGGAATACGTGATTTTTATCCTCGCGACAACCGAGGTCAACAAAATCCCGATCACGATTCTTTCCCGCTGTCAGCGCTATAATTTTCACCGGATCACCATCGATACCATTGCGGACAGGCTCCGCGAACTGCTGAATATCGAAGGCGTGAAGGCGGAGGACCGGGCCATCCGGTACATTGCAAAGGCGGCGGACGGTTCCATGCGTGACGCGCTGAGCCTGCTGGATCAGTGCATCGCATTTTATCTGGGGCAGGAACTGACATACGAAAACGTGCTGAAGGTGCTCGGCACCGTGGACACGGATACGTTCAGCCGGCTGCTCCGCGGCGTTATTGCCGGTGACGTGGCGGGAAGCATAAGGATCCTGCATGATATTATTCAGGACGGCCGCGAGATAGGACAGTTTGTCACCGACTTTATCTGGTATCTGCGCAATCTGCTCCTGGTGCAGAATTCAGACGATAATCTTGAAGATGTGCTCGACGTATCTCAGGAAAATCTGAAGCAGCTTAAGGAAGAGAGCACCATGATCGATACGAACGGTCTGATGCGGTATATCCGTATTCTCTCTGATGTGTCGGGAAGGATCAGATTTGCACCGCAGAAGCAGGTACTGGTGGAAACGGCGCTGATCCGGCTGTGCCGGCCCGAAATGGATACCGATATGGAGGGCATTCTGGACAGAATCAGAGTCCTCGAACAGAAGGTGGAGCACGGGATTGCTGTCCGTGCGCCGGCGGACGGTGCACCGCTGAATGATGACGCGCCGCCGGAGAAGAAGAAAGATCCGCCGAAGGCTGCGGCGCCGGAGGATCTCAGACAGATCCGGTCGAAATGGGGAAGAATCCGGGCGGAGCTTCCCGAGGGACTGAGCAGGACATATCTGAAGGACAGCGTTCCGGCATATGACGGAGAGACGGGAGCAAACAAACTGTATCTGCCGGTAAAGGACGCGATCGCCTGTGATTATCTGAACAGGAAGGAGCACATGGCGGAGATCACGGATGTGATCGCCCGTGTGACGGGATTTGCTGTTGCGGCTGAGGCGGTCGTCAGAGGATCCGACAGCAGCAGGAAGATGGAAGAAGTGCCGCTTGCCGATCTCATTGCCTCGGAAATCGATATGGAAGTCGATACGGAAGACGATGACGAACCGGATGAACGGCCGTACGGGAATGAGCGGCAGAGCAGTCCGGATGAAGAGGGCCCGGATGAAGAGGGCCCGGATGAAGACGATCCGGACGAAGACGATCCGGACGACGAAGAAGAACCGGACGAAGAAGAGCCGGACACATAAGGGCCGGCGGAACAGGATCCGCGGAGGCGGACAGAACGGAGGATTCATAAAATGAGTCGAAGAGGTGGATTTCAGGGTATACCCGGCAGTGCAAACAATATGATGAAGCAGGCACAGCGTCTGCAGCGTCAGATGGAGCAGCAGCAGAAGGAACTCGAGGAGAAGGAGTTCACCGCGACTGCCGGCGGCGGTGCGGTTGAAGTGACCGTGACCGGAAAACGGCAGGTGACCGGGGTCAGGATCGCCCCTGAAGCCGTGGACCCCGATGATGTGGAGATGCTTCAGGATATGATCGCCGCCGCATGTAATGAGGCGCTGAAAAAAGTGGACGACGAACAGGCGGCCAATATGAGCCGGATGACCGGAGGACTGGGAGGTCTGCCCTTCTGATGGAATACTACAGCAGCCATATCAGCCGGCTGATCGAACAGCTCGGCCGCCTTCCCGGCATCGGCCCGAAGTCGGCTCAGAGACTGGCGTTCCATATTATTTCCATGCCGAAGGATCAGGTGAAGGAACTCGCGGATGCCATCACGGATGCCAGAGAAAACGTGCGTTACTGCAAAATCTGCGGGACACTGACAGATCAGGAGATCTGCCCGATCTGTTCGGACCCTTCCAGAGACCACCGGCAGATCATGGTGGTGGAGAATTCGAGAGATCTGGCCGCCTATGAGAAAACGCAGAAATATTCCGGCGTCTATCATGTACTTCACGGGGCAATTTCCCCGATGATGGGCATCGGGCCGGAGGACATCCGGCTGAAGGAACTGATGCAGCGGCTCGAGGGCGATGTCAGAGAAGTGATCATCGCGACCAATTCTTCCCTGGAGGGAGAAACAACGGCAATGTACATCAGCAAGCTGATCAAACCGACCGGCATCAAAGTGACAAGGATCGCGAGCGGTGTGCCCGTCGGCGGTGATCTGGAATATATTGATGAAGTGACGCTTCTGCGGGCGCTCGAGGGAAGAACGGAACTCTGATACACGCATGATGGATGAAGAAAAGAACAGAACGGCCGTGAATACGGAGGAACCCGATGCAGCTGTCAGTACGGATAACGCCGGAACAGCTGTGAATACGGAGGAAACCGGGACAGCCGGAAAACTGAATAAAGACGCGGCTCCTGAAGAAAAGCCCGCGGCCTCTTCAGAAAAAACAGAGCGGCGGTTATCGGGGAAAGCGAGGCTTGCGCATCAGAATGCGCCTCAGTCAGATCAGGAAGGGAAGCGGCCGGAGCAGGAAACACCGCAGGTGCACCTCAGCACCCCGGAGGAGACGGAGGCAAGAAAACAGTGGTTTTCGGGTCTTCCCGCCGGAATGCTTTCCTATGTCATCATTATTGCGGCTGTCCTGATCGGCGTATTTGCGGTTTCATTCATTACGGGACACTGGAAATATCACGGCTACCGCGTGATCTATACGAAAACCCAGGAAGACACCGTTTCCGCGGATTACTGCAGCGTTGAAGACAGCATTCTCAGATACGGAACGGACGGCGCATCTCTGATGGACCGGAACGGTGAGATCCTCTGGGATGTGAGCTATTCGATGTCGGAACCGGATGTGGCCCTGCGTGGACGTACCATCGCGATCTATGATACGGCCGGTTCCGATATTGTGATCTGCGACAAAACGGGGCAGATCGGCACCGCTTCGGCAAACCGGCCGGTTGTCAAGGCCGAGGTGAGCAGCAGCGGAAATGTGGCGGCGATAGAGGAAGACAGCGCCAATGCGTATATTGAATACTATGCGCTGAACGGAAAACAGATTGCGGAGATCAAGACGTCTCTCGACAATCCGGGTTATCCGCTTGATCTGGCCCTGTCGGAGGACGGAAACCTGATCGCCGTTTCTTACCTTTCAGTGAGCGGAGGACAGCAGCAGACCTCCGTCAGAATCTACAGCTTCGGAAGCGCCGGCCAGAGTCAGATGGACAACCAGATCGGCGAGTTTGACTACACCGGAAAAATCATCCCCGAGCTCGACTATCTCGAGGGTTCAGATCTCCTTGCCTTTTCGGATGACGGTTTCACCCTGTTTTCCGGCAGCACTGTTCCCAAAGAAGGGAAGACGGTTACTGTGACGGGAGATATCCGGAGTGCCTTCTGCGATGAAGCCCATATCGGTCTGATCACAGAAGCGGATGAAGGGTATACCCTCCACGTATATAACGCGGACGGGAGGCAGAGTCTGGAAAAGGATTTCGACTATTCCTATCAGACGATGGATTACACGGACGGTGAAGTTACATTATATAATAACAGCGCCTTCTGCGTGTACAGTCTCAGCGGTGTTCTGAAATTCGACGGAAGCTATAAAGGATCAGTATCCTTCATTTTCTCTCTCGGCCGTCACCGCTACGGTGTCGTGCGCGAGGGCGGCATGGACCTGATTCAGCTGGGATAAGGGCGGAGAAAGCCCGTAAATACGCAGGAATCACGCTTGACGCACTGACGCGCCGATGGTATAGTTTATTGAGTTGTCTTCAGACGAGGGCGAACGGCGTGTGCAGTGAATGGCAGACTGCAGCTGAATCGAAGCATCTGAAGCTGCAGTATATGATACAAAGAATTTTAGATGGAAAATGGAGGATTTTACGATCATGAGTGTCAGCGTAGAAAATCTGGAGAAGAACATGGCAAAGTTAACCGTTGAGGTTCCGGCAGAGGAATTCGAGAAAGCGGTTCAGAATGTATATCTTCGCCAGAAGAAAAATATCAGCATCCCGGGTTTCCGTAAGGGCAAAGCACCGAGACAGCTGATCGAGAAGATGTACGGCGAGGGGATTTTCTTCGAGGATGCGGCTAATGATCTTCTTCCGAAGTCATATGGCGATGCTGCGAAGGAAAGCGGTCTGGATATCGTCTCCGCACCGGAGATCAGTGTAACCCAGATCGGCAAAGGCAAGTCCTTTATCTTCACGGCAGAAGTAGCCGTAAAGCCGGAAGTAACACTGGGACAGTACAAGGGCGTTGAGGTTCCGAAGACCGATACGACGGTCACCGATGAGGATCTCCAGAAGAGACTGGAGCAGGAGCAGCAGAAGAACAGCCGCACCGTGACGCTGGAAGCTGATCAGGAGGCTGCAAAGGACGATACCGTGACACTCGACTTTGAGGGCAAAGTTGACGGCAGGGCGTTCGAAGGCGGTTCCGCAAAGAACCAGAAGCTGAAGCTTGGCTCCAATACGTTCATTCCGGGATTCGAGGATCAGCTGATCGGCGTTAAGAGCGGCGAGACAAAGGAAATTCATGTTACCTTCCCGGAGGATTATCATGCCGAGGAACTCAGAAGCAAGGATGCGGTATTCACCTGTGAAATCCACAGCATCGAGCGCACGGAGCTTCCGGAGATCGATGACGATTTTGCTTCCGACGCAGGATTTGATTCTCTCGACGCTTATAAGGAAGATCTGAAGAAGCAGCTTCAGGATGAGAAGAACAAGGCGGCAGAGCAGGCAAAGAAGGACAACGGACTTTCAAAGGCAGCATCCAATGCCGAGATGGATATTCCGGAGGCCATGCTCAATACCCGTGCCGATGAAATGATCGACAACTTCGCAAGAAGACTGGAAAGCCAGGGCATGAGCTTCGATCAGTATATGAAGTATACCGGCGCAGACCGCAACACCATGAGAGATCAGGTAAAGCCTCAGGCGAAGATTCAGATCCGCAATGAGCTGGTTCTTGAAAAAATCGCCGATACCGAGAATCTTGAGGTTTCTGACGACGAGCTGAGCAGTGAGATCGCTGATATGGCGAAATCCTACAATGTAAAGGCCGAGGATATGGAGAAGATGCTCGGCGACGATCAGAAGGATATCATCCGCAAAGATCTGAGACTTCAGAAGGCAGCGGATCTGATCGGAAAGAACGCAGTCGAGGTTGAGAAGGCTGAGGAGGAGGCTCCGGCAGAAGAGGCTTCGGACAAGGCTGAGGACAGCAAAGAAGAGTAATCAGAGAGATTTTTCCGAAAGGAGTACTGAATGCCATTAATTCCTTATGTCATTGAGCAGACAGGCCGTGGCGAGAGAAGCTACGATATTTATTCCAGACTGCTGAAGGACAGAATTATTTTTCTCGGCGATGAGGTGACCGACGAGTCGGCCAATATCATCGTAGCTGAGCTGCTGTTCCTTGAGGCGGAGGATCCTGAGAAGGATATCCATCTCTATATCAACAGCCCGGGAGGATCGGTGACAGCGGGCATGGCGATCTACGATACCATGCATTACATCAAGTGCGATGTGTCGACGATCTGCATCGGCATGGCGGCCAGCATGGGGGCATTCCTGCTTGCCGGCGGTACAAAAGGCAAGAGACTGGCACTTCCGAATGCTGAGATCATGATTCATCAGCCTTCCGGCGGAGCTAAGGGCAAGGCGACGGATATTGAAATCGTGGCTGAGCAGATTCTGAAGATAAAGAAGCGCATGAACGAAATCCTTGCGGCAAATACCGGACAGCCGCTGGAAAAAGTTCAGCACGATACGGAACTCGATAACTACATGACAGCCGAAGAGGCGAAAGAGTACGGTCTTGTTGATAAGGTGATCACGAGCCGTACGGCCTGATTCGGAGGAAAAGGGTGTTGCAGAAAACGGAAGAATCCGGAGTGCGATGCCCTTCTTGTGTGTACAGACCTGTTTATGAAGAAGGAGAAATATAAGATTCCATGGCAGGAAAAATAAGTGATAACAAGATCAGATGCTCTTTCTGCGGAAAGACCGAGGATCAGGTGCGCAAGCTGATCGCCGGACCGCAGGGAGCCTATATCTGCGATGAGTGCATCAGCATCTGTTCTGAAATTATCGATGAGGAATTTCAGGATATTCCGTCGGATTCCGGCGAGATCAACCTGATGACCCCGGCAGAAATTCATGACTTTCTGGATGATTATGTGATCGGTCAGGAAGAGGCCAAGAAGGTTCTTTCCGTAGCCGTTTACAATCATTACAAGAGAATTCTGTATCAGAACAGCTCTGATGTCGAACTGCAGAAGAGCAATATCCTGATGCTCGGACCGACAGGATCCGGCAAGACGCTGCTGGCGCAGACACTGGCAAGAATGCTGAACGTACCCTTTGCCATCGCCGATGCGACGACACTGACCGAGGCCGGATACGTAGGTGAGGATGTGGAGAACATCCTCCTCAAGCTGATCCAGGCAGCGGATTATGATATTGAGCGTGCAGAGCACGGCATCATTTACATTGACGAGATTGATAAAATCACCAGAAAGTCGGAAAATCCTTCCATCACGAGGGATGTCTCCGGTGAGGGTGTACAGCAGGCACTGCTGAAGATTGTCGAGGGCACCATCGCGAATGTTCCGCCGCAGGGCGGAAGAAAGCACCCTCATCAGGAATTCCTGCAGATCGACACCTCCAATATCCTTTTCATCTGCGGCGGCGCATTTGAGGGACTGGAAAAGGTGATCGAGACCAGAAAGGATACGAAGAGCCTCGGTTTTGATGCAGATCTGGGCATCCGCAATACGGAGGATATCGGACAGGTGCTGAAAGAAGTGATGCCGGAGGATCTTGTGAAGTTCGGTATCATTCCCGAGCTGGTCGGCCGTCTGCCGATTGTTGTAACACTCAACGGTCTGGACAAAGATGCTCTTGTGAACATCCTGAAGGAGCCGAAGAATTCGCTGGTGAAGCAGTATACGAGACTGCTTGAGATGGACGGCGTGAAGCTGACCTTCGATGATGATGCGCTTGAGGCAATGGCTGAGGAAGCGGTTCGCCGGAAGACAGGCGCCAGAGGTCTTCGCTCCATCATGGAGAACACCATGATGGATGTCATGTACGATACGCCTTCCGACAACACCATTGTCGGATGCCATGTGACAAGGGAGTCCGTGACAGAGGGCAAGATGCCGGAGCTTATTCACGGTGAGATGAAACAGCCGGCCAGAAAGACCGTCAAGACAAAGAAAAGACGCTCAAGCCAGCCGGCCTGAGAAAAAATAACTGGAAATCCGGCCCGGAGCCAGGAAAGCAGTTGTGCTTCCGGCTTCGGGCATTTTGGTAAATGAGGTAATTATGATCATCAGAGAGGCATCTCTTGATATTGTGTGCGGACCGACCAGTACGCTCCCTGCAACGGGGCAGCCGGAAATCGCGTTCGCCGGCAGATCCAATGTCGGAAAATCATCCCTGATCAATGCACTGCTGAACCGGAAGTCGCTGGCCCGCACCAGCGCCTCACCGGGCAAGACGCAGACGATCAATTTTTATCATGTCAACAGCAGTTTTTATCTGGTTGATCTGCCGGGCTACGGCTATACGACGGCATCACCTGCTGTCCGTCAGTCCTGGGGGAGAATGATCGAACGTTATCTGAACCGGTCAGAGACACTGAAAGACGTGTTTCTTCTGGTGGATATCCGGCATGAACCGAACGCCAATGACCGTCAGATGTATGACTGGATCGTCTCAAAGGGCATCAGGCCTTCTGTTATTGCGACAAAAGCCGATAAAGTCCGTCCGGGGCAGATCACAAAACAGCTGGAGATCTGCAGGAAGGCACTCGGTATGGGAGAAGAGGAACCGCTGATTCCTTTTTCCGCGCAGACAAAGCGGGGAAGAGATGAGATATGGGAGCGGATCGGCTTTCTGCTCTGATATCGGGTTTTCCGCAGGCAGCAGGGCTCTCTTCTGTGTCAGCGTTCAGATCATGAATTTTGCAGAAAAAACAGCCGGACAGTGAGAAAAATGATGGAAAACAGCATAACTGAAGAAAATAAGAAAGAAGATCGCGACATTATCCGCGTTGACGATGTGCGGTACGATTATCAGACGTACGCGGATGACGGTGAAGAGGCAGAGGTGACGCATGCCATCCGGGGTGTGGATCTGCAGATCCGTGACGGTGAGTTTGCCGCCATTCTCGGTCATAACGGGAGCGGCAAGTCGACGCTGGCCAAGCATCTCAATGCCCTGCTTCTTCCGACGGAAGGCGCCGTCTGGGTGACCGGGATGAATACGGCCGATGATGAGCACCTCTGGGATATCCGTCAGAATGCGGGTATGGTCTTTCAGAATCCGGATAACCAGATTGTGGCCTCCGTGGTAGAGGAAGATGTGGGTTTCGGTCCCGAGAACATCGGTGTGCCGACGGACGAGATCTGGACACGGGTCGGAGAGGCGCTGGAGAAAACGGGCATGACCGCCTACAGGGAGCATTCTCCGAACAGGCTTTCCGGCGGCCAGAAGCAGCGTGTGGCAATCGCCGGCGTGATGGCCATGAAGCCGCGCTGCATTATCCTCGATGAGCCGACGGCCATGCTGGATCCGAACGGACGCAAGGAAGTGATCCATGCGGTCCGGGAACTCAACCGGAAAGAAGGCGTGACGGTTATTCTGATCACGCACTACATGGAAGAGGTGATCCATGCCGACAGGATTTTTATCATGGATGAGGGAAAGCTTGTCATGCAGGGCACGCCGAGGGAGATTTTTTCTCAGGTGGAAAAACTGCAGGAGCTGCGGCTCGATGTGCCGCAGGTGACGCGCCTGGCGCATCTGCTGCGGAAGGACGGACTGGATATCCCGGAGGGGATTCTGACAAGAAAGGAACTGGTCAGGGCTGTCTGCCGCATCGCCGGTCTGGCCGACCGGCATGTGGAACGGCGCGGAACGGCCGCGGACCCGGATCAGGTAACGGTCATTCAGGACCAGATGAGGTGATCGCATGAGTCTGAAACTGGATCATGTCTATTATACATACAGCGAGGGAACGGCATATCAGATGCATGCGCTGAAGGATGTGTCACTGGAAATCCCGGACGGACAGTTTGTCGGCATTATCGGTCATACCGGCAGCGGAAAATCGACGCTCATTCAGCATTTTAATGCCCTGATGAAGCCGTCCTCCGGCACGGTGAGCTGGAACGGAGAGGATATCTGGGGCGAGGGCTACGACAGAAGGAAGCTCAGATTTCATGTCGGGCTGGTTTTCCAGTATCCGGAATATCAGCTTTTTGAGGAGGATGTGCTTACCGATGTGAAGTTCGGCCCGAAAAATCAGGGACTTTCGCCGGAGGAGCAGGAGGCGCGCGCCGTGGAGGCACTGAAACTGACCGGGGTGCCGGAGGACCTGTTTAAAAAATCTCCGTTTGACCTGTCGGGCGGGCAGAAGCGCAGAGTGGCCATTGCCGGTGTGCTGGCGATGAATCCGGATATGCTTGTGCTTGATGAGCCGACGGCGGGGCTGGATCCGAAGGGCCGGGACGAGATTCTCGACCAGATCAGCAGCCTTCATGAGCAGCGCGGCATCACCGTTGTGCTGGTGTCTCACAGCATGGAGGATGTCGCCCGGTATGTGAAGCGGCTGATCGTGATGAACCGCGGAGAAAAGGCATTTGACGATACGCCGGAGAATGTGTTCGATCATTATCTGGAGCTTGAACAGATGGGGCTTGCCGCGCCTCAGATGACGTATCTGATGCACGAATTAAGAGAGAACGGCCTTGAAGTCGATGTTCACGCCGATACGGTGGAAGAAGCGGAGCAATCGATTCTGGCCGCACTCGGCAGGAGTTGAATTCATGGATAAAAATCTTACGATAGGCCAGTATTATCCGGCGGATTCCGTCATTCATAAACTGGACCCGAGAGTCAAACTGATCGGAACGCTTCTGTATATCATTTCACTGTTCCTTTTTCACACCTGGGGTTATGTGCTGGGCGTGGGATTTCTGGCAGTCATGATCATTCTGTCCAGGGTTCCTTTCCTTTACATGCTGCGCGGCGTGAAAACCATCTGGCTCATTCTTGTGCTGACCATGGTCTTCAATCTGTTCCTCACGCAGGGAACCATCCTGTGGCAGGCGGGGATTTTTAAAATTACGTACGAGGGTCTCAGCATGGCGGTTCAGCTGGGCATCCGGCTCGTGGCCCTGATCCTCGGTGCATCGATCATGACGCTGACGACCACTCCGAACAAACTGACCGACGGCATGGAGTCGCTGTTCAGACCGCTGAAGGTGGTGCATGTGCCGGTGCATGAGATTGCGATGATGATGTCCATCGCCCTTCGTTTCATCCCGATTCTGATGGAGGAGACGGACAAAATCAAGAAGGCACAGATGGCCAGAGGGGCTGATTTTGAATCGGGTAATCTGATCACCAAGGCAAAGGCGATGGTTCCGCTGCTGGTGCCCCTGTTTGTATCGGCCTTCCGCAGAGCCAATGACCTTGCGATGGCGATGGAGGCAAGGTGCTATCACGGCGGTGAGGGACGGACACAGATGAAGCCGCTTCGCTATGAGAGCCGCGACTATGTGGCGCTTGCCGTGCTGCTTGCTTATTTCGGCGCTTCCATTGCCGTTCACGCAGCGCTCGGCTGGTGAATGCCGGCCGATGATGCCGGATGAAGCGTGCCCCTGACACATTCTTGAGGACGGTAACAGAGGAATACAGCGCCCGGGAAATCTGACATGAAGAGAATTCTGCTGAAAATCGCATATGACGGAACGAATTACTGCGGCTTTCAGGTCCAGCCGAACGGGATCACGGTACAGGAAGTGCTGAACCGTGCCGTTTCAGATCTGACCGGCGTGCCGACGAAGACGATCGGTGCCAGCAGGACGGATGCGGGTGTGCATGCGCTGGGCAATGCAGCCGTTTTTGATACGGACGCGAGGATGGACGGCTCGAAGTATGCCTTTGCACTGAATGCACGTCTGCCGGAGGACATACGGATTGTGGGATCACGTGAGGTCCCGCTGTCCTTCCATCCGCGGTACACGACGACCGTCAAGACCTATGAATACCATATTCTGAACAGCCGTTTCCCGGATCCGACGAAACGGCTGTATTCGCTGTTCTGCTACTATCATCTTGATACCGGAAAAATGCGGGAGGCACTGAAAGCGCTGGAGGGTACCCATGATTTCAGAAGCTTCCAGTCATCCGCTGAGACCCGGCCGGACAAAAATACCGTCCGCACGATTTACCGGGCGGAGCTGATCTCAGAAGATGGACCGGCGGATGCCTTTCGCGGCATGATGACAGTCAGGCTCTGCGGCAGCGGCTTTCTTTACAATATGGTCCGCATTATCGCCGGTACGGTCATCGACATCGGCCGCGGCAAAATCCCTGCGGATGCCATGCCCGGCATCATCGCGGCAGAGGACCGCGGCGCGGCGGGACCGACGGCACCGCCTCACGGGCTGGTGCTGAAGGAGATACGATATCCGGAACTGGAGGGAAAATGAGCTGCGGCCATCGGGTGTATCACCCTTTTCCGCTGCTGCGTTCTGACAGGTACTGTTCACTCTTTGCCAGCCACTGTCACACATGGAGACTTCCAGCCTCGACACGCTCTCGCTTGTCCTCGGCGTAGCGGTGATAGGTGTGAGAACTCAGCAATGCTGAGTTCTCACACTGTCGCGGCGTTCGCCACACTCGCACACTTCGTGAGCGGATGTGGCTCACTGCTCGCGTAAATTCGTCCTTCGCTACGCTCGGACTCATTAACCACCGACGCCTGCGGAGGTCTCGGCTTGGGAGTCTCCATGTGTTCCGTGGCTCTGGCGACGTCTGAACTGTAACTTCTGACACAGCCGGAAAGAGAAAAGCGCTTGACAACCGGCGCCGCTTCTCTTATTATATTCAAGTGTGTGACGCGGTCAGGCACTTTTTCTGTGTCCTCCCAAACACGGACAGAGTACCGGCCATACGGACAGTGGCGCCGCCTTGCACCAGGACAGATTATGACATTACAGGTTGCTTTTTGGAGGTTAAACCATGAATACATATATGGCTAATCCGGAAAAGGTCGAGAAGAAGTGGTATGTAGTCGACGCATCCGGACAGACCCTTGGCCGTCTTGCGGCAGGCGTTGCGAGCGTGCTCAGAGGAAAGAATAAACCGGAGTTTACTCCGAACGTAGATACCGGCGATTATGTCATTGTTATCAATGCAGAGAAGATCAAAGTTACCGGAAAGAAGCTTGATCAGAAGGTTTATTACAGACATTCTGATCACATCGGAAGTCTGAAAGAGACTACCCTCCGCGAGATGCTGGAGAAGCATCCGGAGAGAGTGATTGAGAAAGCCGTAAAGGGCATGCTTCCGAAGGGACCTCTGGGAAGAGAAATGTACACAAAACTTCATGTTTATGCCGGACCTGATCATCCGCATGCAGCTCAGAAGCCGGAAGTGCTTACATTCTAAGGAGGGGTAAAGAGAAATGGCTAACAAATATTACGGAACAGGAAGAAGAAAAAAATCCGTTGCCAGAGTTTACCTCGCACCGGGTACTGGCAAGATCACAGTAAATAAGAGAGATATCGAGGAGTATTTTGGCCTTGAGACGCTGAAGACGATCGTTCGTCAGCCGCTTGTTGCAACAGACAACGCTGACAAGTTCGATGTCATCGTCACCGTTCGCGGCGGCGGCTTCACCGGTCAGGCAGGTGCGATCCGCCACGGTATCGCACGTGCTCTTCTTCAGGCAGATGAAGAGAACAGAGCGGTTCTGAAGAGCAATGGCTATCTCACCCGTGATCCGAGAATGAAAGAGCGTAAGAAATACGGTCTCAAAAAGGCACGTCGCGCTCCGCAGTTCAGCAAACGATAAATTTTATCTTTGTGTATACAGGGACCCTGAAGGAATCTTCAGGGTCTTTTTGTGTGGAAAAATCAGCGCGTGCGGGAAATTCAGCATACAGATCAGGGAACGGACGGTACTCTGGTAACAGATTCCGAAAACTGTCCCTCCCGGAAGCACTGTTTCAGACAGCTTTGCTTTTTTGTCCCAACGATTCCGTGCGGATAGATTAGACTTTTTCAGGGGGTGTCCGTATAATTGATATCGTGATTTTTATTACAGGGAGGTTCAGAGATGGCAAATGCAATAGCATACGCAGCCGAGAAAACGGCGTTCAGTCTTGTTCTCGACCAGGCGATTAAAACAGCAAGTAAAGATGGCGGATATATCAAGGTTCTCAATACGGCTGAGAAGTTTCTGGGAGACGTATGGGGACACGCGGCGTTTGACCGTCTCCGCTCTACCTTTGCACCGGGAGAAAAATACGCGAATTTCTTTGACCGCATTCTCCGTGATGTAGATACGGATGTCGTCAAGGGTCTGTTCATGGCTTTCGGTTTCAATGCCGGCTATGTAGGATATCATGATGCGCGCAAGAATGAAAAGAAATACAATATCAATATTCCGTGGGTTATTCTTTTTGACCCCACTTCAGCATGCAACCTTCACTGCACGGGCTGCTGGGCTTCTGAGTACAGCCGTACGCTGAATCTTTCGTATGACGATCTGGACAGAATCGTTACGGAAGGCAAGGCGCTTGGAACAAGAGGATATGTGCTGACCGGTGGTGAGCCGATGTGCCGCAAGAAGGATATCGTGAAGCTCGCAAAGAAGCACAGCGACTGCGGTTTCATGATTTTTACAAACGGAACACTGGTGGATCAGCAGTTCTGCGACGACATGAGAGACTGCAAGAATATTGTGCTGTCCATGTCCGTTGAGGGACTTGAGGATGCGACGGATAACCGCCGCGGCCAGGGTGTGTTCCAGAAGGTTATGAACACCATGGATCTGCTCCACAGAAATAAACTTCCCTATGGTGTATCCATCTGCTATACCAGACAGAACTACAAAGCCGTTACCAGCGATGAGTTCCTTGATTTCATGATCGACAAGGGCGTACTGTTCGGATGGTACTTCCACTTCATGCCGACCGGCAATGACACGACGATGGATCTGGTTCCGACACCGGAGCAGCGTGAGTATATGTATCACAGGATCCGTGATATCCGCGGCTACCACGGCGGAAAGGAAATCTTCCTGATGGATTTCCAGAACGACGGCGAGTGGGTAAACGGATGTATCGCAGGCGGCAAGTCCTACTGCCATATCAACCCGAACGGCGATGTGGAGCCGTGCGTATTTATTCATTATTCAAGCGCGAACATCCACGACAAGAGCCTTCTGGAGTGCCTGCAGCAGCCGCTCTTCAGACAGTACCGTGCGAATATGCCGTACAATGAGAACCTTCTTCGTCCGTGCCCGATGCTTGAGAATCCGGCAAAGCTGCGCAAGATGGTTCATGAGTCCGGTGCGGTTTCAACCGATATGCAGGATCCGGAGGACGTCGATCATCTGACCCACAAGGTTGAGGATTACGCAAAGGCCTGGGCACCGGTAGCCGAGAAGCTCTGGGCTTCCGATCATCCGGGATATGTACCGAAGACCATGGATCAGATCACGGGTATCGAGGATGAATAATTCCGTCTCTGAACACGGAGATCTGATAAAACAGCATACGGTGTGACATCATGCGTCTCTCCGGGGGCAATACCGCGGGGAGGCGCTTTTTTTACGCCGGTCCGGCCCGGGGCTGACCTCTCTGCTTCTGATACGCCGGTAAGAACGGAAACTGATTCCCTGAACGGATCTGAGGCCGGGGCAGACCGGATCTGAGGCCGGGGCAGACCGGATCTGAGGCCGGGGGCAGACGTTGACGAAAATGGCACCGGATGATAAGGTAGAAGTTAATTTTGAAGGGAGCTGCGGCCGCATAAGGCCGGAAAATATATGATTGATAAGGGACTGAGTTTCACTGCACTGTCACTGGCGGCGGTTCTCTGGCTGGCCGGCTGCGGTTCAGTGGCGTCATCCGGAGATACCGAATCGCTTTCGGAACGCTCGGAATCCTATCTCTATGATGGGACCGGGTCTGTTTCTGAGGAGCCGATTCCGGCTGATATGGCATATCCTTATAACAGCAGTGCTTTTGTACTGAATGATGTCGGTGACATGACCTACACGGATACGGCCTCCTATACGTACCGGGACGGCATTGATGTGTCCTCCTACTGCGGTGATATCGACTGGAATGCGGTCAGAAATGCCGGCTATGAGTTTGTGTTCATCAGGATCGGATACCGGGGTTATGAGAGCGGCCAGATCTGTGAGGATGAAAAATTCGAGGAATACTACAGCGGAGCCGTGACCGCGGGCCTCGATGTGGGTGTTTATTTCTTCTCCCAGGCAGTGGATGAAAGCGAGGCCGCAGAAGAGGCGGATTTTGTCAGAGATACGCTGAACGGCAGAGCGCTTCAGCTGCCGGCGGCGATTGACATTGAGCAGGCTGATGATGAGAATGTCCGGACGGACGGCATGTCCGGTGATGAATTTACGGCCAATGTACTGGCCTACAGCAGCGCGATCCGGAAAGCCGGATATGAACCGCTTGTTTACACCAACCTGTACGGTCAGACCTTTATGCTGAATATGCATAAGCTGGATGGGATTCCGATCTGGTTTTCCGGTTTTGACGCGGTGCCGAATACAGAGTATACGTTTGATTACTGGCAGTACAGCAGTACCGGTACGGTGGACGGAATCATCGGTAATGCGGATCTGGATATTCAGATGATCCCCGCGGGGGAGAGTACGTCTGATAACAGTGATACGTCCATGGTCCCGGTAGAGGATGCCTCCGAGGAGCAGACGCTGGTGGGACAGTAATCCCGCGGGTATCACGGGATGCCGGGCCGCTGTCAGGATTTTTCTTCCTGAAGTGCCTCGGTGAGCGCCCGGGAGAGCTGGTCCGGGCATGAGGTGTTCCTGAATCCGCAGGTTGTCCCTTTCAGGATGCCGGCAACCTCTGCCGCCGGTTTCCCTTCAATGAGACGGCTGATGCCCTTCAGGTTTCCGTTGCAGCCTCCGACAAAATGTACGTTGGAGACAATGCCGTCACTGAGGTCAAAATCAATCTGCTGTGAGCAGGTTCCTCTTGTGCGATAGGTATGATGCATGGTGATGCTCCTTTCTGATGACCCTTCTTATGCTCTATTCATTTGCTGTATTCATTTCCTGTTTTTCTTTTCTCTCAGCCATTCAGAAATGCTGAAATTCCTCCGGCTGTCATGCCGGTTTCACAATGATTCTGTCATGTCCGGCAGATCCGTGACCTGCCGCAGTACGGCGTCGGGGTGGTCGACGGTACCGAATCCGTAGGAAGCCCAGATGAATCCGATATGTCCGCCGGTTCCGAGTGCGCTGTCCGCCTGACGGGCCGCGTCACAGTCCGCCTGGATGTCGCCGATATAAAAGGCGTGCTTCAGATGATGGCGTTCAGCCATGATCCGTGTGTTGTCAGCCTTCAGCAGCGAGGTGTCCCCGGGGCAGAGATGATCTTCAAAGTACGGGCCGAGACCGGTGACGTCAAAAAAAGTCTCGATATATCCGGCCTGACAGTTGCTGACAACAAAGCTGGGGATTCCTTTTTTCTTCAGCTTCTTCAGGACGTCTTCTAGCCCTTCAAAAGGACGGGGACGTTTTTCGGACAGTGTCCGGTTTTCGATGTCAAACCAGAGAGGCAGAAGGCGGTTCCGCTCCTCAGCCGGGGTATCAGGATACAGATCATTCAGAATCACATCCAGCGGTCTGCCGAATTCTCTTCTGAGATCGTCGGCGGTGACATGTTCACCTGAACCGCCGCCTGCCGGATGATGCAGTTTCAGGAGCGGCCTGCCGGATCCGGCCAGCCTGCTGTTTTCACCTGCCATGACCTGGTCCCAGGCTTCTGCGACAGCCGGTGTGCAGTCCCAGAGTGTGCCGTCCACATCCCAGATGATGCCATCTGTTTTCAGTCTGTTCTTCAATCGGATATCCTTTCTGCCGTGTGTGGCACGCGAAGCGCGCGTGTCAGTCTGATGAGCACACGAATGCCTGTCCGCGTGCGCGTTCATTGTAGCAGTTTCAGCTGTCGTCTTCCACAAAATTTTTACAAATAACCCTGAAAAAGAGATATACTGTACAGGCAGTGGAGCACGCAGGGCGTGTGTTAAAGATTATTTTCTCATCTTTCCGGCAGAGGCCGGATCTATCGGAGAAATCTGGAAATATGATCTATAACCTGTATCTGAATTATGCTGCCATCGTTATCCTCGCGGTTCTTCTGGCGGCCATGACCACAAATGACAGAGCGCTTACGTTTTCCGGCAGGGCATTCAGGAGAACACTCTGGCTGACCATGGCTTTCTGCGTGACAGATTTTCTTGCATCTGTCTGCGAAACTGCTCACGGCAGGCTGGGCGGCGCAGCTGTTCTTGTGGCGCTGGATTCTCTTTATTTTTTTCTGCCGGTTCTGATCGGCGCCGGTTTCTCATTCTATGTGCTTTCGCTTGCCGGGGCTGATGTCACAAAGAAAGAATATCGTCTGACGCTTATGCTTCCCGTCCTGTCCGAAGCAGTGGTGCTTATCATCAATGTATTCGTTCCCCTGATGTTCCGGATCCGTCCCGGAACACTGAGGTATTCCCGCGGGCCGCTTCTTTTTATCTCCTATATTACTGTATTCTGGTACATACTGCTGGGCCTGTTTATTGTCTTCCGGTTCAGACAGAAGCTGACTTTCCGCTGTAAGACAGTGCTTTCCGCCGTTCTGATACTGCAGGTGGGCGGATTTCTGATTCAGCAGGTCCATCCCTATTTTCTGGCGACGGACTGCAGTCTTGCCATAGCGATGATACTGATCTATGCCTTTCTGGAGAACAGCAGTGAATTTTACAGCGAACGTATGTCTGTGCTGAACTACAAGGCCTACCTGCATCAGATCAGGGACGAACTCGAGCTGAAAAAATCTTTCCTGACGATTTTTATACGCGTCGGGTCGGCGTATTCGGATACGAAAATTTCCGGCAGTCTCCGTCTTCAGCTGATAAAGCGCACCATTGAATATTACAGAACCTTCGGCAGTGAGCTGACGGCCTATCTCTGGAATGACCGTACCATTGCGCTCGATATGCGCAGGCCGGACCCGCAGCGGGCAATGGAGATCATGGAAGAAATTGAAAAAAGATTTCATGAGCCGTGGCAATATGGCGAATACAGTTTTTATACCAATGCGACGGAATGGGCTTTCGGATGTCCGTTCAATGTCAGCGGAGTGAATGACCTCTGCCGCCGCATGCAGCTGCTGGAGTATGCCGGCATCGGTCAGCACAAGGGAATCATATCCATGAGTGAATTTGATTTTACCTCGGTCGAGCGGAGTTTTTCCATTTCTGCCGGACTCAGGGATAAAATCAGCGACGGAAGTCTCGAGGTCCGGTATCAGCCGGTCTGGAACAGGGACAGCGGATCCTTCGATATCGTCAGGGCGAAGATTTTTATCAGGGAGAAGGACGGCACAGTGCGTGCGCTCAGAGATATGATTCTGAGAGGACTGTCCGGCGCTGTTTCAGGGGAAATGGACGAGTATGAGCTGACGTGTGCCTGCCGTGACATGCACCGTGTTTTTCAGAACTGCGGGATTCGGAAGATTTCTGTCCGGCTGTCGGACGCCGAACTGGAAAGACCGGATTTCAGCAGCAGGATGCTGTCTGTTCTGGCGCAGGAAGGAACAGAGCCTGAGCAGATGATCATCAGAGTTTCCGATGCCGACATGAGCCGGCTGGAGGAGCCGGGAAGACAGAGGGTCGACTGGCTTTCGGACCGGGGATTTACGGTGATGGTCGACAATTTCGGCTCTGATTATTCTGTGATGTCCAGGCTGATGACTTTTCATACAGCACTGGTGGCACTGGATTCCGGCATCCTCGACAACGTGGGCAGAAATCCCGGCGGGGAAAAAGGTGTGGCTTCACTTGTCAGTGGGATTCACGACCTCGGTATGAAGGTCGTTCTGAAGAATGTGAACGGGCAGACCGAGCGGTCCGTGGCGGACAGGATGAATGCTGACCTGATCTGCGGCAGAATCTATTCAGATTATCTTCCGGTTTCCGATATGGCTGCATGGCTGGAGGATGAGAGAACCGGGATACGGAAAGGAGGTCCGAAGCAGTGAGGGACTATACATTCTGGTATCCCCAGATCGGTGTGATTATCTGCCTGCTGATTTTTCTGGTGCTTTTTCTTCAGCGGGGCATCCGTACGCAGAGCACGGTGGTTTATATTCTGATGAATCTGACAGAATCAGCTCTGAATGCGGTTATGCTTCTGTTCTGGTATTTCGGTGATACAGCAGCACGCATACCGCTTCTGTATCTCTGCTCAGCACTGAATATCGCGGTCATGTGCGAATTCGCTTATTACATGAATACACTGATGTCCGTCAGCAGGATGAAGAACAGACGGCTGCGGAACGGCCTTGTCGCTGCGGGGGCGGGACTGATCTTTTTCGAAATGATCTGCCGGATTCCGCTGGCCGGAGACGGGACGGATATCGTGCTGGACGGCGGGTACGGAATCGTGATGTGGAGCATGTCGTCGATGGTTTTTATCATCCTGACGATTGTCACGGGAGGGCTTTCAGCGCCGTATCTGACGGGCAGGATGAAGCAGCAGCTCTGTCTGACCTTTGTGTTCTGCGTGGCTGCCGTCATGACAACGATCATCAGCGGAACCGATGTCCAGTTTGCTTTTCTGATGACGATGACCACTCTTTTTCTGCTGATGACGCTTCAGGCACAGACGTCCTTTATCGAACCGGAGACAAGACTGCCGAATTATCATGAATTCATCAGAGAGTTTGCCATCTGTGTCCGGGAGGAAAAGACGGTGTCGGTCGTGCTGATCAGAATCCGTGATATTCTGTCAGCACAGTACAACGGCGTGCTTACCGAGCAGGCGGCGCGGGATTTTACCTCGGCACTGCGACGGCTGTCTGCGGGCCGGCTGTTCAGACTGCGGAATCACCTGTTCGCCGTGGCGATCCCTGAACAGCAGGGGGAAAATCCCGGACAGTTTATACGGCAGCTGGAGGAGACAGCGGATTCAGGCATCCCCTCCGCATCGGGATCATTCAGAGTGCTGCTGATGACCTGCATGATCGAGATCCCGGCGGATGTCTGGCAGCCGGATGACATGAACCTGCTTCTGGATAAATTCATGGATTATGATCCGGAAGGAAGCAGGGAATGCATTGCTGTAACGGATCTCAACCTTCCGGGAGAGCGCGAGATTCAGTCAAAGGAGAGAGCGGTGCTCCGGGCGCTGAATGAAAATCGGATGGAACTCTGGTTTCAGCCGATCCTTAATACGAAAACCGGCAGATTCGATTCGGCGGAAGGGCTGATCAGGATGCGCGGCGAGGACGGAAAAATCATCATGCCCGGCCGCTTCATTCCGGCGGCGGAGGCCAGCGGATCCATCGTGCGCATTGATTCTTTTGTGCGTGAAGCGGCCTGCAGCTTTCTGGCATCGGAGGACAGAAAGAGGCTTGGTGTGCGCTACGTGGAAATCAATCTGTCTGCAGAGGGAACGATGCAGGAAAATCTCAGCAGCCTCATCTCGGATGTGCTTGAGCGGTATCACGTGGAAAGAAGCGCGCTGAATCTGGAGATTACTGAATCCGCCGGAGCCGACATCAGAGCCTCCATGCTCAGAAATATCCGCATTCTTCATGAGCAGGGAACGCCGCTTTCACTGGATGATTTTGGCACAGGGTATTCGGGACTGGCAAGGATGATGACGATTCCGTTCAGCTTCGTGAAGATGGACCGGTCGCTTCTGCTCACAGCCATGGAGAGCAGTGACGGAAGAAAGACATTTCTTCATATGGCCGACATGCTTCACCATCTCGGGTTCGAGATCGTATGCGAGGGGGTGGAAACAGAGGAACAGAAAGAACTGGTTATGGCCGCCGGTATTGAGCACATTCAGGGATTCATGTATTCAAAGCCTCTCTGCAGGGAGGATTACATCCGTTTCCTGGAGGAGCACAGTGCCTGAGAACCGGGGCGGTTTTCTGATTCACATTTTCATCACAAATAATCGTTACACTTAGATATTAAGTATCGTCAGAAGCAGAAAATCATATCAGAAGCAACGGAGAATGACGGGATGAAGGAATGGAACGAGAACGGTGGTGCAGCCGGTTCCGCCGATGAACAGAAAAGCAGCAGAGAAGAGGATGAAAGGACCGATGATGTGTCGGGCGGCCGGCAGAATCAGCAGACCGCAGAGAGTCAGCAGACCGCACAGCATCAGGACACGGCTCAGGATCACGCAACGACATATCACTGGGTCAATCCGAAACTGAGAGGGGCAGGGCGGGATGTCTCCCCGGACAGCCCCTGGAACAGCAGCAGCGGAGATAATTACTGGCATTACACGGAGAACGAAAGCGGGACAGACGGCGGAAACCGCAGCACAGACAGCCGGAACAGCGGCAGAAGTGACGGATACAGCGGAGGCTCGCCGTATGGCGGCAGTTATTCCGGGAGCGGATACGGACAGTACGGCGGTCCGCAGGGAACGGGCAATGGTACCGGATACAGCAGAAAGCCGGAGAGAGGACACAGACGCGACAGCAGAAAGAAGCGCGGCGGCACGGGCAGAGGCAGAAAAGTACTGAATGTGATCGGGACGGCACTGGTTTTCGGCGCGGTGGCCGGTCTGGTGATGTACGGTGTGTATGCTCTGGCGAATACGATTCGCCCTGTCGGTGCTGCCGCTGAAGCGGAAAAACCGGAAAGCAGCAGTGTGGCATCTTCTTCGGCGGACAATACTGTTTCCGGAAGCAGTGCGGAGGCGGAAGGCCCCGTGGCGTCCGCCGGCAGCAGCGATACGGGTGAAAACATGAGTGTCGCTGAGGTGGCGAAGAACTGCATGCCGTCTCTTGTGACGATCGGAACCATTTCCGTAGAGGAAATGCAGAGCTTTTTCGGAGGCACGCAGCAGTATAAGGTCCAGGGCGCCGGCACCGGTGTCATTATCGGAGAAAATGATACGGAGCTGCTGATTGCCACGAACAATCATGTGGTTTCCGGTGCGGAGCAGGTGACGGTCGGCTTTATTGATGAATCCGCGATCTCGGCAACGGTAAAGGGAACGGATGCATCGAACGATCTGGCCGTTGTATCCGTGAATCTGGACGACATCCCGGATTCGACGAAAGACCAGATCAGCATCATTGCCATCGGAAACTCAGACGATCTGGTTCTGGGACAGCAGGTGGTCGCGATCGGCAATGCCCTGGGATACGGGCAGTCCGTGACGAGCGGCTATATCAGCGCACTCAACCGCTCGCTGACGCTGTCAGACGGAACGAATACGTTCACCTCTTCGAATCTCATTCAGACGGATGCCGCCATCAACTCGGGCAATTCCGGCGGAGCGCTTCTGAATCTCAGAGGCGAACTGATCGGTATCAATGAGGCAAAGAGCGGTTCAACCAGTACAGGTGCTTCGGTAGATAACGTGGGATATGCCATTCCCATGGAGAAGGCACAGCCGATTCTGAACGATCTCATGAACCAGAAGACAAGAACACTGGTCGATGAGGAAAACCGGGGCTATCTGGGCGCTTCATTTGCCGATGTAACTTCGGAATATGCAAAATTTTATCAGATGCCGGAAGGTGTGTGCGTGACGTCGGTCATCCCCGGCGGACCTGCGGAAAAAGCGGGACTGAGACAGGGCGATGTCATCACGGCGCTGGACGGCATGAATATCATGACCTATGATGCCATGTCGGAGCGGCTGGATTATTATTCGGCCGGAGAACAGGTTGAAGTCACGTACAGCAGAGCGGTAAGCGGCAGATACGAAGAACAGAAAACAACAGTAACGCTCACAACCAGAAGTGAGATTGATAAACTGAAGCGTTAACCGGAAAGGCAGCGGAGGAAAATGTGATGGAAGATGACCTGACGACAGAAAATAACAGTGAAACTGAAAAAAAGGCGGACGGTTCCGCCGCAGATTCTTCCGCGGCTGAAGGGGATCAGAAGGAGCATCGGGAGCGTTACTGCTCTCTGTGCCACAGGCCTGAAAGTGTGGCGGGAAAGCTGATGGAGATTCCCTATCTCGGAAGAAACATGCTGATCTGCGAGGACTGCATGCAGAAGGGACTGGATACCGTCCGGAATACAAATATCAGCGATATCCTTCAGAATCTCGGCAGCACGCCGGGAGGCTTCAATCTGTACGGTTTTACGCCGGTGGATTTTCACGGAACACAGGAGCAGAGAGAAGACGGAAAGAAAAAGGATAAGCCGGAGAAAAAGAAACTGACGCTGAAGGATATTCCCGCGCCGCATATCATCAAACAGAAGCTTGATGAATATGTCATCGGACAGGAACATGCCAAGAAGGTCATTTCTGTCGGTGTGTACAATCATTATAAGAGAATTCTGGCCGGCCCGGATCAGAGTGACGGGGTGGAGATCCAGAAGTCCAACATGCTGATGATCGGACCGACCGGTTCCGGCAAGAGCTATCTCGTCCAGACACTGGCGAGACTCCTCGACGTGCCGCTGGCGATGACGGATGCGACAAGTCTCACGGAGGCAGGTTACATCGGTGACGATATCGAGAGCGTGGTTTCCAAGCTGCTGGCGGCATCCGATAACGATGTGGCACGCTGCGAGACAGGCATTATTTTTATCGATGAGATTGATAAGATCAACAAAAAGAAGAACACGAACCAGAGAGACGTCAGCGGCGAGGCGGTGCAGCAGGGGCTGCTGAAACTGCTGGAGGGAAGCCGTGTGGAAGTGCCGGTGGGCGCGACAAGCAAGAATGCCATGGTGCCTCTGCAGACGGTGGATACAACCAATATTCTGTTTATCTGTGCCGGAGCCTTTCCGGACCTTGAGGATATCATCAGAGAACGCCTCTCGAAGACAAGCTCGATGGGCTTCCAGGCGCAGCTGAAGGACGAGTATAAGGATGACAGAAACATTCTGCAGAAGGTAACCAACGAGGATCTCAGAGAATTCGGCATGATCCCTGAGTTTCTCGGCAGGCTTCCGGTCGTGTTCGCGCTGGATGCCCTGGATGAGGACATGCTGGTAAAAATCCTGAAGGAGCCGAAGAACGCGATCATCAGACAGTATCAGAAGCTTCTGTCCATGGATCACGTGAAGCTGAGCTTCGAGGACGATGCGCTTCACGCCATTGCGGCGAAGGCGCTGAAAAAGGATACCGGTGCCAGAGCCCTCCGTGCGATTATTGAGGATCTCATGCTGGATATCATGTATGAGACACCGAAGGATCCGAACATCACGGAAGTGATTATCACGAAGGACTATGTGGAACATAAAGGCGCGCCGAAGATCGTGTTCGGCGGGGAGGAACTCCGTTTACCTTGATTTGAAGGACGGAAACAACTATAATATTTCTGTTTCCTGTGCAGAAGGGAAAACAGAATAAGAAGTCCCGGAATGAAGGGGGAAGAGGAGGATCATATGGCGGACGGTGATAAAAAGAAAAAAGGCTTTATGGCTGAATTCAGAGAATTTATCTCTCGCGGCAACGTGATGGACCTGGCTGTCGGCATGATCATCGGCAGCGCGTTCACGGCAATCGTGAATTCACTTGTCAATGATGTTGTCATGCCGCTGATTTCACTTCTGATCGGAGGCATCAGCTTCCAGCAGTGGAATATCACCATGGGTTCCGGCAAGGATGCGCCGGTTCTCGGTCTGGGAAATTTCATCGCGGCGGTGATCGATTTTCTTCTGATTGCACTCGTCATCTTTATCATTGTGAAGGCCATCAATGATCTTCACGAAGTGGCCGAGGAGAAGAAGGGCGTAAAAGAAGAGCCTGCGGCTCCGACAACGAAGATCTGTCCGTACTGCAGGAGCGAGATCCCGGTCGATGCAACGCGGTGCCCGCACTGCACATCCCAGCTTGAAAAGGATGCCTGAATAAGGAAGTCCTTAAGCGGCGGTCTGCTGACAGACCGCCGTTCATTAACTCCGGACGAAAGGCCGGAAGAAAGAAGGAAGAATGAATGAAGAATAAACTCATCAGTCTGCTTGCCTGTGCGGCACTGGCGGGCGGAATGCTTGCCGGCTGCGGCAGTACACAGGACACAGCTTCTGTTTCCGTAAAGAAGGCTCCGACAGAAGCCCCGGAAACGACAGCTGCGGCTACGGATACACCGACGCCGGAACCGACAGAGGAAGCCATCTCCGCTGTTTCTGTTTCCGGTGATACGGGACTCGGCGAAGGCCAGATGTACAGTTACCTTACGGGAGAGCCGATTGATCAGACGACTGGAAGCTATCGTCCGTTTGCCATCATGATCAATAATCTGGATGCGGCGCTTCCTCAGTCCAATGTCAGCAATGCGGATCTGCTTTATGAGGCGGAGGTGGAAGGCTCGATCACGAGACTGATGGCCGTCTTCCAGGATCCGTCCGCCTTTGAGAAGATCGGACCGGTCCGCAGTGCCCGCCATTATTATATTTATATGTCGGATGACAGCGATGCGATCTATACGCACTGGGGCTGGAGCCCGCAGGCACAGTCGCTGATCGAGAACCAGGGTCTGGAGCATCTCAACGGCATGTCGGACGGATCCGGTACATTTTTCCGCTCCAGTGACCGTGTGGCACCGCATAATGCGTATGTCAACGGCGCGATGCTGAGAAGCCTGGCGGAATCCATGGGTTACAGCACGACACACAGCGCGGATTATCAGCCGAACCTTAAGTTTAATACAGCAGATACACCTCTTGGCGACGGCGAGGACGCGCAGGTGATCCGTATCGGATTTTCCTATGACAATCCGGTGTTTGAGTATCACAGCGATGACGGGCTGTATTACCGTTCCGAGTACGGCGCACCTCATATGGATCAGGAAACCGGCACGCAGCTCTGCTTTAAGAATGTGATTATTCAGCAGGTATCAAAGCGGATCCTGGAAGACGGCGAGCATCTGGAACTCGGCATGTTCGGCGTGGCAGACGGCACCGGATATTATGCGACGGACGGCAAGATCATTCCGATCACCTGGGCAAAGAGCTCACAGGATGACCAGACGCATTACTATACCGAGGATGGCCAGGAACTGAAGCTGAATCCCGGGAAGACCATGTTTGAGGTGATCAGCAGCGAATATACCAATACCTGGGGCGCTGAATAAGCAGGAATGTCACAGGTGACAGCAGGGATATGACAGAGAATAAGGGGCTGACACAGCCGGGCGGATGCACGGCGTGCAGCTCCTTTTGTCTGCCGTCGTTCAGACGAAAGGAGAATCAGAAGTGAAGGCAATCGTTCTTGCAGATAAAAACTGGGCCATCGGTAATCAGAACCATCTGCTGATCAGCATTCCGGCCGACATGAAGCGGTTTCAGCAGCAGACAGAGGGCGGCATCGTCGTACTGGGACATCATACGCAGGAGAGCCTTCCGGGCGGGGAGCCGCTCCGCGGGAGGACGAATATTGTACTTTCAGGAATGCCGGACCTGGTTATTCCCGGCGCGGAAGTCGTACACAGCCGGGATGAACTGTTCAGGCGTCTGAGAGGAGAGGATTCCGACAAAATTTACGTCGCAGGAGGCGGAAAAATCTACGAGCTTCTTCTGCCTTATTGTGATACGGTATACGTAACGCGCGTCGATTTTGCCTACACAGCCGATGTGTGGTTTCCGAATCTCGACTATATGCCTGAATGGGAACTTGCGGAGGAAAGCGAGGAGCAGACATATTTCGACGCCATTTATACGTTCTGCACCTACAGAAAGAAATATCACACGGAACTGCCGGAGGGCTGACGGATGAAAACCAGAAAAGTAAGAATAGGCGACAGAGTGATCGGCGGCGGAGAACCGATCCTTGTGCAGTCGATGACGAATACGAAGACAGAGGATGTGCAGGCGACAGTGGCACAGATTCATGCGCTGGAAAAGGCAGGCTGCGAGATCGTGCGCTGTACGGTCCCGACGCCGGAGGCCGCAAAGGCGCTGAAGGAGATTAAGAAGCAGATCTCGATCCCGCTGGTGGCCGATATTCATTTTGATTACAGACTTGCCATTGCGGCTATCAAAAACGGAGCGGACAAGGTTCGCATCAATCCGGGCAACATCGGCGGCACTGCACGCGTCCGGGCCGTGGTGGACTGCGCAAGGGAGCGGGGTATCCCGATCCGTGTCGGCGTCAACAGCGGATCGCTCGAGAAGGAGTTTCTGGAGAAATATGACGGTGTGACGGCGGAGGGACTGGTAGAGAGTGCGCTCCGGCAGGCAGCGGTCATCGAGGACATGGGATATGACAATCTCGTGATCAGCATCAAATCTTCGGATGTCATGATGTGTGTGAAGGCGCATGAACTGATCGCGGACAGAACGGATCATCCGCTTCACGTCGGTATCACGGAAGCGGGAACGCTTCGCCGCGGAACGATTAAATCAGCGATCGGTCTCGGCATCATTCTCCACGAGGGCATAGGAGATACCATCCGTGTCTCGCTCACCGGAGATCCGGTCGAGGAGGTCAGAACAGGCCGCTATATTCTGAAGGAACTGGGACTTCGCTCATTCGGCGGCGTGGAAGTGGTTTCCTGCCCTACCTGCGGCCGCACGGATATCGACCTGATCGGCCTTGCGGAACAGGTCGAAAATCTGGTTGCGGATTATCCGCTGGATATCAGGGTCGCGGTCATGGGATGCGTGGTCAACGGACCCGGAGAGGCAAGAGAGGCAGATCTCGGCATCGCCGGCGGCAAAGGAGAAGGACTTCTGATCCGCAGAGGACAGATCATCCGGAAGGTACCGGAGGCGGAGCTGCTTGACGCACTGAAAAAAGAGCTGGACAGCTGGCCGGCTGACGGAGAAAACTGACGCGGACTGCCGGAAGGCGCCGGCGGACTGAAAAAGCATCGGAGGCATTATGGCGGATCATACATCCGGAGAAAAGAATATAGAAGAAGTATTTCCCAATCTCGAACTGGACGAAGAGATGGAGGATAATCTTCACATGGCCCGCGTCAGCCATATCGCGCTGCGCAGGAGGGAAGGCACCCTGGTTGTCGATCTGGACAGCCCCTGCTGTATTCCGAAGAAGTATATTTACGCACTGGAAAAATCCATCCGCACACAGCTCTTTTCGGGCAGCGGACTGGAAGTCCGCGTGCGCGAGCATTTCCGGCTTTCCTCCGCCTATACGCCGGAAAATGTGATAAAAACCTATCAGTCCAGCATGAAGCTTGAACTGAAGCACCGGGATATGCTGCTGTGCTATCTGTTCGGGACGGCGCATTTTTCCTATCCCGACAGCAGAACGATCCGCATAGAGATCGAAGACACCATGCTCGGAAAAGAGCGCGGCAGGGAACTCGTCGCCTATGTACAGGAGATCATAAAGGTACGCTGCGGCATGGAAGCCGAAGTGGAAACCGGATATTATAAGGCGCCGCCGGCGAAGCATATCGAGCGCGGCGAACGGCAGATGAGGGAGGCGGCCAGAAGAATCTACGAGAATTCGAAACTGGGGCAGACCGCACTGTCGGGCGCGCACGGGGACGGAGAAACTGCGGCAGAGACTTCGGGTTCCGCAGCCGCTTCCTCTGCCGGTACGCCCGGGTACGGCGGCAGTTCCTCCGGATACGGAAACGGCCGGTCGGGCGAACATGCCGGCGCCGCCTTCGGCCGCGGAGGAAAGAGCGCCTGGCGGAACGGAAGAAAACGCGGACGCGGCAGCTTTGATCCGTTTAACGGCGGAATCAAGGCAGGCAGCGATCCGGACCTGCTGTACGGCACGGATTTTGAGGGCGACAGTATTCCGATCGAGTCCATCGATGAGACAACGGGAGACTGCATCATCCGCGGTCAGATCTGCGCCGTTGACGAGAAAGACACAAAGAGCGGGAAGGCGCTGTTTATTTTTGCCGTCACCGATTTCACCGACACCATCAAAGCGAAGATTTTCACACCCGGAGAGCACAAAGCCGAGATGGAAAAAGTGCTCGGCAGGGGTTCATTTATCCGGCTTCACGGCCGGGTGATGCTGGATGACTGGGAACATGAGCTTACGGTGTCCAAGGTGTATGGCATCCGCAAAGCGATGGATTTCCGGGAGAAGCGGTATGACAACTCGGAAGTGAAGCGGGTGGAGCTGCACTGCCACACGAAGATGAGCGATATGGACGGCATCACGGATGCGGCAACCCTTGTCAGACGTGCGCATTCGTGGGGATGGAAGGCGCTGGCCATCACGGATCACGGCGTGGTGCAGGCGTTCCCTGAAGCAAATCACGCGATCGAGGACATTGACGCCGCATGGCAGGACAGATACAGATCGGAACATCCGGACGCGACAAAGGATGAGATCAGAAAGCAGCATGATCCGTTCAAGGTCATTTACGGCATGGAAGCCTATATCGTGGATGATCTGAAAGGCGTTGCTGTAGACAGCAGAGGACAGAGCCTCGACGACAGCTACGTGGTATTTGATATTGAGACGACGGGACTTTCCAATGTCACCTGCAGGATCATTGAGATCGGAGCGGTCCGCGTGGAAAAGGGAGAGATCGTCTCCCGCTTTTCCGAATTTGTCAATCCGGGGGAGCCGATTCCGTTCCGTATCACGGAACTGACGAGCATCACCGATGAAATGGTTGCGGACGCGCCGCCGATCGAGGAGATTCTTCCGAAATTCCGTGCGTTCTGCGGTGACGCGAACCTTGTGGCGCACAACGCCGATTTCGATACGGGCTTTATCAGGGCGGAATGCCGCAGACTCGGCATCGACTGGAAATTTACCTATGTGGATACCATCGGCATGGCACAGCTCCTTCTTCCGCAGCTGTCCCGTTTCCGTCTGGATACCGTCGCGAAGGCGGCGGGCGTGCCGCTCGGCCATCATCACAGGGCGGTAGACGATGCGGAGTGCACGGCGCTGATTTTTGTCCGGTTTGTGGCCATGCTGAAGGAAAAAGGCATCACGGACCTGGATACACTCAATCATGAGGCGTGCGTCGACAGAAACTGGATCAGAAAGGCACCCTCGTACCATGCGATCATTCTGGCGAAGAACGAGGCGGGCCGTGTCAACCTGTACCGCTGTGTGTCGGAATCCCACCTGAAGTATGTGAGCCGCGGCATCCCGAAGCTTCCGAAGAGCTTCATCCAGGCGCACCGGGAGGGGCTGATCCTCGGCAGTGCCTGCGTGGCCGGCGAGCTGTATCAGGCCCTTCTCCGCGGGGAGCCCGAGGAAAAAATCGCCCGGATCGTTGATTTTTACGACTATCTGGAGATCCAGCCTCTCGGGAACAATGCGTTCCTTATTCAGGATGAAAAAAATCCCGCCGTCAGTTCCGAGGAGGATCTGAAGGAGATGAACCGTAAGATTGTCCGGCTCGGCGAGCAGTTCGAGAAGCCGGTCGTGGCGACCTGCGACGTTCATTTCATTGATCCAGAGGACGAGATCTACCGCAGGATCATCATGGCGGGCAAGAAGTTTGACGATGCGGACCAGCAGGCGCCGCTGTACTTAAGAACAACGGAGGAGATGCTCGGCGAGTTCTCATATCTCGGCGAGGACAAGGCCAGTGAGGTCGTGATTGAAAATCCTTCAAAGATCGCAGATCAGGTGGAGAGGATGTCCCCGATCTATCCGAAGAAGTGTCCGCCTGTCATTCCTCATTCCGACGAGATGCTTCGGACGATCTGCTACCGCCGGGCGCACGAGATTTACGGACCGGATCTGCCTGAAGTGGTGTCGGAGCGGCTCGAAAGAGAGCTGACGTCCATTATCTCCAACGGCTATGCCGTGATGTACATCATCGCGCAGAAGCTCGTGTGGAAGTGCAACGAGGACGGGTATCTCGTGGGCTCCAGAGGCTCGGTAGGCAGCTCCTTTGTCGCGACAATGGCGCAGATCACCGAGGTGAATCCGCTGCCGCCGCATTATCTGTGCAGTCATGACTACCACTGCGAGTTTGATACGCCCGATGTGGCGAAATACCGCAAAATGGGCTATTCCGGGTGCGATATGCCGGATAAGAAATGCCCTGTCTGCGGCAGGCCGATGCAGAAACTCGGCTTCAATATCCCGTTTGAGACCTTCCTCGGCTTTGCGGGCAACAAGGAGCCGGATATCGACCTGAACTTCTCCGGAGAATACCAGACGAAGGCACACGCCTACACGGCCGTGATCTTCGGCGACGGGCAGACCTTCAAGGCAGGAACCATCGGCACACTCGCCGACAAGACGGCATACGGCTTCGTGAAGAATTATTTTGAAGATCACGGGATGACAAAGAGAAGCTGTGAGATTGACAGAATCGTGCAGGGCTGCACGGGCATCCGCCGGACGACGGGTCAGCATCCGGGAGGCATCATTGTTCTGCCCCAGGGGATGGATATCAATCTGTTCACTCCGGTGCAGCATCCCGCCGACGATCCGGATTCGGACATCATCAGCACACACTTTGATTATCACTCGATCGATACGAACCTTCTGAAACTTGATATTCTGGGACACGATGATCCGACCATGATCAAGATGCTGGAGGACCTGACCGGAAAAAAGGCAACAGAGGTTCCTCTCGATGAGCCGAAGGTCATGAGCCTTTTTCAGAACCTGTCGGCGCTCGGCATTACGCCGGAACAGGTTCACGGTGTGAAGCTCGGCACGCTCGGCATTCCCGAGTTCGGCACGCGTTTTGCCATGCAGATGCTTCTGGATACGAAACCGCAGAACTTCACCGACCTCTGCCGCATCTCCGGTCTGTCACACGGCACCGATGTGTACACGGGCAACGCCGAGACGCTGATCAAAACCGGCACCTGTACGCTGGGCACGGCCATCTGCTGCCGCGATGATATCATGGTCTACCTGATCAACCAGGGCATGGACAAGGAGGAGAGCTTCACCATCATGGAGCGCGTCCGCAAGGGCAAGGTCGCCAAGGGCAAGGTAAAGGAATGGCCTCAGTGGAAGCAGGACATGCGGGATCACGGCGTGCCCGAGTGGTACATGGGCTCCTGTGAAAAAATCAAGTACATGTTCCCGAAAGGGCATGCGGTGGCGTATGTCATGATGGCGTACCGCGTGGGATGGTACAAGGTGTATGAGCCGCTCGCTTATTACGCCGCCTATTTCTCCATCCGCGCCAAGGCATTTTCCTATGAGAAGATGTGCCGGGGCCGGCAGCACCTGGAAGCGGTCATGGATGATTTCAACGCGCGGAAGGACAGTCTCTCCAATATGGAGCAGGATCAGTACGGTGACATGTGCCTCGTGGAGGAAATGTATGCGAGAGGCTATGACTTCATGCCGATTGATCTGTACAGGGCGCAGGCGCACCGTTTCCAGATCATCGACGGCAGAATCATGCCGTCGCTGGATGCCATCGAGGGACTCGGCGCCGTGGCGGCCGACAGCATAGCGCTCGCGGCCAGAGACGGCAGATTCCTCTCCATGGAGGATCTCCGCAACCGCGCCAGAGTCGGCAAGTCCGTTACCGATAAGCTGAAACAGCTCGGCATCTGCGAGGGACTGCCTGAGACAAACCAGATCTCGCTGTTCGATTTTGCCGGCATGTCAGAATAAAGAGGCTGGAAGTCTCCATGTGTGACAGTGGCTGGCAAAGAGTGAACTGTAACACAATCAGGCGGCTGTCGATAAAAACGCCTTGCAAATGCGAATGCCGCGTATTATAATTGAAGCCGCTGAAAAAAGCAAAGTAAAATGGTAGGAATT